>Ga0070735_10001457_pt1 | contig 22943 bp, 17 predicted proteins | sample Coa_R1_FD_66443 | JGI IMG/M metagenome (GOLD analysis project Ga0070735, IMG submission 66443) | Surface soil microbial communities from Centralia Pennsylvania, which are recovering from an underground coalmine fire - Coalmine... | ecosystem: Environmental > Terrestrial > Soil > Unclassified ...
TCGAAGTCCCTCAGGGGAGCGTGCCCCCTCATCCGCGTGTCCAAAACGTAAGCTGTAACTCATTGCTGGGTATCCCACTTAAAAGTAGTTTCAGCCCTTTGCCACTCCCCCTAAACTTGAAAGATATAAGGCCCCTGGCAAATACAGTTATGTTGATCCCACTACGTCACGAAAACATGCAAGGGCGTCGCTGGCCGATTATTACCATTGGGCTGATTGCCCTGAACGTGATCACTTTCCTCGGCACTCATTGGAAGATGGACGAACAGGCGCCGGAACTCGGCGAAGTACGTACACACATCATTATCCTGGCCGCCCTGCATCCTGAACTCAACATTCATGGCAAGGCGCAAGATTTAGTTGCCACGGTTCAAACGAAGAACCCTGCCCTATGGAAGCAAGCTCAAAGTCTGAATCGCGATGTACACGATGCATGGGACGCCAGGATGCGCATGGCGGCCGACGAGCATCCTGAGGTGATGCAAGAAGAGATGGACGCTCTCGAGGCGCGCTTTGAGATCTTGGATAAGACCTCCCTGCTCACCAATTATGCCTTTATCCCGGCTCATCCGACGGCCATGAGCTACCTCACCGCGAATTTTCTTCACGGCGGCTGGCTGCATTTGATCGGTAACATGTGGTTCCTATGGCTCGCCGGAGGAATTTTGGAGGACACCTGGGGCAGGATCATCTACCCAGTGTTCTATTTGATTGCGGGACTTCTGGCGCTGCAGGTTCACGCCATGGCGAATCCTGGGAGTCTTATTCCTACAATTGGCGCTTCCGGCGCCATAGCCGGGTTGATGGGCGCGTTTCTAGTGCGATTTCCGACGACCAAGATTGAAATGGGTTGGCTGCTGTTGTTCAGGTTTTACCGTTTTAAGGCTGCCGCTTACTGGCTGCTTCCGTTGTGGCTGCTGATGGAGGTTTTTTACGGCTCTCTATTCGGGCAGGCTAGCGGCGTGGCGCACTGGGCGCACTTTGGGGGCTTCGTCTTTGGTGGACTGATTGCGTTGGGCGTCCGGGCCTCCGGACTCGAGCAAATGGCAGAAAAAGGAATCCAAGAAAAAATCTCCTGGGTCAGCCATCCATTGCTAGCGGAAGCCAGCGAACAGCTCGAAAAGGGCCAACTGGACGCTGCTGAATCCAATCTGAAGGCTTTGCTGCTGGAAAAGCCGGACTCGGTCGATGCGTACCGCATGCTGCAAAATATTTACTGGCGCAAAAATGACGTGCCGGCTCATTGCGCCGCACTGGAAAAAGTCCTCGCCTTGGAATTGAAAGCCAACGATCACGCAGGGGCTTGGCTTACCTATCAAGACTTGAAGAATGCGGGAGCTGCAAAACTGTCGGCGCCGCTTTGGCTCGATTTCTGCCGTCAACTCGAGACTCAACCCGACGTGGAACGCGCCGCCGGAGAATATCAGGATCTCGCACAGGCGTATCCCACGGAAAAGCAAGGCCTCCTCGCGCAAATGGCCGTTGGCCGTATCTTCCTGAAACGCCTCAACCGTCCAACGGACGCCCTGCGATATTATGAGGCCGCGCAGGCCTCCACCGTGCCGCATCCTGATTGGCAGGCCACAATCGACCGCGGCATCGCTGAAGCCAAAAAGGCACTGCAACCGCAAACGGTTTCTTCCACACCTATTTCCTAACGACGTGCCGAAATTTTTATCGTTTGACGAAATTTCGCGCCGAGATTAGTGTGGACGCAGGCTTCATCCAACCAAATCGCCGAGGTGCGGAATGCCTGTTTCAATGCACGTTCCGAATGTCCCTCAAATTGAAATTGATAACGCCACAGACTCAGGACTGCGCGACGTCATCGAAAGGGCAAAAGTGACGAAGAGCCCTCCTCCCGCGTGGTACAAAACGATGGGGAACAATCCGGAAGTGGCTAAGGCCTTCGCAGGCTACTGGGACATGCTTCATCGCGGCGGCACTGTGCCTCACGAGATCAAGGAGCTTGCGCGCATTCAGATTGCACAAATGGTGGGTTGCGAATTCTGTGCGCGGCAAACCTCTCCGCTCGCGGCGTCCATTACCGAAGAACAAAAGATGAGTTGCGCGCTGCCGAACTGGGAACATCCCGATCCGAAAACTCGCGCTGCTCTCCACTACGCTCGCACACTGACGCTCGACGATGGTCGGGATGCCGAAGTGTACGCCGAACTGAAAAAATTCTACAGCTACGCGGAAATCATCGAGTTATCCGCCTTCTTTTGCCTCACCGCAGGTGGCAATCGCATGGCTAAAAGCTGGAGCATCGAAGCCCACGGCGAAGTTCCGGCGATCCCCTCGAACGCGATGTCGATTCACGGAAATGCGGAGCAGCAAGCAGCGGCCAAATCTTCGCACTCCGTGTAGTGATATCTGGAAGTGGTCAATGCGTCAGCCGAAGGTACGCGGCATAGGAAATCTTATCGCGAGGAAGATATAATGCGCCGACTCTCTAGACACTCGCTTGCCACCAGCATCTTCTTCTTCTTTTTCTTCTTCTTCTTCGCCTCGCTGATCGCCTCACCAACTCTGCCGCTTGCTGCTGCCGATGACGCTTCTGGGTTCCGGCAGGCGGACCACAGTTTGGCCGAGGCTCTTGCAAATGGCGACAAGAAGGCAGTCGCCGGCCTGCTGGATGAACGCTTCCAGTGGGTTGAAGCCAACGGCAGGAGTCACACGAAGGCGCAGGTGCTCGATGACCTTGCGCAATTCGCGGCCGACAACGAAGGCGCGATGGACGTGCGAACCGTTGACTTCCTCGGCCTGGTGGAGCGTGTGCTGGGGATTCATCACAACCAACGCTTCGCGCATCTCTGGGTGAAAAATCCAGCCGGGTGGCAGGCATTCGTCTATCTGAATATTCCCATTCCCGCGGAGCGGCCTGAAATCATGGCGCCGCCTCCACCGCCAACTGAAGCCGACAAAGTCTGCGAAAATCCCTGCAAGACACTTCCTTACAAACCCGAAAATGCCGCCGAAGAGGGCGCCATGGCCGCCTGGTTTCGTTTGAAGAACGACGAGTGGCATCCAAACCCGGAAGATTGGGCGGCCCATACCGACATTTATCACGAGACTCTCACGCCGCGAACGGACATTCCCAAATTGCAGCATGTCGAGGAACTGGCCGAGCAACGAAAACTTTACGGAGAGAATGGCGGTTCTGGAGGTTCGTCGGTCCTATCCATGCGCATGTTTGATTTTGGAAATGTGGTGATCATGGAAGCGTTTCAAGGACGCAATCCCTCCGCGAAACCCACCAGCTGGAACCTGCGATTATTTTTAGATCGAGGCGACGGCTGGAAGATTGCTCTCAGCGCGCAAACGAATATTACGTAGCTTGATCCCGTTCGTGGCATAACTTCTGAACATATACGTATGAAGATGATCCACATTTCTTCGCGCCGAAGAGTCGTTTGGACCGAACGTCTCGCGTCTATTCTCTGCCTCTGTGCAGCTGGGCAGATCCTATTTCATCCTGCGTCATTGCACGCGCAGGAGCAAAAAGTTGTTTGGAGCAGCCAGGAGAAACCCATCGCGGAAAAGATTCGCGGTCTTCGCGGATTGCCTGACGACGTACGTGCACGTACGACCAAAGATCTGGCGCTTCAGATTAGGCAGTTACCCGCTACGCCGAATAAACAGCGCCTGGCGAACGATCTTGCGAATCTTTCCACCGAAGGAGATTTCGGCCACGACACTTTGCAGGAAGTCGCCACGACGCTCGCGAACGCGCTGCGCGAACAGCCGATTCCAGCGGCGCAGGGGCAGCCTCCCAGGCCGTATGTCGAGCTGGCGCAACTTGTGCGCTACGAACATGTGCAAGCGTCGCTGGACGATCCGCAATTCGCCGCGGCCATTTCCAAAATTGAACGCGACAATGAGCGCCGTCAGCAGGCTGATTTCACGCTGACCGAATTGAGCGGAAAGTCGTGGACCTTGAAGGAACTGCCGGGCAAAGTCGTGCTGGTGAATTTCTGGGCCACATGGTGCCCGCCATGCCGCAAGGAAATGCCTGACTTGGAGGCGCTTTACAAGCAATTCAACGATCAAGGTCTCGTCATTCTAGCCATTTCAGATGAAGAGGCACTGAAGGTAAAACCATTCGTCTTGAAGCAGAGAGTCACGTATCCGATCCTGCTCGATCCCGGAAGAAAAGTGCATGAGCTTTTCGAGGTCGTAGGCATTCCCAAAACTTTCATTTACGATCGCAATGGCAAGCTCGTAGCGCAATCCATCGACATGCGCACAAGAAAACAATTCCTGGAAATGCTGGCACAAGCAGGATTGCAGTAGACCAGCAGTAGCACAGGCTTCAGCCTGTGTGGTTTTTGCTTGGGTTTTGCTTCGTAATCCAGTTCTCTTCTTACCTGAACAAAAAGTCAAAACCACACAGGCTGAAGCCTGTGCTACTAATTCCCACGCTTCGATCGAACCATCATTCGCGCACCACGACCTGCCCCCATTCCGGCCTGATTGCCATTCGTCCCGGATGCCAGAAGCGATTGATCCTTCTGCGGGCAGCTCCAATTCGCTGCGTCGTTCACATCCCCACTGCCCTTGTAGTGGGCCTGTTCGGGGAATTTGCATAGAGGCATCGAGCGGTCCACGACGTTGCTGGTTGAATGCGTGGCGGTGATGGCGTCCGGCGCAATTCCCTTCTCGACCCAGTTTTCCATCGCGCTCAACGTATCAAAAGCGTTCGGCCCAGAGCCTCCGTTGCAATGAAGCATTCCGGGTACCATGAACAGGCGCGCATCCCCCGCAAGTTTTTCATAGCCTCCATTCTTCTCAGCGAGGTCTTCGTAGAACCAGATGCTGCTATACGGTGAAATAATCAAGTCGTCGTAACCGTGATACATCAGCAACTTTCCTCCGCGCGAGAAGAATGCGCCATATTTGGACGGATCATCCGGTATGTCCGCGGTCAACCGATCGTAGACAAGCTTCAGCGCCGCGGGCTTAACAATTCCATTCGTCTCGATCGCGTTGTTCAAGTCGACGCCAAGGTCGTAGTAGCCCAAGGCCAACAGAATTCCCGTCGCAAGATTCCAATTTCCTGGCGGCATTGAGGCGCCCCACGGACGAGCGCCCTTGGGATCGGTCGGCGGCGTTTCGAGTTCACTCACGGGGCCGCGAGGCGAGCTATTGAACTGCCCCAGGTTGTCCACGGACGATCCCGGATAAACAAGATTGCCTTTTTCGTCGGCCACCGGTTTCAAGATCAATTTCAATGCATCCGCTTGTTTTTGCGTCAGCGTTTCGGGAACTAGCGCATCAGGATTGAACGCGCACTTCGCGGGATTCTGAATGAGTCCGTCGGCAACTCCATCGGCAGCGTCACATTGTTTCGTGATGGCAGCACCCACGGTGGCGAAGACAGTCAGGGGAATGTAGGCATCCAGAAGCGCCTTGGAGTTCTTCAGCCCCCACAGCGAGGTACCCACCGGATCGAGCCAGGGGGCACCGGCAATGACACCATCATAATCATTGGGGAAACGCATCGCTTCGATCAGGCCCATTTTGCCGCCGTTTGAGCAGCCGTCAAAATAGGAGTGCGCGATAGTCGTCGTGTGGTAGTAATCCTTGACCAGCAACTTCGTGGCGAGCGTCACCTCATGCACGGCGCGAAAAAAATAATCGACGACTTTCGGGGTGTTGGGCTCACCAGGAGAAACGATCTCCCACGTGGGATCAGTGTTGAGGTGACCCGTATCCGTAATGGCCGTGGCATAGCCCCTCGCGAGAAAAAGAGGTTGATCAACAAGATTCGCCGAAGAGGTGAGATTCCCGGCCAGTCCGCCGACTCCGTTGAAAATAAATTTTCCGTTCCAGTTCGCCGGCAGCATGGCCTCAAAGCCTGCTGAATTCGGGCCCGCACCCTCTCCGGAGGTGGCTACGGAACCCTTCACATCGCAATATTGTGGGTTTGGCGCAGCTGCCGGCACGTCGGTGGCTGAAGTGATGGTCATATTCGGAACGCCAAGAGCGCTCAGTGCAGCCACCTGGCAATCGACGGCCGCCGCCGGAGCGACTGCAACAACACTGCAAATCAAGACCGCCAGTCCAAACAGGGGAATGAAAACTCCAGGGCGTGGAGTATTTTCTGTGCGCGGTTTCATATGCGAATCCTCCTGCAAAAGCTTGTTTCTTTGTCCGAGAGTAATCTCAATCAGGTCGCCATGTCACTAGGGAAGAATCTTTGCATATATCCGCTTCTTTCGAGATATCGTACGTGACTCTTAGGATTTGACCCTACGATAGCGGCGAGTTGCGTCGCTCGCATCGTCGTGGGTTGGTCGAGGCGTCCTGCTTATTTTTTCTGCTGTCGCGGCCATTTCGCTGCGAAGATTGCACCAAAGGCACTATAATTTCTTCTTTGCTCGGGCGCTTCACGATGCCGGAGGAAAGATTCACTCTGATCTTGAGGAGTCACTCATTCGGCTCCGTCAAAAATTAAGGTAAAGTCGAGGTAGAACTGGATCGTGATCGAATGATACTGAAATTGCGCCGATGGTTGATTTGGGCTGGGATACCGATCGTGCTGCTAACCATAGGCGTTCTCGTATTTTTCGGCATCGGCCAGTGGCTGGTGGTGCAGGATCCCTTGGCTCATGCCGATGCTATCGTTATTTTGAGCGGACATCTTCCTGATCGCGCCGTCGAAGCCGCCCGCCTGTACAGCGCAGGTTATGCCCCGCAAGTCTGGATCTCGCGGCCGTTATCCCCCGCGGATGAGCTGAAGACGATGAAAATCTTCTATCTGGGGGAAGATTTCTATAACGAAAAAATTCTGCTGGCCAAGGGAGTACCCGTGGATGCGATCCGGATTCTGGAACGACCCAGCGCGAATACCGAGATGGAAGTGCGCGAAATCCGGGAATTCCTGCAACAGAATAGTTCCAGCAACGTGATTATCGTGACTTCGAAGGCTCATACACGCCGCGTTCGCGCCATCTGGAATAAACTCGTGGGTTCCGATTCGCGCGCCATCGTGCGTTTTGCGAATGATGATTCATATGACGGCTCACACTGGTGGCGCCACACGCACGATGGCCTGGACGTCGTTCGCGAGTCGCTTGGCCTGCTCAATGCCTGGGCAGGATTTCCCTTTCGTCCGAGTCAGGACTAACGATGCCGCCCCGAGCCCGCAAGCCGAACGAAATTGCGCTCCAACTCATGCCCCTTATGCTATTGGGCATCGCACTCATCGCTACGAACTCCAATTACACGATTGTGGATGACGAAACATCCGTTTTTCGCGCTGCGGCGCAGCCGGTGCGCACCACGCTCGCGATGCTCTGGTCGGGCGTCAGCCAGCACGGCAATCCGCCGCTTTACGATATCTTCTTTCATTTCTGGCTACGCTTGACTGGCGGAACCTTCGAAGCTCTGCGTGTGCCATCTATTCTTTTTTTCCTCGGCGGACTATTCATGGTGGCGCGCGCTGCGGCTCGTTTGGGCGGCCCGTTAAGCGCACGGGCCGTGGTGTGGCTCGGGGCTTTGTGGCCCTTTGGTTTTCATTACGGGCGCCTCGCTTCGTGGTACGCATTCTCATTTTTTCTGGTCGCGGGACTCACGCTCGCTTACTTTCGGTTTATGGAAAATCAAAATTCCGAGCGTTGGGCCGTGCTGCTTCTATTTGCGGTGGCGCTTCTGTGGACAACCTATTTTGCGTGGGCCATCTTCGGATGTCTGGTGATCGACCAGATTCGCCGGCATCGCAGCGCCGAGCCTTCGGCAATTTCCGCGATGCTGATACGGATTGCGGCCTTGTTGTGCGTGGCATTCATTCCAATTTTTCGCGCATTCCGCAATGAATTTGCCGGCGGCATTCTCCATCACCGTCCGCTTTCAATTCTTGCTAACGCGGTGTTTGGCATTTATTCGTTTTTCGTGAGCGAAGCGGTCGCGCCCTGGACCTGGTTCCTGAGCATTCCTGCGGCACTGGCTATTCTGGCCAGTATTGGTTTGGTGGCGACATCGCTCCCGCGAAATTCGCGTCGATTTCTGTTGTACGGCGCTTTGCTGCTCGCGGTGATGGCCCTGTCTGGAAATCAACTCACCAGAAGTTTGCTTTTGATTTCACCCTGGATCCTGCTGCCCATTGGTGTAGCGCTCGGCACAAATAAGACCCCGCAGATACGCATTGGACTCCAGGCGGCGCTGTTGATCATCGCCGGGATCGGATGGTTTGGAATCTATTCGCGCCACTATTATTCGGCGCTGCGATTCCTCGAACCCTGGCCGACGGTTGCCGAGGACGCTGCGAGAAAAATCCAGAGTGGCGCGACATTGATCTCCAACAATCCCCCATTGTTCTTTTACCTGACCTATATTCTTCATGCGCCCCAGGAAGTCGTGCCTTGGAGATTCGCCGGCCTTCTTCCCGACCAGGTTCATCATCCGCGGGTAAAATACCCCCAGGACTGGCTCGTTTCGGGCCATGCAGTTGGGCCTGCCATGATCTGGATTCGCGGCGTGGGAGACCCTCAACTGAATGGACCCATGGAGGAGGCGGCTACGGAGCTCGGGCGCTCGTGTGGCGCTCAGACTTCGCGCTTGACGATGCGCGATCCTGGCTATGCATGGAAGCAGCGCTTTTTCCCGGAAATGGATGAGCCGCAATGGCGCATCGAAATCCGCGAATACGATTGCTCTCCCGCGGGTTCACAAGAGATTTATCCGATTCCCCCACGCTGATTCTCGTCCGGGATATTTCAGGACGTCATACCTGTCTACTGGTACGACCAGTACGATAGAGCCATTGCCACTGTCGGTTCCAGGCGCGACACTTCTGTGAGAGGGAGAATTCTTGTATGGCGGCTGTAATCGTATTCCTCATCTCTGTCATTACATTAAGGAATTTTTCTCTCTATTATTGGCGATCAGTGAATGCAAAAACTTTGGGCTCTGCGCCGGGCCTTCGCTGAATTAGTGCCACTCATCTCATCGTAGCGACCCAATCAAGGACCACTATCTATCTAATTATGAATAACTTGGAGCGGGTGACTTGAACCCGTTTATCCGAGGGAGGTACTCCTGGCAGATGCGAATGGTACTGTAGGTCCATTGTTCGATTAAATCCGGAACGCGATACTGTAGCTAGAGGACACGACCAGACAATGATCCCCGCAATCATGTTCACGGTCTCGCTGGCAGCACTTGTCCAGTTCGGTCTCTATTACTGGCGTGCCGTCATTTCGGGAGTTGCGGCGCAACCTGTCTCCGAGCGAATACGCATTGCCGCAGGAATCTCGGCCGCTGAAATCGGCGCCCAGGATTTCCGCAGCATCGTGAGCCTGCATGATTTGTCACCGGATTTGCGCGGCCCGAACGGCAGTTTCATCGGCGTAAGAGCGTATTACTCGGCGGTTGAAAAGCTTGGCAGCCTGGTTCCTGCGATGGCCAATTGGGCCAACGCTGAAATGTTGACCTGCTCGCGCTACGTTGCGGTGCTTGTCGACCAACATCTCGAACGTAACATGGCCTGCGCTGCTCAGGTCCGCGGAATCTAAGATAATTCTCCACGCTGTACAGGTTACTTCGGCATATGTGCTGAGCTCGAGTAGCACAGGCTTCAGCCTGTGTGGCTTTGACTTTTGTATTTCTCTAGATGCAGCAGAACTCAAAACTACCAGGCCTCAAGCCTGTGTGATTTTGTGATGCGTAAGCAAAACAACAAAGGTTGAATTCTCTACTAATAGGCCCAACGAAGCAGGACGCCCCCTGCAGTGTACCCGGCGCCAACCGCAACGAGCAGCACCAGATCTCCCTTTTTCAGCTTACCTTGTTCGACAGCATCCCGCAGTCCGAGCGGTATAGTCCCTCCGGTGGTGTTCCCGTAGCGCTCGATGTTGATCATAACTTTTGAATCATCAACGCCGAGCCTTTCCTGCATCGCACGGATGATGCGCAGATTGGCCTGGTGAGGCACGACCAAAGCGAGATCCTTGCTGCTGAAGCCATTTCGCTCCAGCAACTGGCAAGCCAGTTCCGCCATGCGCCGTACGGCGTATTTAAATACCTGCGCGCCTTCCTGATGGATGTAGTGCATTTTCTTTTCGACGGTTTCAGCTGACGCGGGATGAAGCGAGCCGCCGCCCGGCATGTAGAGAAATTTTCCGCCAGAACCATCCACATCGTGCACAAAGTCGAGGATGCCCTCGTCGTCACGGTCAGTTGGTTCGAGCAGGACAGCTCCTGCGCCGTCGCCGAACAGCACGCAAGTTGCGCGATCCTGGTAATTCAGGATCGAAGTCATGACGTCGCTGCCGATTACCAGCGCGTTCTTCTGAGTTTTCGCGCCCACAAATTGCGCGCCCACAGTGAGCGCGTAGAGAAAACCGGAGCACGCCGCCGAAAGATCAAACCCCCACGCGTTCGTAGCACCGAGCTTGTCCTGAACCAGGCAGGCGGTAGCGGGAAACATCATGTCGGGAGTTACACTGGCGACTACGATCAGGTCGATGTCCTTGGCAGGCAAGCCCTTGCATTCGAGCAGCTTCCGTGCCGCTGCTGTCGCCAGATCCGAAGTTGTCACGCCGGGATCGGCGACATGGCGTTCCCGGATGCCGGTTCGCTCTCGAATCCACGCATCATTGGTATCGACAAGCTTCTCCAGGTCGGAATTGGTCATCACCCGGGGAGGAGCGTAGCCGCTCACACTAGTAATTTTTGCTGCGATACGTCTGGACATTCAGTTCTCCGTGAGTTGGTCCGTAGCCTCGGCAAGAAGAATCGTGATTCTACGCAATCGCCGTCAGCGAAACAAGCTTTGGTGTCCTAGTAGCACAGGCTTCAGCCTGTGTGGTCTTGGTTGTTAGACAGGCACACAGGCGAACAGGCGAGATGGTTTTGGCTTACTGTGGCAGAATTCAACATCACACAGGCTGAAGCCTGCGCTACTAAAGGCCGGAACGCAAACTAACGCGCCGCGATTTCATATCGAAATGTAATCGGAGCGGTTTTGCGAAGCATCGCGGCTACGGAACAATATTTTTCCTCACTCAATTCAATCGCGCGCTTCACGGCTTGCTCATCGATATTGCCTCGCAATTTGTACACAATTTCCAATTTCACCCAAACGGCTGGCGGCTCCGTCGCCCGCTCGCCGGATACTTCTACCTCAAGAGAATCGAGCGACTGCCTTTTCTTAGCCAGGATGGCGACGACATCGGTGGCCGTACACGCTCCCAACGCCACCAGAAGAAGCTCCATCGGCCCGGGCGCGCCATTTGAGAACCGATCTGAATCCAGGGCTACCATGTGACCGGAGGGAGTGAACGCCACGAATCGCTCCTTACCCACCCATTGCACGCGTGCCGATTGCATCTTTGCCTCCGTCGGAACCGAGTCTCGAAACTACGAGCGTACAAGTTGAGCCTAGCAAAGACATAGCGTCGTCGAGATTTGAACACGCATACTGTACCAAAACGTCTCTCCTTGAAATACGATCAAGGATGGGGCCCCTAGACCCGAAATTCGAATTGTCTTAATCTTTAGGGGTTGTACTTTCCGATCTGATTCACAATCGATAGGAAAACAACATGACAGGCGACCTGCCACAGATTGCATAATGCCGCTTTTCATTTCTGCATCGCATGAAACCGACACATATCTCTGCGAGTCACACTAGAAAGTTTTTGCAACCCCGTTCACTTATCTGTTCAGTTCTATGCAGCGTGCTGATTTCATGGGGCATCGGTGTCCGAGCAGGGGTGGCAGCTTCCGGACAGACTCCCATTGAGGCTTTGCACGTACCGGAACTCGACGCGGGCTTTCATCTTCTGTACGAACTAAAGCCTGAGGAAGCCCGCATACAGTTTGAGGCTTTGCAGAAGTCTCATCCGGAAGACCCCCTTGGGAGTGCCGCGGAAGCGGCAGCTTATCTGTTTGAGGAGTGCTATCGGCAAGGCGTGCTGACTTCCGAGTTTTTCCTGGACGACAAGCGTTTTCTGGGCAAGATCCCCCTCAAACCCGACCCGGAACTGCGCGCGGCTTTCTTCGCGGCGGACAAACGGTCGCAGGACCTTGCTCAGCTGCAATTAAAGTCGAACCCGGACGATGCAAACGCTCTGTTCGCCATGACGCTAAGCGTCGGTATGCAGGCGGACTATGCCAGCTTGATCGATAAGCAACAGCTCGACAGCCTGAAAAAGATCCGCGAAGCCGATGTGTACGCTAAAAAACTCTTGGTAATTGCACCAGACGCCGCTGATGCTTATCTTGGCCTGGGCACGGCGAATTACGTCATCGGAAGTCTGCCGGGATTCAAAAAGTTTTTCCTCGGTTTTGCTGGAATCCACGGCGACAAAAAAGCGGGGATCCAGCAGTTGGAGATCGCCGCCGATCACGGCCGCTACTTGCGACCATTTGCGAAGATATTGCTGGCGATGGCGGCTCTGCGCGAGAAAAAGTCAGAAGTAGCTCGCGCTCAGCTTACCGAACTCGTCGCGGAATTCCCCGAGAACCCCCTTTTTGCGAGCGAGTTGGCCAAGCTCAAGGCTTCTCATGTCGCGGTTGTTTTCCCTCAAAGTGAATCCCCCCTGTGCAGCATGTGCCACAGCACTCTGCGGATCTGGTGTTGATATCTCGAGCGCTGCTTGAAATGTTATCTAAATGCTACGTGAACCATGGCATAGCTGTCTCTTTTTGAACAGTCCCGTTCCGGGCAGATCACCTAGGCTTGTAACGGATGTCACCGACGTTGACAAGATAACGAACTAGAAAGGGTATTCCAGATGGGGGAGTCGGCGGGGGCTCGGGATATTCGGGACGGTCTTACGTATCGTAATGATCGTTTACCTGGTTGGCGGATTGCGCTGACCTTATTCCGATCGACCTGAAATCGGAGCAAGAAATGTATGACGGAGGTCCACCAATGAGAGGAAATAGATTTGTAGGCACCGGAGTTCTGCTTCTGTTACTCGGAGCCACTGCTCCTATCTACGCAGAGCAGCAGGACCAGAACCAGCAGCAAGACAAAGGTAAGCAGCAACAAGATCAGAATAAGGGGCAGCAACAACATGCCCAGCAACAGCAGCAAGACCAGAACAAGCAGCAACAGCACACCCAACAACAGCAGGACCAGAACAAGCAGCAGCACGCCCAACAACAGCAGGACCAGAACAAGCAACAGCACGCCCAACAACAGCAGGACCAGAACAAACAGCAGCACGCCCAACAACAGCAGGACCAGAACAAACAGCAGCACGCCCAACAACAGCAGCGAGACCAGAACAAGGGGCAGCAACAGATCGCTCAGCAGCAGGACAACAATCGGCGATCACAGCAGGGCCAACGTGTGCAGCAAAGTCAGCAGCGGCAAGTGTGGCAGGAGCATCGCGCACAGAACTGGCAATCCGAACATCGAGATTGGCAGCAACGCGGCGGCTACAATGGCTACCGAATTCCGGATGATCGCTATCGGGGTAACTTTGGTCCAGATCACTCGTTCCGCATCTACAGCTATCCCATGGAGGTATATGGCGGATATCCGCGGTTCCAGTATGGTGGTTTTTGGTTCGGTTTCGTGGACCCTTGGCCAGAATACTGGTCAGACTCTTGGTACGACAACGATGATGTGTATATCGTTTACTCCAACGACGGCTATTACCTGTACAACCGCAGGTACCCACGCGATCAAATCGCGATCACCGTCTATCTGAACTAACGGTTCATCGAAGGTGACTTATCGACACTGGCCAGGCACGTCAGCTCGCCCAGTGGCCGGATTGAACTAGGGACAATGCGTTACGAGAGATGCGGCTTAACAATACTACGTAGACGAGCTTGCTCTGTTGTTAGGAACTCGATGTAATCACTTGCCGAAAACACTTTGTTCGGTGCATTCTCGCTTAGAAATGGTCGGCATTCCTGTGTTTATCTGCGAGCTGATTTATTTGCTGAGAGCTTCGCGTTCGTGGACGAGCACGGGCTCGATCAGCGGATTTGGAAGGTGGCGTAAACGTGATACGAAGATGCGCACGAGTTCCGGATCGAACTGCGCGCCGCCGCAGCGCTCGAGTTCGAGGAAGGCTTCTTCCGGAGTGTGCGCTTTCTTGTAGGTGCGCTCGGAAGTGATCGTGTCATAGGCGTCGGCGATGGCGATGACGCGCGCGCCAAGTGGTATCTGATTTCCGACAAACGCCAACGGATAGCCTGACCCATCAAAGAATTCATGGTGGTGCCGAACCATGTTGCAGACTCTTTCGGTGCCGCGCAGCGGTTCCAGAAGCTTCGCGCCGTATTCAACGTGCCTCTTCATCGTTTCCCATTCCTCGGGATTGAGCGGGCCGCACTTATTCAAAATCGACTCCGGAATGCCGACCTTGCCGACGTCGTGCAGCATGCCGCCGAGGCGAATCTCTTCAACTTCCGTGCCGTCGAGTCCCATGGCTTCCGCGATCATGACAGCGTAGCCTGAAACCTTTTGCGAATGTCCCTGCGTGAATTGATCTTTCGCATCCACCGCGAGCGCAAGCGAAGTAAGAGTGTCCATCACGACAGGCGGCAGGGGCTCGAATTGCGCCGAGGAATTTTTCTGATCGCCATGGCCATCCGGGCGTGAAGTCGATTTTCTGGTTTCTGAGAGCGATCGTGCGAACTGCTCGATGCGGCTATGGATTTCAACGAACGCATCAGGCCCGGTAGTAAACTGACGTTTAAGCGTGACTCCCAGATACGCTTCGAGGACGTCACGCTTCCACTGTTTGGAATCATCAGGATTAAAGTGATCCGCAGTGGAGACGGCATTTCCTCCCTGATGTTTGGACAGATACATGGAAGCATCCGCGACCTGGATCAACTCTTGAGGCGTTGACCCATGCAACGGGAATGTCGCGACTCCAAGGCTGGAGGTAACGTTCTTCTCATGCAGCACGGGATCTGAAGCGATCCACGCTCGCAGTTTTGCGGCCAGCTGATGACTCTGCTCAGAATCAGTTTCCGGCATCAAGATTACGAATTCGTCGCCTCCGTATCGCGCGACGACGTCGGAACGGCGGCAGTTCTGTTCCAGGATGCGGGCCACACGCTGCAGAACGATATCGCCGTCAAGGTGGCCATAGAAATCGTTGACGAACTTGAAGCGATCCAGGTCCATCAAGACCACAGAAAAAGACCGGCCGGCGCGCGTGGAGCGTTTCCATTCGCCAGAAAGCGCTTCCATGAAGAAGCGATGCGTCTTCACTCCCGTCAGGCCATCAGTGATGGCTTGTTCCTGCGCCTTTTGGAAGGTGAAAGCATTGTGGAGTGCGCCTGAAATCAGGTCCGCAAGCGTCCCGAGAAAAAGAATCTCTTCCTGAGGGAAGTCGACGCTCTGGTCGGTTTCCACATACAGCACGCCATGCAACTGATCCGCATAGACGATAGGAAGAGCGATGGCCGAGACTGAGCCTTCCAGCACCGGCTGCCCGCAGTTTTCAGTAGGATTTTGGTAACTCACCATCGCCATCTGGCCGGTGCGGGCGACGCGTCCGACGATGTTTCCGTCCAGCCCCAGGCGCTTTCCGAGAGCTCCTTTGCGGAGTCCGGCTTCGGCCTGAATGACAATTTCTTTGCTGGAATACTCGAGCAATCCGATGCCAATGTGAGAATAATCCAGGCCTTGTTCAAGTTCCGCGGCAATCTTGGCCAGCATTTCATCCGGATTGAGAGTGGTGATGACGTTGCGCGAAATATTATTGAGCAAGGTAAGATGGCGCGATTTCGCGCGCTCTTCGCGAAAGAGCCGGGCATTCTCCAAAGCGATCACGGCTTCGCTGGCCACCACGCGCATCATCTCGAGATGACCGGCGTCAAACGCGCCTTCGCGGGGACTTTGTACAGCCATAACACCAATGACGCGTTCATAGAGCAGTAAAGGTACACCGCAGAAGCAACCGGTATCAAGCCGCGATACCAAGCCGAGTTTGCGAAGTTCTTCCGCGTAATTCTCACGGATCAAAAGCGGCTGCCTGGTACGCATCACGTATTCGGTTACGTGCTTATCGCCGTACGGACGGGACCTCTTCGGCTGGGTCACACCGTCACGAACCTCAATCTCAAAACGAATTTCATTCTGTGCGGGGCTGAGCAAGGCAATATAAAAATGATTTACGTCAACCAGGCGCTTGAGCTCGGACAAGATGGTTTCAAAAAGCGCTTCGGGATCGAGCGTCGAGCTCAATGCACGGCCAATTTCATTGAGCATATGAAGCTCTTCGGTGCGGCGCGCTGACTGTTGCACGAGGTAACTGTTTTCAACCGCCATCCCAATTTGATGGCCCAGCGCGAGCAGCAGCCGAAGCTCGGCCGCCGCAAAAGTGCGGCTGTCAGGCGTACCAAGGAACAGCACGCCGAACGCTTGCTCCTTAGCTTGCAAACTGATGCCCACGACCGTGCGCAGACCCTGGCCCATGGCCAGCTGACGGAAACGCCGGAAGGCCGCTTCGCCCTCAAGCGCAGCCCAGGAGGCATCGCGGCCCAGATCACGGAAAACAACGAGTCCGCCCAGCCTGGAGACCAGGTCCACCAAATGATCGTCCAAGCCCTCTTCCTGCGAAGCGGCGCAAAAGTTTTCCGCGAGTCCGACAGCGACGACCGACGTGGGGCCTTGGGCATTACCGTGGTGCAGGAACAACGCGCCCGCAGGCATACGCACAACGCTCAAAACGCGTTCGAGAGCGTGCGACAGCATTTTCTGAATTTCCGGGCCGACGAAACCTGAGGTCGCCAGATTCACATTCGACAGCGCGAGCATGTTGTGCTCAACGCGGCGCTTTTCCTCCTCATACAATCCCATCACCATCAGAGCCGCGGCGAAGAGTTGCGGAAGTATTTCGAGTGCGCGCAAAGAATCGGCCATCCGGCTCGGAAGCAAAACCTCGCCGATGATAATCGCGCCCCAGCTTAGAAATGAAATAGCCAAAAGCAAATCGGCAAATGTTTCCTGGTGGCGGCTTTCCTCGTAGAACACCCAGGCCACTGCCGACAGCACGACTGCAACGCCAAGTTGGGGAGAAACACTAACGCTGTGTAAATAGAAAGCAACCGACCAGAGAACGAACACGCCGCCGATAGCGATCTGAGGACGGACCAGGGGCGGCGCTTCCGTGTACACGCGCGCGGTGCTGAAAAACAGCAGCGCCGCTGCGGACAGCAACCACTCATTCACCGCCGATTGCCACGGCGCCACGACGACCCAAGGCTCCAGCGCGGGACTCAAATAATGTAATGCCAGTAGGCACCAACCGGCGCTCCAGAGCATGAGATATGCCTGGCGCCGCATACTGTGCATGTAGGCGAAGAAACCCGACGTCAATGCTGAGGCTATCAGCAGCGTTATTGCAATAATACTTTGCGAGGTCATCTACTCAGGCACACCCGTAACATTGGCGTTCTCACTTCCTGTAAACGACACCCGTAGTGCAATTTTTTGCACTCTCTTGCGACTATAAGGGACGCCTTTCCAACGGGTCAAGGGTACGGGGGTACCAGACAGGAACAGCCACGTGAGACTTCGGACACATTCCAAATCGCTGAAAATTTAACATTTACAGTAGGTGGAAAACGGTTTTCCGCAGGCAATTCGCAGCTATTTTTTGCGTTTTGTTAAGACAATATAAAGAAGAACTGCGATCGCGGCAGCAATCAACACAATAAGCACAATCAGCCCTGGGTGTGGATTTCGCGAGATGTACCTGAGCGTTTGTCGTCCATAGCGCGCTGCCAGAAATGCCAGGATGGAGTACCGGACGATGCGGCCCAAACTGAGCGCAATCACGAAATTTCTCGCGGAATATTTCATCGCTCCTGCGGCAAAAAGGATCGGAATCAGTGGCATAGGCGGCGGCAGAAGAGCGGCGACCACAATCGCTCCAAATCCCCATCGGCTGAAACTGTTCCGGACCTTCTCCATCGTCCTGGACGGGAACTTACGCTCGAAGGCTTCCTCCCCTCCTTTTCGAGCGACACGGTACGTGACATACGCTCCGATCACGGAACCCACCGTCGCCATCACCGCGTAATAGGGCCATAGATCAGGTCTTTGGGCAGAGAGGATAATCGTCAGCACGTCCATGCTTCCGGGTAGCGGGATAAACGAGCTGTCCAAAAGTCCGAGCGGAATGAAGCCCAATCCGCCGAGACTGAAGATCCACCGGCGGAAGCTTCTTGTCAGCGTGGGCGCCGCGATGGCGAATAGCTGATGGTTAAGCATTTTTCTACCGCATCCATTCTCGCATGCGGAATGCGCGGAATCCTAAAGGGTGTTGATGCTTCAAAATGCGGCATCGAGGCTTAATTATTGCGTACCGCGTTACAATATCTGACGCTTCAGCGAATTGCATGACGACCCGAATCTCGGTGTAACCCATGAATGATTTGAATGCCGGCGCTCGCAATGTCTGCGATATCGCCCGATGGATGGCCTATTTTCGCGCCATAGAGTCGCGGCGGCCTGACGCACTGTTCACAGACCCGTATGCGGAGATGTTAGCCGGCGATCGCGGGTTTCAGGTCGCCCATATTCTTTCGCAGGGAAACAAGCAGGAATGGGCCTGGGTTACACGCACGTACTTGTTTGATTCATTTATTTCCCACCTGGTGCAAGACGGCGCCGGCCTGGTGCTGAATCTCGCGGCGGGGTTGGATACGCGTCCCTATCGCATGGATTTACCTTCCACGTTGCAATGGGTGGAAGTCGATTTCGCGGAAGTTATTTCTTACAAAGAAACAATTCTCGCAAACAAGACTCCGCGATGCCGGCTGGAGCGCGTAGCTCTTGATTTATCTGATGTACAAGCTCGGCGCGTTCTTTTCTCGATGCTCGATGCACGAGCCACGAAAATCGCAGTGGTGAGTGAAGGCCTGCTCGTCTATTTCACGCCGACGGATGTGGCTGCTCTGGCCCGAGATCTCGCGCGCGGATCTCATTTTCAGAACTGGATTATTGATCTCTCTTCGACAATTCAATTGATCATCCTGCAGCGCACGCTCGGCCAGCTCCTCAGCGAAGCTAACGCCTCGTTTAAGTTTGGACCGCCGGAGGGTGCGGACTTTTTCAGGCCGTTTGGCTGGGAACCGATGGAAGTTCAGGGAATGTTAAAAACTGCCGCGGAGCTTAAGCGCGCGCCGGAAGAATTCCTTGCGCTGCTGCCCGATCCGCATCCCATTCCACCAACTTTTCCCTGGACCGGCGTCTGCCTGCTGAAAAAACAGAAATAATCATTCGCATCCTCAGCGGAACCGACTCAATTCAGTTCAGCAAGTGCGGAAACAGTTCAAAGGGTGGGGAGTTTAGACTCTGCGGCGAGTAAGAATAGCGATTGAAAGTCAAAATCGCCTGGATGCACCGGCTGCAGTAGCACAGGCTTCAGCCTGTGTGCTGTTGATTTGCGTTGGCGAAAAAATTCAAAACCCAACCAACTCAAAAGCACACAGCCTGTGTGCTGTTCAGCACGGCAAAGATCAAAACCACACAGGCTGAAGCCTGTGCTACTAGCAGGCTGCTCGCCTTCCATCGCAGGTTCGGCTAAGATGAAACGTTTTTGACGTGAGAGGCCGATCAAACGATGGTTGCAACTTCAAGTTCTATGGAAAATTCTTCAGGCAAAGTCCGCGTACGATTTGCCCCCTCGCCGACGGGCTACTTGCATGTTGGCGGCGCGCGAACGGCGCTATTTAACTGGTTTTTTGCTCGGCGGCTGGGCGGCACGATGATTTTGCGTGTCGAAGACACTGACGTTGAACGCAATCGCCCCGAACTCGTGGAGGGAATTCTCGACGGATTGCGTTGGCTGGGAGTCGATTGGGATGAAGGACCGCACTTCCAATCGCAGCGGCTTGATTTGCATCGTGCGGCCGCCGAAAAACTTGTAGCTTCAGGCGCGGCTTACTTCTGCGATTGCCCGCCGGAAAAATATGCCGGCGGCGATGTCGTGGAAGAAACTGACGACGCGAAAAAGGAAGCGGGACCACGACGCGTGACGCGTTGCGCCTGCCGCGAAGGCAAGCTCGGCCTGAGTGTGCGAAACGCCGCGATACGGTTCCGCGTTCCGCTGGGCACTATGACGAAATTCGACGATGCGGTGTTTGGCCCCCGCGAAGTTGCCAATGAAGAGATCGAGGATTTCGTTCTCTTGCGTTCTCCCAAGGAAGGCCAGGAGATCGGCGCGCCAACCTACCAGCTCAGCGCCGTCGTGGACGACATCGACATGCGAATCACCCACGTGATTCGCGGCTCCGACCATATCTCGAATACGCCGAAACAGGCGCTGCTGTATCGCGCGCTCGGCGCCACCCCCCCGGTCTTTGCGCACGTGCCTCTCATTCTTGGGTCCGATCGCACGCGTCTATCGAAGCGGCATGGCGCCACGAGTGTCGGCTCTTATCGCGATGAAGGATTTTTGCCGGAAGCGTTTCGGAATTTTCTTGCGCTTCTCGGATGGTCTCCGGGCGAAGACGCGCAATTCCTGCGTACTCCCGAAATCCTCGCGCGCTTTTCGCTCGAAGGAGTCAGCCGAACCAACGCCGTATTCGATCGAGCGAAACTCGAGTGGTTCAACACGGAATATTTGCAGAAACTGCCTATCGACGATTTGTTGCCAGCTGTGCAGGCTGAGCTGGAACGCGCCAAACTCTGGAAGCCGGAATGGGCGGGAGAAAAACGCGAGTGGTTCTCGAAAACAGTGGATCTGTTGCGGCCGCGCACGCGTATGCTGCCGGATTTTTCGACCTGGGCGCGCGCATTCTTCAGCGATTCGTTTGAATACAATCCCCAGGCGCGCGAGAAATTCTGGAAAGATGAGCGCCTGGGCGCGATGCTTGGCAAGCTTGCCGACGCCCTCGCGGTGCTACCGGAGTGGAATCATGACGCCTGCGACCATGCTCTGCGCGAACTGGCCGCGGCCGAAGGCGTCAAGGCTGGCCTGCTGATCAATGCCACGCGCGTGGCGATTGTAGGTCAGGCGGTGGCGCCGCCGCTATTTGAAACGATGGTCGTGCTCGGGCAAGGCCCCGTCGTCAGCCGCTTGCGCCGCGCGGTCAATGAATTTGGCGCGCGCTAGCGCAAGCGAAGACGTCAACGGAAATGTCGAAATTACATTCGTCCCGCGGCGGGCTGTGCTGACGGCGGCGTGATTCCGTTTACGCGCAAGTAGATGGCCATGGTTCCGTAGTGATCGAACCAATCCTCGCCAAGAATCACCATCGCTCCGCCGCGCGACAATGTATTCGGGCCCATTTTCCCCGCCGATTGTCCAAGTGTCGAATCATCCAGGCCGTTCAGTGCGGTGGTGCAGAAATCGAACGAGGCCTTCACGGCCGCGACGAGTTTGTCTTTGCCGTCGGTATCTTTCAAATCTTTTATATCTGGAGCAGTCAGTCCTGAAACTCGGGCGCACATGTTGTTATTAAACTGGGCGACGTGCAAAATTAGTTGCGCAAACGTCCTGGTTTGCGGCGTGGATTGGTACCCATATTTTTCCGCAGGCATCGCTTCGGCTCCCGCGACTTGCAATTGTCCATAGCGCACAACCTGCTGCTTCAAAAGTGAAGTAATCGGATTTGGAATCGTAGCCGTATCCTGCGCCCCTGCCGCGACCGACAGCAACACGGCCGCCAGCGCGAGCATCCCCAGCTATTTCATCGACGTTTGCCTCCTTGGCAACGTGCGGAAGAATAACCCCTCAAGTGGCAGGCGACAAGCCGCTTTGTCAGACTACTTTTTCAATTCCGGCTAAGCACCAGCCGCTTTGCCGCGATACGCCGGAACGAATACTTCAGCGACGAAAGTTTCAATTGTCGTCGGAGTTGTGTTTTTCGGCGAGCGCGGTTCCAGCGGTTTCATGTAACCGGAATTCAGCGCGTCGGACATTTCCAGGATTAGATCCGCCATGCTGGCGGACATCCCCATCTGCATGAAGGCCGGTTTCAATTGCGCCGCTGGTAATTGCTTGTACCTAAGGTCAGGCTTTCCAATCGCGGCGCCTATAATTTTGGCAGCTTCCGAATAGGAGACATCGCGAGCTCCTAAAAGCTCACGCGGCTGCTTCCCCGTGAAGTCCCGCTTCGATAGGAAATCGGCGGCAGCCGCCCCGATATCGCGTGTCGCAATCATGGGCAATGGCAAATCCGGACGGATCGGGCCCGCCATCATTCCCAGCGACTGAATCAGTCCCACCTGAGGCAGCATGTTTTCCATGAAGTAGCCGGCTCGGAGGAAAATTGCGTTCAGTCCGGCAATCGCTCCAAGCTTCTTCTCAAACTTGTGCAACCCTACGACCGGGCCTACTCTTTCCGACTTATCCGCGCCGACGCTGGACAGAGCAACAACATGCGTTAAGCCGCTTTTCTTGATTGCAGAGGCCAGGGCATCGGACACTAGTTCCTGGTAAGCGCCGACATCTGGCGCACTCATATTGGGTGGGATCATTGCGTATGCTGCGTTCGCGCCGGAAAAAGCTCTTTCGAGCGAACCAGCGTCAGTTACGTTGGCAACGAATACTTCCGCGCCTTTTTGCCTAAATCGTTCCACTCGATTTGCGTCTCTGCCCACAACGCGAATTTTTTCTCCGCGCGCAAGGAGTTTCTCAGCTGCGGCTCCTCCGGTTTTTCCGGACGCGCCGATAATTACAATCATATTGTCCTCCACGCCGCCCGATTTCCCGGACGACTCTTCCCCCCCAAATTTGGATTCCTGCGAACCCTTGGGGTTAAGGCAATACTAGTCTGATGAGGCGGTGAAGGCGAAATTTTAAATTAGGCAACAGAAGGGCGACGGTTTGCTTGAGGATTCAGCGAGAATGATGGTCAGCGATTCAGGCGGTTCATTCCGATTGGATCGTATCGCTCACCAGCAGTCGCGCCTGACGGAAGCTCCTGGTCGATTCGCGCCAGATCAGCCGGAGTGAGCGTAACGCGGATGGCTTCGACGTTTTCCTCGAGGTAGGCACGACGCT
>Ga0070735_10001458_pt1 | contig 22929 bp, 18 predicted proteins | sample Coa_R1_FD_66443 | JGI IMG/M metagenome (GOLD analysis project Ga0070735, IMG submission 66443) | Surface soil microbial communities from Centralia Pennsylvania, which are recovering from an underground coalmine fire - Coalmine... | ecosystem: Environmental > Terrestrial > Soil > Unclassified ...
TGCGAGGGCAACTCCAGCTTTCGGAAGCCACCAAGCAGGAGATGGTATTGAATTACCAGAAAACCATCACGCAGGCGTTTCGCGACGTATCAGACGCCCTGATTGCCTTGAAGAAACAGCGCCAATATCGCGAACAGCAAGAGAAACTTGTTGCTGCCGCTCAGGACGCCGTGCGTCTGGCACGCATTCGCTATCAGGGCGGATCGGCCGGCTATCTGGAGGTGCTGACGAACGACTCGAACCTTTTTGCTGCGCAATTGAACCTGGTCGCCGCGCAACAAAACGAAGCCCTCACGATCGTGCAGTTGTACGGGGCACTAGGCGGCGGCTGGCAGAGCTGATCGGCTCTTTGATTGATCGGGCTCTCCGGAGAGAGTGACCCAGCGCTTGTTATTTGGCTGTCGATTTTAGTGGACCTGGTCGGCATCGAACCGACGACCTCTTCCAATGCCATGGAGCACCTTGGTCCAGGCCATAGGCGTCAAAAGCCTTATGGTCTGGTTGGCTGGAAAAATCGGTCCCGTCGGCGCAAATTAGGCACTCATGAATTGCCACCAGATTCTCATCGAGCGGGCCGGAGTCGAAGACAACAAGATCGACGGTCGAAGGATTCAGGCGTGTAAAAACTGCATCGCCGCTGCTAGAGGTCCGCGACTAGCCCGCAGCCCCAGCTGGAGTCGCGCCCCTTCGCAGGATTTGCGAATTCCATCCCCAAGACTATTTCGCTTTCCAGCCCAGCGCGCGGAGCAGTTTACGTCCAAGAGCTTCCGCGGCGTTCTGCCCGCTTATCTTCTCCTTGCGTTACCGGACGCGAGAATTGTGCAACCCTCTATGGCCGATTAGAAAGGTCGCGAAGCAAAGGTCATCACATCGTAACGATTCGTGATGTGCTAGTATCTCCAACCGCAGATTATTTACGGTTTCTCTCTTCAGAACCCTGCAAACGCCGCAATGGCAGAACGATCGTGGGGAATCAAATGGGGCCGTGCTCTCGCGTTCCAATTTTCTGGAGTTCCAATTCTTTGACGGACAATGCGCGGAATGGGCTGCAGTTCGCCCGAACCAGCACCGCGTGCATCTGCTTCGCAGCAGTTCTCTGTTTCTTTGCATCCACTCGAATGTCGGCCCAGTCCGGCGATTGGGTGTGGATGGGCGGAAGCAACGCGGTTCCCGGAGGAGCTGAGAGCGGTCCCCCGGGGGTTTATGGCACGCTGGGTACGCCGGCGCTAGGAAACGTCCCTGGAGGTCGATGGCCGAATGCAAGCTGGGAGGACCGCAGCGGCAATTTCTGGCTCTTTCAGGGATACGGTTTTGATCCTGCGGGCACCTACGGTGCTCTGAATGATCTTTGGGAGTTAAACCCTTCCACGGGGCAGTGGGCGTGGAGGGGTGGAAGCAATGTGGCGAACATAGCGCTCTTCGGCGTTTACGGCGCATTGGGCTCAGCGGCCTCTGGCAACATACCCGGATTTCGAAACAGCGAGACTGTCTGGACTGGCAGCAATGGGCAAATTTGGCTTTTTGGCGGCTTGGGCTACGACTCAGCTGGCACCCAGGGTCTGCTCGATGACCTCTGGAGGTTTGATCCTTCGACGGCGCAGTGGACATGGATGGGGGGTAGCACCACGGTGCCGAGCAACTGGCAAAGCAATGGCGGCGTGGCAGGGGTGTACGGGACGCTGGGTACGCCAGCTGTCGGCAATTTTCCGGGAAGCCGATCTGGAGCGACTGCCTGGACCGATTCCACCGGGAATCTTTGGATGTTTGGAGGTTCAGGTTACGATTCGGCCGGCACTCTGGCATTGCTCGATGACCTATGGGAATTCAACCCCGCGACGAATGAATGGGCGTGGATGGGGGGAAGCGGCACAATCCCGCCCCCACATCCCAATTGGCCCGCCGGTGTGCCGGGCAACTATGGACATCTCGGTATTCCCGATCCCGCCAATCAGCCCGGCAGCCGCAGCGGAGGAACAGGTTGGACCGATAGGAGTGGCAATTTCTGGCTCTACGGAGGATATGGCCTGAATGACTTGCCCCTTTTGGGAGGCCTCACCGATATCTGGGAATATAGCCCCGCAACGCAGGAATGGACCTGGATGGCCGGAACGGATTATCTGACGACCGATGCAAATAGCGGTACAAAGGGCCTGGCTACAGGCTGCCAGGCGGCACAGTACGGCCCGATCGGCCAACCGAATGCTTGGTCTACCCCAGGATGCGGAGCCCTTGCAACTTGGGCCGACGGAAAAGACAATCTCTGGGTGTTTGGAGGCGGAGGCGACGGAATGTGGGAGTTCTCCCCCTATTCACTTCTGTGGACACTCTGGAGCGGCCAGAGCATGGTAGCGTGGCCCGGGGTCTACGGCAGCCAAGGCGTTCCCGCTAGCGGCAATATTCCCGGATACCGAACCGGCCCGGCCCAATGGACGGACAGCAACGGGAATCTCTGGCTTTTCGGGAGCGCGGCTATTGATGCCAACGGCGTCCAGGGTTTCCTGAACGACCTCTGGAAATACCTTCCGGCTTCTGCGCCGGTGTCGCCGGCGGCGCCCCCGGTCTTCACTCCCGTGTCAGGAACGTATCTCACACAACAGACGGTGGCGATCCTCGATGCGACGCCAGGGGTGACCATTTACTACACCACCGATTGGACCGACCCCACGACCAGCTCGACGGTCTACAGCGGCCCGATTACCGTGAGCACGACTACCATGCTGACGGCCATGGCGAGCGGCAACGGCTATACCGCGAGTCTGCCAGTACAGGCGGAATATAAGATCAACCCGGCCCCCTCCCCGGTCATCTCGCCAGACTCCGGCTCCTATCCGGCGCCACTCTCTGTCACCATCTCCGACTCACTTCCCGGTGCAACTATCTACTACACCACCGACGGAACCAACCCCACGAACAGTTCTCCGGTGTACAGCGGTCCGATCATCTTGACCACAAGTGGGACCGTGGAGGCAATTGGGGCGAAGAGCGGCTACTCCAACAGTGATCGAAGCCTGCAGAATTACGTTCTTCCGCCGCTCCTCATACCTGTCACCGGAATCTCGCTTCCCTCGACAGCATCGATGGTTGTCGGCGCGACAACAATCATTTCCTCTTCGATTACTCCATCCACCGCGACCAATCCGGTACTCAACTGGATCTCCAGCAATCCCCGTGTCGCCACGGTCAGTGCAACGGGCCTTATCACGGGCATAGCGGCAGGAACAACCCAGATCACTGCGGGCTCAACCGACGGATCGGCGATCACCTCGAACGCCTGTACTCTTGCAGTCAATGCGCCATTCACACTCGGGCCGTCCACAGCGTCAGGGAACTCGGCTACAGTAGTGGCGGGAGCAACAGCGGTCTACACCTTGGTTCTGACTCCTGCCATCGGAACCCAGTTGCTTTCGCCGGTCACCTTCTCGGCTAGCGGGCTCCCGCTGGGCGCCGCGTCCACCTTCACACCGGGCACAATCGCTGCTGGTTCAGGCGCCGCCAATGTCTCGTTGTCGATTCAGACCGCAAAGAGATCCGCGCTGCTCATTCACAGCGGCCGTTCACAGGCACTCTCGCTGTGCATTCTGCTTCTGCCGTTTGGCGCGTTCTCCAGACGGATGCGCCGCCGATGCGCGATGTACATGCTTTACATGTTTCTTGCGTTGGGTGGCATGCTTGCCTCGAGCGGGTGTGGGGGGAATGGTGCAATGGAGGTTTCACCCGTGTCCTACACCATTGCGGTCACCGCCAGCAACGGGCAGTCGACGACCACGACGCAACTGACGCTCACGGTGCAATAGAAGGCCACGTCTCGGAAGTCGCGTCGGCCGGCATTGTCTGGGGACTCTGTCGGAATCAAAACGATGATCTCCGGCGGCATCCGGTCTGGCTTGTGAGGATCGCGGGACGCAGGCTTGCGTGCAAAGGCTGCCCGCTCCTCTCTGGGAACACACTTGGCCTTCGCATTTCCACGCCTCTGACGGGCTATGTATGATAAAGGCTGGCTCATTGGAAGGTACATCTCGAGACCATCAGAAGGACCGATTTGAAGAAGATTGCTTTGCTCACCGGCGTGACCGGTCAGGACGGCGCATACTTGGCGGAGCTGCTACTACACAAAGGCTACGAGGTTCACGGGATCAAGCGCCGCAGCTCTCTGTTCAATACAGACCGAATCGATCACCTCTACCAAGACCCGCATCTGGGAAACACACGATTCATGCTGCACTATGGTGACCTTTCGGACTCGTGCAGTCTTCTCCGCACAATTCAAAAGATACAGCCGGACGAGATTTACAATCTGGGCGCGCAAAGCCATGTAAAAGTGTCCTTTGAGCAGCCGGAGTATACCGCGAATGTCGACGGGCTGGGGGCTCTGCGGATATTGGAAGCAATTAGAATGGTTGGTGCCGAAAAGAAGATCCGTTTCTATCAGGCCTCGACTTCGGAACTCTATGGGCTGGTACAGCAGATTCCCCAAACCGAGAAGACGCCCTTCTATCCCCGGTCCCCGTATGCAGTGGCCAAGCTCTATGCATATTGGATTACGGTCAACTATCGCGAGGCGTACGGAATGTACGCGTGCAATGGCATCCTGTTCAACCACGAGTCGCCTTTGCGGGGCGAGACATTTGTCACGCGTAAGATCACGCGGGCACTCGCTCGGATCAGATTGGGGCTGCAGGACAAGCTCTATCTCGGCAATCTAAGTGCCTTGCGCGACTGGGGTCATGCACGAGATTACGTCGAGATGCAGTGGCGCATGCTTCAGCAGGAACAGCCCGAAGACTTTGTTATTGCCACTGGAGTGCAGCACAGCGTCCGCGAATTCGTGACCCTGGCCGCAGATGTCATCGGGATCAAGCTCAGGTGGCAAGGCGAGGGAGTGAACGAGATTGCTGTCGATCAGAATGACGCCACGGTTGTAGCGGTCGACCCGGCGTACTTCCGTCCCGCTGAGGTCGAAACCCTCCTCGGGGATCCGACGTATGCCCACCGGCGTCTGGGATGGGAGCCAACGGTCAGCTTCGAAGACCTGGTAAAGGAGATGGTTGAGACGGATCTGCAGCTTGCGGAGAAGGATCGCCTGGTCAAGAGTCACGGTTATGAAGTGTTTGAGTATCATGAGTGACCTTTGCATGCCTCCCGGCTCGCTCGCGGGCACGGAGCGTTGTCAAGGCCCGCGTTCCGTCGTTCCTGCGCACACATAGAACCATGGGAGATTTGATCAGCAGCGGCCAAGGCCTCGCGGAGCGGCTCCGGCGCGTAAAGGAAGTTGCGCGCCTGAGACCCTTTGACGGCTCGACGGCTGAAGGACGCTCCAAGGAACGCTATCGCCGCATCGTGCTGACGACGGCAACCGGGCTCACGACAAGATTCGTGACAGCCATAGTGGGTCTTTTTACCATTCCCCTCGCGCTGTCTTATCTGGGCAAGGAAGAGTACGGCCTTTGGGCGGTTGTCACATCCTTCGTTGCGTGGACCAGCTTGTTCGACTTCGGTATCGTCAACAGTCTGGTGAATGCTCTGTCGGAGGCCAATGGTAAGAACAGCCCTGAAGACGCAAAGCGCTACGTCTCAACGGCATTCTTTGTGCTTTTGGCAATCGCCAGTATTCTAGGCTTGGTGCTCGCTGTCAGCGCAGGCTGGGTCCCCTGGTCGCGGCTCTTGGCGGTGAGAATTGACATTCCGCAGCGAACCGTGATGTGGACAGCAGTGAACGCGCTCATCTGCGTTCTGGTGGCGCTGCCACTCTCCATTGTTCGTCAAATCTACGCAGGTTATCAGAAGGCATACATCGGGAATCTGTTCACGATTCTCGGTGCTGTGATTACGCTTCTGGCGCTCTATCTCGTGATCTGGACCAGAGGCGGGCTTCCGGCGCTGGTCTTCGCTTTTGCAGGACCGCCAGTACTGATTGCATTCATCAACCTGCTGTATCTGGCGTTCAAAGAAATGCCATGGCTGACGCCGCGCGTTGGCAATGTTTCGCGTCGTGCGATGCGCCGCCTTCTGTCGACATCGACGCCGCTCTTTCTTTTTCAAGTGGGCGGCTTGTTGGTCAATGAAACACAGATTATAGTGCTAGCTCACGCGACCAACCTCGATCTGGTCTCGGAGTGCTCGATCATCTGGCGACTCGGCGCAACACTGTCAACCTTCGTCGCTCTGGGTACGGGGGCCTTTATTCCCGCATTCCGCGAAGCGTATGAACGAGGCGATCAGGTTTGGATGAGGGCGGGATTTAGGCGGATGTTGTTGCTTCGCATGTCAATCGCAGCGGCGGCCGCTCTGGTGCTAACCCTCGGAGGCAATACGCTCCTGCGAGTCTGGCTACACCGAGGAGACTTTCACTTCACCAGTACGCTTTGGATAGCCCAAGCCGTGGTCCTGGTGAGCACAGTCTGGTCTACTGCATTCGGCGACTTTCTCACGATCATGGATCGAATCTGGGTACAGGTTGTTATGGTGATGATTAATGGAATCATTACGATCAGTCTCACTCTCGTCCTCGCTCCTCGACTGGGCCTGCTGGGCGCCATTATCTCCATCGGCTTTACTACTGCCTGCTTCTGGACGTGGGTCACACCTCTGCTCGTGAGGCGATTCATCCTGCAGCGTCCGCATGACCTAACAAAAGTCGTGCTGAACAAGCTGGCCGACGCACAGACGGTGGCATGCCCGGATGGCTCCCCGAACTGATTTTTCTGGCTGATTTGCAGTGTCAATTCCCATAGTGCGTGGCGGCCACGATATGAAGAGAGTGTATAGCCAAGTCGAGATCGGGTCCGTTGTCCCAAATAAGACTCTTAGCCGAGCGGTCCGGCTCATTGGAGGGATCCTCACTCCGGTCTATCTGCTCAGGGCAGCAATTTCGGGGGCCCCGGGGACAGCGATGCACATGCGATGTATGACCCTTGCTGCCAAATCTCTTTTTAGTGGCCGTACTTCTGCATCGGAATCGTTTGGCCTAGCCTTCCATCCATTCGACTCCGTTCGGTATTTTGAGTTCGATACTCTCTGGGATTGGCTGCGAGGTGTTGACTTAGGAGATCGCTACCTTGACGTCTCATCTCCGAGGCTATTCTTCCTTCTCTTACTGAAGTTTAATCCCAATTTGGGAGCGTGGCTCATTAATCCCGATAGCAAAGACCTGGCAATTACTCGCGATTGGATACGGAAGCTTGATCTGGAAGATAGATCCCATCTCTTTAATTGCCTGCTTGCCGACGCCGAGCTTCCCTCTAATGGCTTCAACACGATTACATCTATCTCGGTGATCGAACACGTCCCCGAGCCCGACGACGTCGCCATTTTGAGACAGCTATGGCAGGTTCTCAGGCCGGGTGGACGCTTGCTTATTTCGATCCCTTGTGCAGTCGAAGCATTTGAGGAGTATCTAAACTTCAATGAGTACGGAGTATTGAAGTCCGAAGAAGATGGGTACGTTTTTGGTCAGCGCTTCTATGACGAGGCGCTCCTCGAGTCGCGTATCTTTCAGGCTATCGGGTCACCAGTGCGCACTAGAGTATTCGGTGAAAGACGCGCGGGAGCGTTCGTCGCAAATCGGGCACAAAAGGTGCGCGGCGGGTTTTACCCATTTTGGCGCGAATCGCTGATGATGCGAAAAGAATATAGAGACTTTGAGCGAATTCGCGATCTGCCAGGACTCGGGGTAGTCGCCATGGAATTTGTCAAGGCGGGGGAGTCCTAGCCTCATGCCTCGTCTCGCGATCATCGATCAAACAGTAAGCGCTGGAGGGGTCGAGCGCTTTCTCCACGGGCTCATCGGCGGAGCCATTGCGAGCGGAGTAATCGAGGATTGGAAGATTGTTCTCGTCCGATCGAGATTGAACTCCGCGCAGATCGAATTACCCTGGCCCCGCCATCTGCGCCATGCAAATCTGCATCTTCATGATCTCGGCGCTGACAACCCTCTCTGCCGGCTTCTGGACCGCGTCACTCGACACGGCCGTCTCTTCGGCATTCGAGGCAGCGGTTTCGCCCTCCAAAAAATGGCAAATGCCATCAGGGCCATCGGTCCCGACTGCTGGCGAGCCTACTGTGGCGATACGCGACTTTGGATCGAGAGGTATCTGCGTGAAAATCGGTTCGATGTTGTCTACTTCAGCTACCCATTTTTCCTCGACCCACCGCGGCTGGCAGCACCAATGATCTCGACTCCTCATGACTTCATCTTCAAATATGGATTGTCAGGCACGCCCGCCATCCGTCGCCGGCTCGATGCGGAGGTTCCCAGATGGCTTGAGGCATGCGCCGAAGTGGTTGTGTCTAGCCAGTTTGTAGCCGACGACTTGAAGCGCTTCTATCCTAATTGGGCGCACAAGGCTCAGGTCATTCGACTCGGCATTCCCTCGGCCGAACGGCAACCAACGCCGTCAGAGGTAGAGCAGTTCCGCAAGAGCAGAGGCTTGCCCGAGACATTTGTCCTGGTGGTTGGATGGATTGTCGAGCATAAGAACCAGAAAGTTGTGTTCGAGGCAATCGCTAGGCTGCGTGATTCTGGTCGGAGGATTTCCTTGGTCTTGGTAGGGCCGAACAGCCATGTTCTTGCAGAGGCTACCCGGGACCGCAAGCCGGCATCCTCGACCTATGTCGGGCAGATCGCGCAGTTTTGCGAAGACGCGAAAATCGAGCACGGATCGGATTACTTCAGCCTCGGATACATCGATGATTTCGGTCTGGAATGCCTATACCGATGCGCGACGATGCTGATCGTCCCAACACTCGTGGAGGCTGGGAGCTTTCCGGCAATCGAAGCAATGCGCATCGGGTGTCCGGTAGCGTTTTCGAGCGCTCCCGTATATCGGGAGATGATAGACCTGGTGGATGGAAATGCCTGGATCTTTCCGCCGCATGATAGCTCCGCTTTGGCTGACCTGATTGCCGGGGTAGCGGGCAACAGGCAAGAGGCACAACGGCGCGCGGCAAAAGCCCAGGAAATGGTCCCTCGCATTTTTTCCTGGGAGAAAGCGGCCGAGGGGTATTTCTCGGTGTTCCGCAGGGTTGCAAACGTGGGAAGTACAATGGGGATGAACTCGGCTGCGCAAGTGGGAACCACACATCATCCATTGAACAGCGAATGACTGGAAACAGCGGCTTCATCGCCGCTCCGAAGGAACGTGAAACTTGTTTAAGTATCCCGTGTATCAACCATCGCTTAGTGGCAACGAGAAGAAGTATGTGAACGAGTGCCTCGACTCGACCTGGATCTCTTCGAAAGGGAAGTTCATCTCCGAGTTCGAGGAGGCATTCAAGTCTTATGTAGGCGTTGGTCATGCCGCCACTGTCGCTAACGGAACGGTCGCCATCCATCTGGCGCTGTTGGCCCTTGGGATCGGGCCAGGGGCGGAAGTGCTCGTTCCCACACTCACCTATATTGCTTCAGTGAATGCGATCGCATATACGGGCGCTACACCTGTGTTTTGCGACTCACTTGACAGCACCTGGCAGTTGGACCCTGCCGACGTGCGGCGAAAAATCACTCCCCGCACGCGGGCAATCCTCGCGGTTCACCTTTATGGTCAACCATGCGAGATGGATGAGTTGGTGACGATTGCGCGGGACCATAACCTCTTTCTTGTCGAGGACTGCGCCGAGGCGTTTGGTTCCTTGTACAAAGGACGACACGTTGGAGTCTTCGGCGATATCGGCACTTTTAGCTTCTTCGGGAATAAGACCATTACCACGGGTGAAGGCGGGATGGTCGTGACCGAAGACAAGACTCTGCATGATCGCATGGTTCACTTTAAGGGGCAGGGTCTGGCAAAATATCGGGAGTATTGGCATGACGTAGTTGGCTATAACTACCGCATGACCAACATCTGCGCAGCGATTGGACTCGCCCAATTGGAGCAAGCGGATAGTTTTATCGCCAGAAAGAGGCAGATTGCGGAATGGTATAAGCGCGAGTTGAAGGGTTCGCGGTTGGTTGTACACGACGAGATCGGAAATGTTCGCCATTCCTATTGGATGGTCTCGATTCTTGTCCCAGAAGCAAAGGATCGCGATCCGCTGCGCGACAAGCTTCGCAGTGAAGGGATTGAGACTCGGCCGCTCTTCTATCCCGTGCACAGCATGCCTATGTATTCCTCGGCATTTCAGCGCCATCCTGTGGCAGAGAACCTTGGCTGGCGCGGGATTAACTTGCCAAGCTATCCTGCCTTATCGGAAAAAGCTGTCGTCGAGATATGTGGAGTGATCAACAGTCATTTCACTTCCAGCGCCAAGAGTAACTGATCCGTGGTGACTGCTTATCCCCGCGTTGGCATTTTGGCTGATACGCTAGCCCGCTGGACCGGTGGTATTGATTTTCTTCGCATGTGTGTGGGAGCAATCAATGCCGTATCTCCCGATTCTGTGCAGAGCGTTCTTGTTCCCTCGCGGAGCATTCAGAAATCAGTTCTTCGCACGGGCAAGAATGGAATCAAGGCACTGATTGGCCGAACGATCACGCCATGGGAGCCAATTCCGAAGGGTGAGCTTGTCGATGCACTTACTCTTTCGGGTGCCAAAATACAGATAGCCGAGTTTCGTGAGACACGGCACGCTCTGGCAGATGTCTTAAGTAAGCGCGGGGCCGAAGTGCTCTTGCCCTGTGAAAGCTCTCTCGGGCACTCGTTTCCGATTCCATGGGTCGGCTATATACCTGACCTTCAGCACAAGCAGTTACCTTATTTTTTTAGTGAGAGCGAGCGGCGAGGCAGGGATAAGAGAAATATCCGTTTGCTTAGGGACGCACCTGTAATAATTGTCAATGCGCACTCTGTCCTAAGTGACATCAAGGAGTTTTATCCCGATCTTAAGACTCGGCTTGTCGCACTCCCATTCTGTCCTTCATGGTACCTTGGGCGGCATTCGGATCGTTCGGCGCAGAAAACAGGGGCGAAGTATCGCTTGCCTCAGAACTATTTCATTGTTTCCAACCAATTCTGGAAGCATAAGTCCCACGAGACTGCATTTATGGCAATGCGCTATTTACATGATGCGGGCCACCATGTTCATCTCGTTTGTACGGGGAAGAAAACTGATTCGAGGTGGCCGGACCATTTCAGATATCTAGAGGACTTGATTCAGAGGATCGGCCTCCGGGAATATATCCACGTTCTCGGTCTTGTACCCAAGGCGGATCAACTGGCCATCATGCAACACTCTCTGGCAGTCATACAGCCGACCCTTTTCGAAGGCGGACCGGGTGGGGGAGCAGTTTATGATGCGATTTCGCTCAACGTTCCTGCTGTCGTTTCTGACATACCTGTGAATCGCGAAATTGACATCGGAGCCGTGCGCTTCTTTTCTGCGCGTTCGCCCGAAGATTTGGCAGAGAAACTGATTGATCTATTGAAAAACCCTCCGCAGACACCGTCCGAAGAAGAGACGCGCTTCCGACTTCAGGAGCGTCAGAGAGAACTTGGCAGGGTTCTGTTGGAAACCTCCAGTTCGATCCTCAGCTGAGTTTCTGGAAAGGGCTCGAGCCATTCATGACAGATAAGAGTGGTTGCAATTCGACTCAGATGAATTCGATCGCGGAGCCCCGCCTGCCTTCCCATCTTTTCCATTCACCCGAAAGCCCCATTTGACAGAGCGCGCGCGCGAAAATTAGGATCGTATTGAATTAAATCTTGTGTTTTCTGTGATTGAAGGACCTGACGTTGACGCAGATCGAACAATTAAAGGCTGCATTTTCCGAGTCGTTGGGTGTGGCGCCCGATAGCGATTTCGAGAGGCTAGCTTATGGCCAAACCAAAGGTTGGGACTCTGTAGCTCACATGACGCTCGTTGCGGCGATCGAATCCAAATTCGATATTATGCTGGAAACAGACGAAGTGATTGCCTTGAGCAGTTACAGTGAAGCGAAGAAGATCCTGTTGAAGCACGGATTGGATTTGTGCTGAGTCTGAAAGGCAAAGTCTGTTTCGTTACGGGCTCAAGTCGGGGTATCGGATGGTGCACTGCGCGCGAGTTGGCGCAAGCCGGCGCAACCGTAATTTTGAATTCACGCGGATCTCAACAGGCCCTGGACCAGCGTTGCAAGCAGCTTGCAGAAGAATTCTCTACTGAAGTTGTGGGACTCCTTGCGGATGTCACCGACACACCTTCTGTTAAGGCCTGCTACGCTGAGGTCTTCCGCCGTTATAGACGCCTCGACGTCCTGATCAACAATGCGGGCATCCTTGAGGATGCGCTACTGGGGATGATCCCCGAAAATACGATCAGGCGGGTCATTGACACCAACTTAGTAGGCGCTATCACTCATCTGCAGGAGGCAGCGCGCCTCATGGGGCGGCATAAGTCGGGTTCGATTGTGAATATTAGTTCGATCATTGGCCGATTTGGCAATGAAGGCCAGACGGTTTACGCGGCATCCAAAGCCGGTGTGATCGGTATGACGCTCTCTGCAGCGAAGGAGTTGGCGCCGAAGAATATACGCGTAAATGCGGTTGCGCCCGGTTTCATTGATACCGAAATGACAAGCCACCTCCCCGCAGAGAAGTACCATGAGCGCATGAGTGGCATTCGCATGGGACGCATTGGAAAGCCGGAAGAAGTTGCTCAAGCCGTTGTCTTCCTCGCCAGCGACATGGCCTCCTATGTTACGGGTCAGGTCCTGGGAGTTGATGGAGGCATGATCGTTTGATGCTGTTTGAGATTGACGCCGCGGATCGGCAGGCGCGTATGGCGCTGATCGAGGCGGCCTCCGGTAGGTCATGGACGTTTCGCGATCTCAGCTTCGAGGTTGCGCAGAGAGTACGAATCCTGGGCGGTTCCGGCGCAGGACTGCTGTTCCTATTCTGCCGAAACGATCTCGATTCCGTAGCATGGTATATCGCAGCGATTGAAGCAGGTAAGACCGTCGCCCTTTTGAATGGCCGGCTGGATCGAGAACTAGCGAACAATCTCGTTTCGCTCTATAAGCCCGACATGATTCTCGGAATATCCCCCTGGGAGGGCTCTGACTACAAGCAGGAAGGAGAAGGCCTGTGGCGCCGGGGGGCAGCCGACGATCTTCAGCTTTTCCCAAACCTGGCATTGCTGCTTTCGACTTCGGGCAGTACTGGCAGCCCCAAGTTTGTGAGATTGACGAGAGCCAATGTGGAGGCCAACGCCAGGTCGATCCTTGAGGCGCTGCGAATCAATCCCGATCACCGCCCCATCGCACATCTTCCCCTGTACTACTCATACGGCCTCTCAGTTGTGAACAGCCATCTGGCGGCCGGCGCTACGACGATTCTCGCCGAGAGCGCCCTAATCAGCGTGGACTTTTGGAGTGCAGTCCGCCGGAACGAGGTAAATTCCTTTTCCGGGGTTCCATATACATACCAAACCCTGAAGCGGTTGGGACTTGATAAGCTCAATGTTCCTCAGCTGAGGATCATGACGCAAGCCGGCGGTCGCCTCGACCCCAGTAACATCAGCTGGTTCCACGAAAAGATGCGCGAACGGGGCGGTGAGTTTTGGACTATGTATGGACAAACAGAGGCAACCGCACGCATAGCAATTCTAGAGCCGGATCAACTGCCTGCACGTTTGGGTTTTGCGGGATGTGCCATTCCCAGTGGCCGGTTATCCATTCTGACTGACTCAGGGCAGATCACGACGGACGCCAATGTAGAAGGCGAGTTGGTCTACGAGGGACCGAATGTGATGCTTGGATATGCACTCAATCGTCAGGACCTGGCCAAAGGAGATGAACTCGGTGGACAACTCTTCACCGGGGATCGCGCCGTTTTGGACGATGATGGTTTCGTGCGGATTCTAGGACGCGTAAAGCGTGATGCGAAGGTCTTCGGGCTGCGAATCAACCTTGATGAAATCGAGGCTCTCGTGCGCCCGAAGGGCCCGGTGGCCGCACTCGCTGGATCCGATCGCATCGTCTTGTTCTGTGAGTTCGGCGATGCTGTCCAGCACGCCGCCCTTGGAGCCGAGCTTGCGTCCAAGCTCGGGATTCATCATAGCGCTTTTGATTTCCGACATATCACTAAGCTGCCAACGCGGGATACAGGTAAGATCGCTTATGAAACGCTGCAGGAGCTTCTATGAGTTTGGAAGATCTATTCCAACGGCCGCAGTTCTCGCTGCCGCAGCTGCAGAAAGAAGCACTGTTGCTTTCAGAGCTTAAGCAGTTGGACCGTCTGCATCGCGAACGATGTGAAGAGTACTTCAGGCTCTCCTCAATCATGTTTCATGGCGTTGAAAATTTTGGCGCTCTCTCTGACCTGCCTTTTCTTCCAGTAGGTCTTTTCAAGACTCACTCCCTGGCTAGCGTCCCCAAGGAGGATGTCTTTCGCGTACTCATGTCGAGCGGCACGACCGGCCAAGTTCCAAGCAAGATCGTCCTTGATCGCGAAACGGCCCAATTGCAGACATTGGCACTTAGCCGAATCATGACGCATGTTCTCGGTCCCCAACGCCTGCCGATGATACTTGTGGAGCAGCCAGATCTGATAAAGGACCGCACAAGCTTTGGTGCACGTGCAGCTGGCCTGATCGGTATGATGAATTTTGGCCGCGAGCATTTCTTCGCGCTCGACAGCGACCTGAATCTGCGCCTGCCAGAATTGCAAGATTTCCTGGCTCGGCATGGGAACCGGCCTTTTCTCATTTTTGGTTTCACGTTTCTGATCTGGAGTCGCTTCTATGAACAATTGCGCGAGACTGTCATCGATCTCTCGCATGGCATTCTTGTCCACGGCGGAGGATGGAAAAAGCTGCAGGATCAGGCGGTTTCGGCGACAGACTTTAGGAGAATGTTAGAGGAGTCGACAGGGCTCAAAAAGATCTACAACTTCTATGGCATGGTAGAACAGGTCGGCAGCATATTTCTCGAAGGCGAGGATGGCTATCTTTACCCACCTAACTTCGCTGATGTGATTATTCGGGACCCCAATACACTCGATGAACTTCCTCCCGGAGAAATCGGAGCTATCCAAGTCGTTAGCGCTCTTCCCCGGAGTTATCCTGGCCACTCGCTTCTCACTGAAGACTTAGGCGTTATTCACGCGATTGATTCATCGAGCTGCGGGAGGTTTGGGAAAGCATTCTCCGTGATGGGTCGAATCCCGCGAGCGGAATTGCGCGGCTGCAGCGACGTCATTGCTGCTCAGGTGAATTGATGGACGTGGAACTCTTGTTTCCGAATAAGGGCGCGACAGACCTCGAGACTGTTTTAAAGACAGTTGCGAGTTGCAGCACGGCTCGCCCATTCGACGAGTCGATGCTCGCTGCCTGCGCCGATCTATCGCGTCGTATCATGCAAGATGCGGAAGCGCGACGATATCCTGCACTGATGGCGTTGGCCTTTTGGATTCGGAAGGCTGAGCTGATCCGGTTGCATGAGGAGTTCGCGAATCTCGATCGGCCGGATCGCATTCTCGTTCCAAGTGGAACTGTATTCCATTTACCTCCACGTAATGTGGACACCATGTTTGTGTACTCGTGGCTCTTGTCAGCGCTCGTAGGAAACAAGAGCATCATCCGGCTCTCTCCGCAACGTTCCGACTCGACAAATCTCCTTCTCCGGTTGTTTCGGGATGCGCTTGCGGCGGCCGAGGAGCCTGCTCGCAACTCAACCGTAATCGTGTCGTATGGGCATGAAAGCGCCATAACATTTGCGCTCACTGCGTATAGCGACTTGCGAGTCATTTGGGGAGGAGACAACACAATCAACGAAGTTCGACGCGCCTCTCTGCCGTCCCATGGACGGGAAGTCATCTTCCCTGATCGCTATTCAATGGCCGCAGTGAACATCAATTCGTACTTAGCTCTATCGCCTGAGGAACGTGATCGACTGGCTGACCTATTCTTCAATGATGTGTTCTGGTTTGATCAGCTCGCTTGCTCTTCACCGCAGCTCGTTGCGTGGTGCGGGGAGGGGACGCAAGCCCGCATTGCTTCCAGCGACTTCTTTACCCGTGTTTGCGCGTGCGCTCGCCGACGTCACTACTTGACGTCGGCGGCGAATTCAATGCAAAAGCTGACATTCGCTGCCAGCGCGATCCTTGACATGTGTGTCGAGAGCTGGCAGCGCTTTCCTGAACTGACGATCTTGTCGCTGGCAACTCTCAGTGACTTCAATCGCTCTCATCCAGGCGGCGGCTTCGTTTTCGAAGTTGCAGTGAACTCACTCGCCGGGCTTGTGCCTTCTCTCGTAAGGAAGGATCAAACGCTTACGACGTTTGGCTTCGACGACACGGAGTTGATCTCCTTGGTCAGGCAGCTGAATGGGAAAGCGATTGATCGCATTGTCCCTATCGGGCAAGCCTTGCAGTTTGGTCGTTTCTGGGATGGGTACGATCTTCTACGAGCATTCTGTCGCGAAGTCTACGTCAACAATTCGCCGATAAAGACGATGGCCTAGGCCCGCTCGGCACGCGGGAAAAATCTTTGGCGGCAGGCACATTCTTATTCGACTGGGATTTGAATGAACTGGCGTCCTTTGGCAGGATTCCCGTGCATCACAAACCCATCCCCGGTATCGTCCTTCAGGACCGATCCAGCTGATAACTTGCTGTAGTTGCCGAGCGAGACACGCGGCAACACGATCGCACCCGCACCTAGAAATGACGCTACGCCGCAATTGGCGTGGCCGTTCACGCAGGATCCCGGGGATAAGACTGCTGATGTTTGAACAACCGCATCGTGCCCGACCACTACCTGAACGTTCAATGTGACGTTATCACCCACTCTCGAATAGGGGCCAACGTAGGCGAACGGACCCACGATGCACCCACTTCCGATACTCGCAGAACTGCTGATGCAGGCTGTAGGATGAATGATGTTTTCGAGCTTCGCGCCGTTTGCCGAAAGCTCTTTGTACACCTTATGCCGAATCAGCGCGTCTCCAATGCATACGACCGCTGACTTTTTTTCAATATTCGGAACAGCGGCAGCTTCTCGATAAGCTCCTAAACGGCGGCCAATCAGGTTCTGTATATCGTCAAGGCGAATCGATTCGGGAGTAACGATATCCGTGACTTGAAGCTCCGATGCGCCACTCCCCCAACTGCTAGTCGCAAGCTGACGATTTATGTCACAGATGAATGACGCCACTTCAACAGCAAATGACACACCGCCGACTAGAACAATCTCTGTTGGCATCTCTCAATCGCCTCTATCTTCAATACTAAGGGTTTGCGGGGCACCTTAGTTGTTGGGTCATTTATAGGGCAGCGATGAAGGTCCGAGGTAAGAGCATCCCGTGAAAGTTCCATTTGGTAGGATTGCAGGGGGCGGACTTGAGGAGCAGCCATCAAAATTGCACCCAACTTGTGACGCTGGAGTCATGTCTGTGGCTCCTGCCGCTTGAGATGTATTGTCATTAATGGTACAGGCCGTTCCGTGCGCCTCTTTGCCGACCTTCACCAGAACCCGATTCGCGACAATCCGTGTTGCGCATACCTGGCCGCTCGTGATCCAGATGAGACCGTTCGTGGAAGAGTCGGGAACGGTATTGTTGTGGATATAGTTGTTGTTCGGAAGAACAGCCCCTAAGCCGTTCACCAGGATATTGGAGCGATGATTGTTCCAGAGTACATTCTGGTCTATTTCGAACCCGCTGCTATTGTTGTCGAGGTCGATCCCGGACATTGCCAGAAAAGCGAGACCGTAGTTGAAGGCGGGAGCAGAGTCGTGCATCCAATTGTGGTGGATTCTCGTGCCCGTTGCAACCTGAGCGCAGCAAGCATAGACTGCACCACCGTCCCGGCTGAGCTGCATTGTGTTTAATAGGTTGTTATAACTAAGGTCTTCATTGGTGACCGCATTGATTAAGATCGCGTGCCGCCCAACCATACTGATTGTATTGTGTTGAACGATGTTGTTATTTCCGTCTATCACGATGCCGGAAGCGTAGTTTCCGATATAGTCAACGTTCTCGATCAAGTTGTTTGTGATTGTGTTCTGATTTCCTTCCAGAGCCACGCCGCTTCCCGCACTGAAAGAGATCCTGCTGTTCTCGAGCACATTACCGACGCCATCGATGACGATGCCGGAGTCGTTTTCGTGGACCGATAGTATGCCCCAATCCTGGCCCCAATTCTGATTGGGCGGTGCCCAGTAATTCGGAGGAGTCGGCAAAGTGGTAAAGTGCGAGACATATTGAGCGTCGATTGCATCCAGCGTGTTGTTCGCGCTGGTCGGATCCATAAGAATGGTGCAGGCGAAAAGCTGGATGCCGCGTAGTCTGACATCGGACTTGCCCCGCAAATCGAAGCCAGTTTGCCGGTTCTTGAAACGAACATCGAGCGTGTTCGGATTGACTTTTCCGGGCGCCATGAAATAGAGCATTCCCGCGTTGGTGTCATAAAACCATTCGCGTTCGGCATCTAGCGCTGCCAGCGTGCCAAATAGATAGTACAAGCCTCCAGGCTGAGGACAGATCGCTGTACACGTCCCGATTTCCACGTTGATCGTGAGTTGCCCCGTGGTGGAAGCCGTCACCGTGCCTGTTTCATGCCCGAATGGGTCTTGGCCGCTCCAGATATGGATCTTTGCGCCTGTCCAAGCTAGCGATGGCAGGCTCGCGTCGACTATATGGCTGCTATCCGTTCCTTTGATTGCAGTGGCCCAGTTGACATTGAATAAGTCGTTTCCGTTGGGCCATCTCGCTTCGGTCATCATGTCGCTGCCGACGAAGATCTGGTTAGTATCATCCGATTTGAGATTGACCTTCGTTCGATAGATAGAACCTTGATAAAGAGTCCAACCGCTAACTGGATCAGAACCGTCGACTACGACTGCCTCATGGTTGAAAGCAGAGATAGTGATTCCTGAGTTAGGTGTAACGGTTTCACGATATCTTCCAGCCCTGATCGCGCAGGTTGAGCCGCTGGATACACTTGAGGCGCAGTGCTGAATCGTCAAAAACGGCTGGTCTATCGTACCTGGATTGGCGTCATTCCCGTTGGGCGCGACGAAGAACATATTGGCCTCGGCTGGAGCGCTTACAGTGAGCGTTGCTGGGCTGCTTGTGCTCCCACCAAATTTGTTTGTCACTTGCACAGAGAAAGCGGAACCAGAGTCGCCGGTCAATGTCGAAGGTGTTAAGAAGTAAGCCGATGTCGCTCCCGGAATCGCAACTCCATTTTCCATCCACTGAAAGGAAAGTGGCGCTGTGCCTGAGGCGGCAACGGTGAATAGAGCAGACTGACCTGCGGCAGCGGACTGATTCGACGGCTGTCCACTGATGGAGGGCGGGATGTGGCAGTCCATCTGGAACCCACATCCGACTGTCCCTGACACGCCAGTGAGCAGGACAAAGAAGGTCAGGAGCGAAGCTTGGCGCATGAAGCAACCTCAAGGATGACTCTTGCCGCACGCTCCGAGTCAGGGATCAGAGCGTGGCCATTTGTGAGTTGGAATTCGATTCCATTGATTTTAGCATCGTCCGGTTCTCTCTTCTGGGATGAAACGGATGAACTGCCTGAGCTTCCAGTAAGATAGACCTACTATATGAAGGTTCTGGTGGCTGCTGGACATGTCCCTTCGCCCTCGGTGCGGCATGCCGCGGCCAAGACAAGCTTTCACTTGTGCAAGTACCTCGCGGGACGCCATGAATTGCACTTGCTCGCGTTTGCGACGAGGGAGGGACTCGTAGGCTTCCGTGAGGAAGATCTGGCGATCTTCCGTTCGTGGAAGATGTTTCAGATCGAGAATCGCGACAGGCTCCGGGGAGCGTGGTCGGCTCCCAAGCTTCCGTTGGCCATCGCGGCGAGAAACTCCGGAGGCTATCGGAGGGAGTTGCAGTGCCTGCTCGGCGACCACAATTTTGACGTGGTGCTGCTGGACCATACGGCGATGTTCCAATACGCGAACAACTTGCCCAAATCAGTCGTTGCAATCGGGAATGCTCACGATATCGTCACGCAAAACTGGTCGAGGCGCGTAGCTGCGGCAAGAAACCCCTTCACGCGGGTTCTTCTTCGCACAGAAGCCGACCGAATGCGCTCCTGGGAGCAGAAGGTATTCGCGGAGCTTGACTGCGTGCTCGTGCCCAGCGAGAAAGACCGGAAGCTTCTGTTGGCGATGCAGCCCAGGGCAACTGCTCTTGTGATTGATCCATGGGTCTCGGGAGAAGGCGAAGGAACTCGTCAGGAGCCAGAGGCTGGTGCACTCCTGTATTGGGGCGCAATGAACCGGGTGGAAAACATAGATGCAGCCCGTTGGGCTGCGGTCGAAATCCTGCCCAGAATCAAGCAGGCCTTTCCCTACGCCAAGCTTTATATCGCGGGAAATCACGGCGAAGTCTTAGCGACGGAGTTCTCGGAGCGAGCAGATATTCAGATCACCGGGTTTGTCGAGGACGTGCAAGGCCTGATGGCCCGCATGAGCGTCGCCTTATTGCCGCTTCGGCAAGGCGCCGGTATCAAGGTCAAGACCCTTGAGTGCATGTCTGCTGGGCTCCCCGTGGTTACGACGTCAGTGGGCGAAGAAGGAGTAGGTGGGACCAAGGGCGTGCACTATCATGTAGCTGAAAGTGCCGAGCAGCTGGCAGCCTGCACAATCCGACTCCTGCAGGATCCTACCGAGGCCAGGAGCATGGGGCAACGAGCGGCAGAGTTTATGCGCCAGCGCCAAAACTTTGCCGGGCGTATGGCGGAAGTTGAGCGATTCATGGAGAATCGCCTCGACGAGGCGAGGATGATTGGGCGGAAGCGATGAATCAAGCTCGAGTTGGATTTATTCTCTGTATCTTGACCGATCGATAGGGGACTTTTCTTGTCGAAGCTCACTGCCAGTATCGTGCTTTACAACCACACCCCTGGCGACGTGCGCAGCCTATTCGAGACGCTCGCCAAAGATTCTGCACTATCGGAATGGATCGTTGTCGATAATGGAGGATCCAAGGAGGCGTGTGCAGTTGCGGTGCGGTTGGGTGCCCGGTGCATCAGGCCAGATCGGAATTGTGGCTTTGGGGCCGGCCATAACCTCGCCCTTCGCGCTCTCGTATCTCCATCACGCTATCACCTCATTGCGAACCCCGACATAGCTTACGAATTCGGCGCACTAAATGAGTTGGCAAATGTCATGGACGCAATGCCGGAGGTCGGCGTCGTGATGCCACGTATTCTTTACCCCGATGGTTCAATGCAATACTTATGTAAGTTAATACCGTCGCCCATCGACCTTCTGCTGCGCCGGTTCGGCCCTCGCCCATGGAATGGGCTCTTTCGCGATCGGATGGATCGTTATGACATGAGGTCCTTCGACTATTCGCAGGCTGGATATGTCCCTGTGCTCTCGGGTTGTTTCATGTTTGCACGCCGCTCCATCCTGGATGCGGTTGGCGGATTCGATGAGCGATTCTTTCTCTACATGGAAGATGTGGATCTATGCCGTCGCGTAGGTGCCATATCCCGTCTTTTGTTCTGGCCTGGGATTACGGTCGTCCACGGGCATGCTCAAGGTTCTTATAAGAGTGCCCGGTTACTTCGACTGCACATCCGTTCCGCCGTTGCATACTTCAACAAATGGGGTTGGATCAAGGATGCAGATCGGGTCACGAGAAACAAGATCGGTATCATCGAGGCGCGTATTGACTCAGGGAGTGCCGTGAGAAATTGAACGTCAGATGTACTAACATCTAATATGTTCGAGGAATCTCGATGTTAATCGCGAGCCCGTTGCGCCTCGGCTTAGCCGGCGGAGGCACCGATCTTTCTCCTTACTACGACTAATTCGGGGCTATTCACAATGCGACCTTCGGGCTCCACGCCCACCCGTCCATCGAGCCGATAAAGATGGAATAGTTCGTTTTGTCTCCTCTGATCAGTCCGCCACGGCCGAATATGCCGGCGGCGAGGGATCAAATTTGTCGGACAGTTGAATCTGCTTAAATTCGTGCACGACCTTGGGGTTCAGAGATTCAAATCCGGACATCCTGCGAGCCTTCAAATGACTACTCGGATCGACGTACCGGCTGGGTCGGGTCTAGGTGGCTCGTCCACACTGGTCGTCGCCCGTCTGAAGGCTTATGCCTAATGGCTGAATTATCCGGTCGATGACTATGACCTGGCGCACACTGCCAGCGTGATTGAGCGGGAGACGGCAGGGCTAAAGGGAGGACGGCAGGATCAGTACGCGGCGGCTTTCGGTGAGTTTAACTTTATGGAGTTCGGTGACCGTAGTCGAGTGCTCCTGAACCGCTTCGCATTAAGGAGAACGTCATCTCGGAGTTGGAGGCATCGCCCCTACTGTTCCATTCCAGTGCGTCGCGCGTGTCTGCGTCGATCGATCACTGCCGAACGGGCAAAGACGTGGAAACACGCAATGCCGAAGCGATCGAAGCCATGCATCAGATCAAGCAGGGAGCTTTGCGTATGAAAGAGGCTTTGCTTCGAGAAGATTTCCACCTGCTTCACGATATATTACGGAGAAGCCGGGAGGCAAAGAGGCGCAAGGCGAGTCTCATCGTGGAGAGAGGATCGAGGCGCTCTAAGAGAGAGCTCTCGTTGCGGGCGCTTACTGTGCGAGGATTTCGGGCGCCGGAGATGGAGGCTTCATGATGTTTCTGACCGAATCTGATGCGCAAAGATCGCGTTGCAAATGCTCTGTGCAGTTTTGAGGGTTGTGGCGTTGTCTATGGATGCCACTTTACAGAGCTTGGTGCACAGGCCTGCAAGGGGATGTGATGGCACAAACCATCGAACGAGACCGCCGAGGGCCGCTACTGCTGAGGAGAATGAGCCGGAGCTATTATTGAACCGGGCACACGCTTGCGTTTGCATATTGCTGATTCTGCAAACGGCCATGATGCCAGGCCACTTGGTAACACGGGCTCCTTCCCCATATGGTGGCGTAGGATTTCGATAGAGCGCAAACCGCGCTGCCTGGAGATAATAGACTACTATGGCGACAGGTCCCGTGAAGAAGCACGGCAACTACGATGGATATTGCTCTCGACGCAGCTCCAAATCA
>Ga0070735_10001459_pt1 | contig 22923 bp, 18 predicted proteins | sample Coa_R1_FD_66443 | JGI IMG/M metagenome (GOLD analysis project Ga0070735, IMG submission 66443) | Surface soil microbial communities from Centralia Pennsylvania, which are recovering from an underground coalmine fire - Coalmine... | ecosystem: Environmental > Terrestrial > Soil > Unclassified ...
TTATACAATCTCCGCGACCGGAACCTCTGGCAGCCTGAAGCACTCCGTACCTCTAACCCTTAACGTACAGCAATAGTCCGTTCCCGCATCGCAGGGCTAGTTGCAGTGTGAGGCTAGACAATGTAGATGTAAATAAGAGTTTAGAAATCCTCCATATGTCTGCTGAACAACCATTACAATAATGCGGGCACCGCGTGTGGCTCTTGCCCAGTGCTCAATTGCACGCGCTCCAACCACTTGCAAATCGTCCAAAAGATGTCGATTTTGCTGCTAGAGAGGCCAAAACACTCTCGGCATCGTGAAGTTGATTTCCTCATATAGAATCGGAATTACGGGTTCTAGCTGACGCTGCCATATACCTCTCGCGAGCTCCGCAGGACGGACAAAATCGAGATTTACATGCGATACATGACTTTCACTTGAGTGGAGAGGCAAAAACCCTCAGCCCTCCCAGCGCCTCTGTACGCAATCTAGGATTTTCTGAAGGGGAGGACGTTTGGTGGCGTTCCAGGAGGATCCCCATTCAGCTCTCATTATCATTAACGAACTGCTTCATCGTGATTGGCGGCAGCATGTTAGTTTGTGTCACTCCGGCCCGACGGGTCTTCCTAAAGGTTTCATTCGTCAACAACAGCTTTGCCTGGGCGTTTGATCAAACCAATTTCGATTATCTCCCGTCCTTCGTTATCACTCGGTGGCATTGACGCATCGTCGCTGAAGGAGCTTTTTCAAAATTTGGGAGTGTGGGCGACTGTTGAGTCGACTCGGGTGAGTATTTCTCCCGGTGCCTGAGGGTATGGGTCCTGACAGGTTGTCTCAGCCCCGGTTCGAGCCGATAAAGCCGAAGCTGCTCGAGTTGTTCTTCTCGCGAGAGGTTTTTCCCATGAACGCCGCAACGCGAACGCTGTTCCTGCGGGCTTAAAGCAAAGCGGCGAATATAGAATCCTACCGCGTTGCGGTCTTTCTGTTTTGCCGAATTCATTTTCACCAGCAACCGCTTCGACGGGTGCGGTCAATAACTTTCGGTCCTTTCCATTTTCCAGTCCACTGCCCATCGATGTACCGGAGAGTCCCAAGGTTCAGCAGCGTAGGGTGGAGAACAGAAATCAATGAACCGAGTGTGGACGCCTTCAACCTATAGCGTTCGACAGTACCGGTTGCGCAACGCTTGTGTTGCCCAGAATACTTTCGATCGCACGGATTAAATGTGTCAAATCGTTATCGAATACTTCATCCGATTTTTCCACATAACCCGCGGCACCTTCTTTCCGCAGCTTGGCCTCATTGTGTTGAGAAAGCCCGCTCAATACAATGACCGGGATTTGCTTCGTGAGCGGGTCTTGCTTTAGCTTGCGAAGCACACTGAGGCCTGTCATCTTCGGCAACATCATGTCCAAGACGATGAGGTTGAGATCTGCTTCGGTCGCGAGGCGCAAGCCTTCCTCCCCGTCGGCAGCGACGATCATGTTGTACCCAGCCTTACTCAGTGTTCTTTCAATGGCTCGCCGCAACAGTCTGTCGTCATCGATCAACAGAATCTTCATGTGCTCTTTACCCCTTCACATTCTCCGCGACGCAAGACTCTTGCGTCGGGGCAGCCAAAGACCCAATTTCCACCCGGTTCCTGCCATTCCTCTTGGCTGCGTAAAGCGCCGAGTCGGCCGCCGATAATAATTCGAGATCCAGAATCGCGCTCGATGTTGCAATACCTCCGATACTGATCGTAACTGCCATTCTCATGGTATCGCTGCAAATCGGAGAGTCCCCCACAGCGCACCGGATTCTTTCAGCAACCGTGCGGAGGTCGTCCTGGCTGCAGTGAGGAAGGACGACAAGGAATTCCTCGCCCCCATAACGGCCAACAAAATCGTAGGAGCGCACCGCCAGGTGGATGCGACGTGAGATTTCTTTCAGGACAGCATCCCCATTCAAATGGCCGTACTCATCATTGACTTTCTTAAAATGGTCGAGGTCCATCATGAGCACTCCGGTTGTCTTTCCAGAACGCACTCCACGTTGCAATTCCCGACCGAGAAGGTTCAATATCGTGGTTCGGTTCCACACCCCGGTAAGACCATCATGGTTGGCATGGAAACGGATTTCCTCTCTCGCCCGAATCAATTCGCGTTGGAGTTCGAGGATGCGCCTGCCGACTTGCAATCGAGCTTGTAGCTCCCGCGGGTCGAACGGCTTTGTAAGGTAATCATCGGCACCGGATGCAAGACCCTGCACGACATCCTGTTTGTCGTCCTTCGCGGTCACCAATAAGATATACGGATAAAAGCCATGACTCCTTTTCCGAATTCTGAGACAGAGTTCCGGACCATCAATACCCGGCATCATCCAGTCCAAGATGAGCAGAGCGGGTGCATGATCTTGCTGCAGAATTTCCCAAGCTTTCGCCCCATCTTCAGCCGCAACGATCCGATAGCCAAACTTCTGGAGCCAGCTCTCAAGGATTCGACGAAATACCCTATCATCTTCCGCGATCAGAATCGTTTCTGATGAGTAAGTCCCCGATTTGCAATCGGAGATAGGAATTCCGGCCTGTTTGACCTCAGGCATGCGGCGTTCTCCGGGAATCGCTTGTCAGTTGCGGTTTCGGACAGTCGACAGTCAGAGGGCAGCGTTTGCAATTCCTATCTTCGGTTTCGACGCGTTGGCTCAGGTAAGCCTCAATTCCATGCCAGTCCTGGCTAAAGGGTAGGCGCTGGCGGCATGGAACGCTAAGGAGCAGTTCCTGAAGTTGCCTCTCTTGCCGCAAGGCTTCATTGGCTGCGGCTAACTGTGCTGCGAGCGCCTTGTGCAAACCCAGGATATTCTCACCGACTTTAACTCGTGCCCGGAGCTCTTCGGGATTGAACGGCTTGGTTACATAATCATCCGCTCCCGCCCGAAGGCCAGCAACGATATCGGCGCTGTCGTTTCTGCCAGTAAAGAGAATCAGATACATGGAAGACAAAGCTGGCGACTGGCGAACTCTGCGACAAATCTCTGGCCCATTCACGCCTGGCATGACCCAATCAAGGATCGCTAAACGCGGCGCCTCGGGCTTATGCAATTCGGCCCATGCCTCATTCCCGTTCTCTGTCACCACGACTTCGTGGCCTTCCGAGAGGACCTTCAGCAACAGCCGGCGAAAAAAGATATCGTCTTCAGCAATCAATAGTTTCATTTTTATTCTGCTCTCCGCTCATTTGGGCAGCCACCGTCGACATTTCTGTTTCAAACACCGCAAATATTTCAGCAGCTTGAGCAAGATTTCGGTTTCGACCCAATTGTTCTAAGTCGCGTGCTTTCTGGCAGGCGTCTAACACTCCCAGATACCCCAGTGCTCCTTTCAGGCTGTGCGCGGCCCGTTCGAGCAGTTCCGAATTGCCCTCTGTTAGGGCTTGGCGTAGGTCGGCCACTTGTTTCGGACTTTCCTCGAGAAAGATCTGAATCACCTCCTGCAGCAACTGTTCGTCCCCATCAACCTTTTCCAGTGCTTTCGCACGATTCCAGGGGACGGGCGAGGCGGGTGCTGTTTCGGCTGCGCGGAGACCTCGCATCGTGGTTCCGGCGACTGGGAGTGTGACAAGGATGTGTTCGATTTCTCTGCTGTCCACGGGCTTCGAAATATAACCGTCCATACCGGCGTCCAGACACCTCTCTTTGTCGCCCTTCATGGCGTGTGCAGTCATCGCAATGATCGGAATATGGATCCGCGTTTGTTTCTCGCGCTCGCGAATGCTTCTCGTCGCCGTCAACCCGTCCATCTCTGGCATTTGGACGTCCATAAACACCAAATCGAAAGGCTCCACTTTCGTAAATGACACAGCTTCCTGTCCGTTACGAGCGATCTCTACGGTGTGCCCCATCTTTTCCAACATCCGGAGGACCACAACCTGGTTTACCGGGTTGTCTTCCGCCAGTAGAATTCGAAGTTTTCTGGACGCCTCGCGGATGCTGTATCTCGTAATCAAGTCAAAGGTCGAACCGTTCGATCTTCGCCCGAGGACCGTTAGAATCGTGGCGAGCAATTCTGATTTACGGATTGGCTTCAGCAAGTACGCAACAATTCCCAGCCTGCGGCAGCGAGCGGCATCTCCGCGGTGGCCGGCTGAGGTTAACATCATGATTATTGCGCCAGCCATCTTGGGGTCCTGCTTAATCTGTTCTGCCAACTCGAAGCCGCTCATGCCAGGCATATTACTGTCAATGATTGCCAACTTGAAACGACGGCCGTCTATCTCCCATTGCTTCATGATTTCCAGCGCTGCAGTCCCGTTCTCCACTGCCGCCGGGATCATGCCCCATCCTTTGGTCAGGTCTGTGAGAATTCGTCGGTTCGTGGCATTGTCATCGACCAACAACACGGGAAGGTTCAACAGTTCAGCCTGGAATGTCTGGATGTTGGCGGCTTGCGTCCTTTCAGCAACGCCGAAGTGAACTGTGAAATGGAATGTGCTGCCCTTGCCCGCCGTGCTTTCCACCCAAATCCGCCCTTCCATGAGTCCGGCGAGTTTTGAGGAGATGGCTAATCCCAGCCCAGTGCCGCCATAGTTCCGCGTTGTACTGCTGTCTGCCTGAGCAAAGGCCTCAAAGATAAGGGAACGTTTCTCAGCAGGTATGCCAATACCAGTATCGGCAACTGAGAAATGCAGTTTTAGATCATGATCGCTCTGCGAATCACACGATACTTGAACAACAATCTCTCCCTGTTGCGTGAACTTAATGGCATTGCCCACCAGATTGACGAGGATCTGCCGCAGCCGTCCGGGATCTCCCACAACATAGGCCGGTATTTCTGGAGCCACCTGATACACAAGCTCTAGCTCTTTTTGATGTGCCCGCAATGCGAGGGCTCTCATCGTGTCCCCTATGTTGTCCTGCAGGTTGAATTCGATCGGATCTAACTCCAACTTGCCTGATTCAATTTTGGAGAAATCGAGAATGTCATTGATGACGGCAAGGAGGGAATCACTTGAAGACTTCAGCATCACGAGGTATTCCCGCTGATCGGGAGTCAGTTCAGTATCCAGGACGAGCTCCGCCATGCCCATAATGCCGTTAATGGGAGTGCGAATTTCATGACTCATATTGGCCAGAAATTCACTCTTGGCGCGGCTGGCTGCTTCAGCCGCATTCTTGGCGGCTGCGAGTTGCACATTTGTCGTTTGCAGTTCGGCAGTGCGTCGCGCTACCTCATTTTCTAGATTATTCCTGTGACGCTGGAGCTCTTCATCGCGCTGCTCGATCTGACTCAGCATATCGTTGAAGCCAGCGACGAGTTCGCCAATCTCATCTCCTCGGTTCGCCAACAGGCGTAGAGAGTAATTCCTCTCACTGGAAACCCTCTTTGTTGTCCTTGCTAGTTCGAGAATGGGATATGAGACTAGTTTCTGTAGCCGCAAAGCCAGCAGGAAGGCCCCAAAAGTTGAGCCCAACAACACTAAGCCGAGAACTAATTCATACCGATGCGTCCTGGTGCGCATCTCATCAAGATCAGACTCCAAATAGACGACGCCAATCGCATCTCCACCTAGACGGATGGGGCGGAATTCTGTTAATCGATGATCTGTAAGGTAACTACCGTAGGCCTGAAGAGAGGGCGGATCGGATCGCGTTACGTCACGGGAGTAAGTTGCGAACGGCTCACCGTCCTCCGTATAGATGCATGCAAAGGTTATATGAGGCTCAGCGCGCAACGCCGACAGTACGTCCTGGGCCGCGTGGGCGTCATGAAATGTCAAGGCAGCCGTGCTGTTGCCGGCAATCACATCGGCCAATGTGGCCAAGTCCTGGCTCATCGTCTGTCTGAGAGAGCGCACATCATAGGCTGCGAGCGCGAAACACACCAGCAGTAATGTCATGAAGCTGGCAGTCAAGATCATGACTGTGATCTTTCGTCCTATGGACATGTCACGCAGCACAGGTATCGAATCCCCCAACGTGTTTATTCCGTGAAAACCAGTTTGGCTACAGTGAGCAGTCGTGCGCTAAGTTTCAGGTGCGCGGATTCCGCGGCTTTTTGATTGATTTCGAAGCGCACCCGGTGGTCGTCAAGGACGAAATTGATGACCCCTCCCATCGTGGCAAAGCCCGGCGCATCGCCGACCGTGAGGACGCTGCTACCCCTGAGGCCCTGAAGCGTGTCCCGTATTTGCTGCTTATCCGAAGACGATATAAATAAAATCTGACAGGCCCGCGCCTGCGGTACGCCTTCCGGATGGGCGATCTCAATACGATGGCCAGTCACCGTCTTGTCTTCGATCATTTGCTCGAAGTCCCGGCCGAAAGGATCCTGGCCGAGGATGCAGATTTGCAGTGGGGAATCAGCGCTAAGAAAAGCATCTGCAGGCCATTCCACGAATCTTGCGAAGTTGAATAGGAAGGCTGCTTTGACCTGATACTCGCTCGCCGACTGTGCTTGCGTGACGCCGCAAAGGAAGCACAGAACTAGACAAATAGGAAATCTCCACGGAGGGCAGGCGAACTGGCGGAAGAAAGAGTAATGATCCTTTAAGATCTCCGGCTCCGGGTTACCTTGGTGCAAGTTCTTACTCATATGCTTCGGTCGTCGCTTTTTAGAACTTCCTGGAGAAAAATCGGGTCAAAGAGGTCCATCTGGAATTCATCGATGACTCCGGGAGTGTGATTTCCACTCATGTTAAACACCTTCCGTCACATCATGGTTTTCAAAACCTGCCCGTGAGTTTGATCCGGAAATTTCTTCCGTCCTGTTGAATGCTGTCTTCCGGATCTTCCGGGCGGCCGGGGTCGAAGTACTTTTTGTCGAAGAGGTTATAAACGCTGCCGGAGAGATCCAGGTGCTTGCCCAGCATGTGGCCCAGCATGGTGAAATTGAGAACGGAGAAGCCGCTGAGAGTATCTCCAGCAAGAGTCTGGACTGAGCTGGTGTACTGTGCATCCAGGCTGGCGAACACGCGCTGCTGCAGCACGGGAACGCTCACGTTCAACTTGCCCAGTTGCTGAGGGGAGTTGGTGAGAATCTGATGAGTGAGTGGATTCTCCGCATCGACGTAACTGTAGCTTGCGCTGCCTTCGATGCCACTGGCCAACCGGCCGTCCAACTCGACTTCCACACCGGTGGCGACGGCTTTACCGTAGTTTTGATACAGCTCCTGATCATTACTCGGATTGGCCTCGAGGGTGATCAGATCGGTGATGCGGTTGCGGAAAACACTCCCCGATAGCGTGAAGTGTGGTCCAAGCCCTTGCTCCACCACTGCTTCCAGGCTTTGAATCTTCTCGGGAACCAGTTGCAAATTGTTGTCGAAGAAAGCCCCGTAATCCGGCGTGAGTTCGAACGGCTCAGGAGCGCGGAAGGCCGTGCCGTAAAGAAGCTTCAGAGTAGTCGGGCGCATCACATGGTAGATCAGCCCCAGCCGCGGGTTCGTAGTCCCGCCAAAATCGGAGTAGTGATCGTAGCGCAAGCCGGCGCTCAGAGTCAGGTTGTGGAGAATGGCGAATTCATCCTGGCCATAGAGGGCCCAAATCACTGAGCTGCCCGGGACGGAGACGAAGCTGTTGCCGATGGCGGTGTAGTCCCCCTGATCCTGCCGCAGGTTGTCGATGATTTCCGTGCCGAGGGTGATTTTGTGTTTTTCCAGTAGGCTTCCGCTCAACTTCACTTCGCTGTCCGACCAGTTTCCACGGAAGGAGTAGGTATCTACCGTCGTTGATGGGTCGGCCAGCCCCGTGGAGTACCCAACTGGCGCTTGCAGACGCGCCTGGTCGTAGGAAGTCCGAGCCGTAAGGTCCCACTTCTCGGTGATCGAATGCTTGTAAGTGAGAGCGAGATATTGATGATAGTCGTGGTTTTGAGTGGCGGGATCGTTGTACAAGGCTCCGTAGTAACCTGTAGGAACTCCCTTGTCGCGTGCACTGAATAAGCCCTGCAGGGTGAATCCATGAAAACTGATCGTGGCTAGGGCGTGCTGAAAGCTTTCGTAGGTGTTACTTGTGACCCCATAATTGGTGACCGGACTGTCGAACTGCGGAAAGAACAGAGTCTCTCCTTGGCTATTGTAGAACGTCCCCGACAGCATCATGTCGATCCCTCGGTACTGACCGCCATAACTGACGCGCCCCTGGTAAGTGCCGAAGCTGGCAGGCGCGAACGAAACTTCCACGCCCTTTAGTTCGGGTGCCTCGCGGGTTACAACATTGATCACCGCAAAGAAGGCATCCGCGCCATAGAGCGACGAACTGGGTCCCCGAATGATCTCCACCCGCTCGATCAGATCCACATCCACCAGGAACTCCGTGCCCAGGTAAGGCTCGCCGAAAACGTTGTCGTTGATGCGGTGGCCGTCGATCAGCACTAGAATGCGGTTGTTCGAGTCTCCTAGGCGTCCGAAGCCGCGTACTCCAACGAAGCTGTAATCACGGTCATAAGTGATGTAAAAGCCGCGCACGCTCTCCAGAATGTCAGCCAGGGTTCGGAAGCCATATTTTTGGATCTCGTCCGCCGGGATCACTGTGATCGACGATGGCGCATCGCTAGTGCTCTGCATGTGCTTCGAGGCGCTATAAACCTGAATATTGGACAATTCCTCCAAGCTGGCTTCACTCAGCTCTTTTGCGGTTTGCTGCGCAATCACGTTTGCCGCAAGCATGACGAGGGCAAGCAAGTAGATAACAGTCCGAGATCTCCCCCGTTGTCTTACTTGGGCAAGACGAATTGCACCTATCGGGAAGACATTGACCAGTCGACGACACATAGGACTTCTAACGCCTCTCAAATGCATCACGCTCTAGACATCGCCCTATCCAAAGCGGCGAGGGGGAGGTTGTGCCGCCGTTATGGGAGGGCTCCAACTTGTAATGACAGGATGTTTGGCTGTTCAGGCTGTCTCCACACCAAGATTCTGGTGGGCGAACCGCCATCGTCCTGTTGCCTTTCGGAGTGGCACGGCAGCTGCCAAAATGTGTGGCGGGGTATACGAAGACGCGATCGGCGCCTAACCGCTTAATTTAGAATGACTTATCCACTGGAGGGCACAGTTGTAGCGGCTGGAAGTTCCGTTCACCCTAAGGTGGTTGAATCTATCGTCTGGACCAGAGGCCAAGGACTGGACAGCATAGTGCTGAGTTGAATTCCCGCTCTAACTCCAGCTTACGATCGGGCTCGGGCAAAGTTTGATTCTAGTCCTAAGATTAAGGTAATGAGATTCTTGCTTGCATGCAGCGAGGTGGGCAGCCACGTACCACTCTCATTCATCTATTTCCTTGGGACGGGGTTCCTCCGAGTTTGTAATTCCTGGTTCGCGCTTAACGTCGAGCGAGATCCGGTAGTGCTTTATTTTGCCGTAGAGCGAACTTCGAGGGATGCCCAGCCTTTTTGCCGCTTCTGGCACCCGTCCTTCTAAGAGCTTCAACGTCCTCGCAATGTGTCTCTTTTCGACCTCTTCCAGGGTTGTAATTGATCCATCATCGGGCTGATCAGAGTCGCCTCGTACATCGAAATGGAGATCCCTGGCGGTCAACACTCTTCGGTCGCCCAACAAGACCGCTCGCTCTAGGATATTTCGCAACTCTCGAACGTTCCCTGGCCATGGATAAGCCTGAAGATAACGCATTGCTTCATCCGAAATTTCAGCGCACGGTACTCCCAAATCGGTGCTCACATGATCAAGAAGCCCCGTTGCCAATACGGGTATATCCTCAACCCGCTCACGAAGCGGAGGCACGGAAAGGCAGATGGTGCTAATGCGAAAATACAGATCGTCCCGGAATGTCTTCTGACTCACCAGGTCCCGCAAATTCCGGTGTGTCGCTGCGATCAGGCGGGTATCTACTATACGTTCCCTGACCTCACCAAGACGTCGAAAATTCTTGTCTTCGAGAACCTTCAAAAGCTTAGGCTGGACTTGCAGATCGAGATCACCAATTTCGTCAAGAAAAGTCGTCCCCTTGTGGCCGATCTCCAGCAGTCCAACTTTGCTGTGGACCGCGCCGGTAAACGCACCTTTTTCATGGCCGAAAAGTTCAGTCTCCAACAGTTCCTTGGAAAGGCCGGCACAGTTCAAATCGACGAAGGGGTGACTTGCCCTAGCGCCATTATGATGCAGCCAACGTGCCAAGACGCCCTTACCACTTCCTGTTTCGCCTTGAATCAGTACTGGACTGTTGGTATGTACGATTTTCTGGGCGATTTCGGCGAGTTCGCGCACGCGCGGGCTTTTGCCAATGAATGGATTTGGAATATCCCGGCGATCTCGACTTCTGTGGGCGAGTTGTACCTGCCGAGTCTGGTGGTTTTCGAGGCTCCGCTGCAGAAGGACGAGCAGGGTCGGCAAGTCTGCGGGCTTGGTCAAGAACTGATCGGCGCCCAACTTTACCGCCTCGACGGCCAATTGGATAGTGCCTTCTCCTGTCACTATCAGTATGGGCATCTCTGGATCAATGATCTTGACCCGGCTTATCAATTCAATCGCATTGCCGTCGGGCAATTCGTAATCGAGGATGGCGGCGTCCGGCCGTTTCGTTCGGCAGATATATTCAGCCTCCAGACAACTCCCAGCACTTAAAACTTTCAAGCCCTTTGCGGTCAAAAATTCAGATAGTACCGCGCGCTGCTGCGCATCATCTTCTACAAGCAAAATCACGTCTTCGGGCATGTCTCGCTACACTCCTTGAAGTTTCCATTCCTGGTGTAGTCGTACTATTTCGGGCTTCGCCCCGCAGGATCACTAATTTCGCCCGCGCGGGTGTCCCGTAGTCCACGTTTTAGACTCCAGTCCAGAAGCCCGCTCGATTTCAGGCCACCACGGCAGCCAACTGCCCCAGAACAAAGGAATTTTAGTGTGGCAGGGAAAGTGTACTACCAGCCGTGTCCGGGAGTCTCGAAATCCGGAAGCTCTCGTTGGCAGGGTCATCGACTCGCTATGGAGTTGCACCATCATCATCGCTGAGGCGCTAGCTCTAGCCGTTCGCACCGAAGCCAGCAAGGCCACCCCCGAGGGGGCCAGTCAGGACGCTCTTCATGACATCGTCAATTGTGGCAAACAAAACTTCGGTTGAAGCCGTCAAGGGAAGGCGCTTTTCAAAAATGAAATCGGCCCTTAAAGTCCACCTAGCCGCCGTAAATCAGGAACTGTGGCTGGTGCTATCTCTCTTTGTGATTGTGGGTCTCATCAACTGGCTTGTGGCTTCGCAAAGCATGATCCTGGAGCTTTATACGCTGCCCACAATCTTTTCAGCTTATGTCTACGGACGCCGGCATGCCGTCCTCACCGCGAGCGCAAGCGTTGCCCTAGTCGTCCTTCTTGCTCGTACCAATGGAGGACTGTTCATTCATTCCCTGCCCGTTGCCACCCCATACCAGCATTGGTTGGAACTTATGGTGTGGGGCGGTTTGCTGTTAGTAACAGCCTACGCTATGGGAACTCTGTACGAGCGCAAAGAGGACCACCTCCGCGAACTCCGCGAGACGTACTTCGGCATCCTGACAATACTTCAACAATTCATCTCGAATGACAAATACACTCACAACCACTCCTACAGGGTTGCTCTTTATGCCGCGAATATCGCCACCGGAATGGACTTCGACGAAGAACGCATCGATGACGTTAGAGCAGCGGCGCTCCTCCACGACATCGGCAAGCTTGAAACGAGCCGCGACATTCTTTACAAAGCAGCGAGTCTGACTCCCGAAGAAACCGTGGAGATGCGTAAACACGTCCAGAAAGGCGTTGCTTTGCTTGAACCGGTAGGGGGGGCTCTGCGCAGAATCCTGCCGATTATCCTTGCGCATCATGACAGATTCGATGGCTCGGGATACCGTCCCTGCAAAGGCGGGGAGATACCCATCGAGGCCAGAATATTGGCGGTCGCCGACGCTTTCGACACTCTGACGAGTGATCGACCCTACCGGCGCGCGGTGACGCCATTTGAGGCCAAAGACTTGATTGTTTCCGGCGCGGGTTCGAACTTTGACCCAGCCGTTGTCACGGCCTTCGTGACTGCATTCGAAGCGGGTCACATGGAGATACCAGAGTCTCTGGCTATTTGACTGAAAGCGGTTCGCACTTCGGACCTGCCAAGGGAGGCGGCATTTGAGCGACCATGTTATTTCGGTGAAAGTTCTGCTTGTGAGCCAGGACCTGGAGACAATTGAGACGCTCTGCCATTTCATGGAGCAGGCGGGCATGTATGTCGAGGTGTGCTCCGACATGACATCCACAACGCGCAGGCTGTGTCATTCCAAGTTCGAGGGCGTCGCAATTGACTTCAGAGCAAGAACGCAAGCCCTGGAGTTACTCACCAAATTGCATAAAATGACGTCCCACCACGGCGCTGTTGTATTGGCGATTTTGGACAGAAACGGGGATGTGCCGAGTGCGTTTCGCTCTGGTGCCAACTTCATACTCGAGCGACCTTTCGCTTCCAAAATTTTAGTTCCCACCCTCAAGGCCTCCTATTCGCTAATGCTGCAAGAGAGAAGAAGGTATTTTCGTTTCCCAGTGCAGATTCCAGTTCATTTATCTTCGACGAGGTCGCACTTGGAGTTTCTGACCACCTCAGTCAATATCAGCGAACGCGGTATGGCTCTCGAAACACCAGTCGCTTTATATGTGGGAGAAAAGGTTCAGGCCAAAATGCTTCTTCCCGGCACCAACCATTCAGCACAGGTGAATGGCGAGGTCTGTTGGAGCAACGAGCACGGACGCATCGGAATACGGTTCGTCCTGGTGTCCCCGGGTGTCGCCGAGCTATTTCGCTCATGGCTTTCTGACCGTCTGGAAGAATCCGTGCCTGGAAAGGTTCTTGCAAAGTCCTAATTAGCAAGAGGTTAGAGATGGTCTGGGCGACGAGATGCAATTCCCTAGACGTGGAGGAGAAGAATGTGGATGAGGTCATGCGCTGCATGCAGGGCGCTCTGAAAAAGCTTTGGTTGTGCGATTCCGTCCACTGTCAATGCGGTTGCGAGTGGAAGGGCAATCCAAACTGAATCCTAATCTAAGCTAAGCTAACCCGGGAACCTCACAGGGCAGGGAGACGGTTTACTACTAACCAGTAGAAGCCAAGAGTCTTGATCGTCTGTCGGAACTGCTCGAAATCCACCGGTTTTTGGATATAACTGTTAACCCCGAGTTTGTAGCTCTCGACAATGTCTCGCTGCTCTCCGGAGGACGTCATAACCACCACCGGAATGTCATGCGTCTCAGGGCTACCCTTGATCTCACGTAGAACCTGAAGACCGTCCACCTTGGGCAATTTCAAGTCCAGCAGAACGAGCTTCGGCGGTCCATTGGCAGTGCGCCCACTGAAAGTCCCGCGGCTGAACAAGAAATCTAGGGCTTCCTCACCATCTCGTGCCACCACGATGCGGTTTCCTAGATTGTAACGTTCGAGTTCGCGCAGAGTGAGCCGCACGTCCTTGGGATCGTCCTCTACCAGCAGAATCTCAACCGCGTTTTCCATCGAGTTTTTCCTTTTCTGGGGTAGCTGACTGCTCTTGTATTTCATCCTTCTGCCGGGCCGCGAGAGTGAAGTAAAAGGTAGCGCCCCTGTCGATCTCCGCTTCGACCCAAATCCGGCCGCCGTGCTTGTGAATGATGCGCTGCACCGTGGCGAGTCCGACCCCCGTGCCTTCGAAGTCCTCCTTGCGGTGGAGGCGCTGAAAGACCCCAAATAATTTATCCGCATATTTCATATTGAAGCCAACCCCATTATCGCGGACGAAGATTATGGGGCGGCCTTTCCTCTCGGCTTGCCCAACTTCAATCACTGCAAGTTTGCGGGGGCGCGTGTACTTCACTGCATTAGAGAGAAGATTGGCAAGCGCTTGTTTCATGAGGCCCGGATCACACTCTATAAATGGCAACTCGCCAATCTGCCAGCGAATGTTCCGGTCACGCGTTTCGGGCTCGAGGTCGCCTAGAACCTCTCCGATAAGTGACGCAAGACCAGTGATTTGGATTTTCAGTTCTTGGCGGCCTATGCGAGCGAGACCCAACAAATCATCTACCAAGTGGCCCATGTGCTGCGCACCTTCCACGATATCGCGGACGTAGCCTTGTGCATTGGGAGACATCTCCGGGCCCAAATCTTCCATCAGCGCCTTAGAAAAACCCAGGATGTGGCGTAGCGGAGCACGCAGGTCATGTGCCACCGAATACGTGAAGGCCTCCAGTTCCTTGTTCGCTTCGGCTAACTCCAGATTGCGTGTTTCCAGTCCCTGATTTAGGTTTGCAATTGCCACTTGAGTCTGCTTGCGTTCCGTAGTGTCTCGAATAATGCTGGAAATCAGCATACCCTCTTCAGTCTCCAGTGGACTCAGGCTGATCTCCACCGGAAATTCGTGCCCATCCTTGTGCAGGGCGTACAGTTCGAGCCCCTGCCCCATGGGCCGCACCCGGGGATCGCTCAAGAAACCTGAACGGTGCCCGGTATGCCTATCTCGAAACCGTCGCGGCACCAGCATCTCAATTTCGCCACCCAAAACTTCTTCCCGGCGATACCCGAACAGCTTCTCCAACTGGGCATTCACCAGCACAACCTTCCCCTCGCGATTCACCACCACCACCGCGTCTGGCGCTGCTTCCAGCAAACTCTGAAATCTCAATTCGGCGTGCCGACGCGCCGTAATGTCATTGTTGATCTCCAGAATCTTGGAGCGATCGTCTGGCCGCAAGACCCAACGGCTGCTTACGATGATGCGCGAACCTTCGCGGGTGGAATGTTTTAGTTCGCCCTCCCAACGCCCATCCCGCAGAAGTGTCGCCTGAATCTCCTCGATAGTAGAGGGAAACTCCGTCTTGAGGATTATGTGAGTTGTCTGACCAATCGCCTCCGCCTTGCTCCAGCCATAAGTTGTCTCCGCGCCGCGATTCCAGAAGGAAATAACGCCAGTGAAGTCTCTCACAAAAATCGCGTCGTGAGCCACGTCTAGAAGAGAAGCCTGCTCGAGCAACATCGCAGCTTGTGCCTGCAATCGCATCTCTGTTTGCATATGTTCAGTAATGTCTCTGATGGCGCTCGAAACGAGTACGCCCTCCTCGGTTTCCAGCGGGCTGAGGCTGATCTCCACGGGGAATTCGTGCCCATCCTTATGCAAGCCATACAACGCCAACCCGGCTCCCATGGGGCGCACGCGGGGGTCAGCGACAAAAGCAGAGCGATGTCCCGGATGCTGATTCCGGAACCGTTCCGGAATCAACATTTCGATTTCATTTCCCAGTAAGGCCTCTCGTGGATAGCCGAATAGCTTTTCCACCTGTTTGTTGACCAATACAATCTTGCCTTCCCGATTCATCACTACTATTGCGTCGGGGGCAGTTTCCAATAGGCCGCGAAACTCTTGTTCCTTTCGTCTGCGAGCCTGAAGTTCCCGCCAGAAAAATCGGTAACACAAACCTAAAAAAGCCAGCGCCAGAAGAAGAGTAGCGCCCGACATGCTAGCCGAGAAGGTCGAGAGACGCGCAGGGGTTCGTGTCCGTACCGGGAGTAATTCATCTTCCTCATTGCGCATCTCGCCGGACGTTCTGGCAATCTCCTCAGCGACGGGCACTCTCTCCATCGCAATTTCATTCTGCCCGTGCTCATCCATGGGAGCCACGTGCTTGAGATCGATCGATTCGCGATACAGTCCAATCCGCGACGTGACCAGCGCCTGGAGGTTATCCCACAACTTCTGCTGATTGGGATTGTATATAGTAAGGCTCGCTATATGATCGAGCTTCCTCTGGATCTCAGGAATCGCAAAATTGAATGTATTTAGGAACTCTTGATTGCCACTATCTGCGTATTGGGCGCACGCACCTCCGGCATTTTCGGCCGCGCCATTCAATTCTCCAATTTCGGCCTCGACTTCGCGAGCATCAATGATCCACTTCTGACTTCCCACAAATCGGACCATGACGAAAGTGGTGGTTGCCCCGCTTGCAACGAGTAGCACCGCGGTGCATACAAAAGTTAAAGTCGCTTTTCGCTGCGGCGAGATTCTGCAAAAGGCTGAGTACATCTGAATCCAATCGAATCCCAAAGCTTTCTCAACGCGCTCGATCTTCTTAGGGAGCAAGTTCGCTGCGCTCAAAGGATCGGCGTGTTTCGACACATATTGTTGAATTGTGGCAGCTTGATTATCAAGGAGAAAGTTGGCAGGTAGGAAAGCGCGGGACGGTGTCCTTCGCTATTGCTCTAGCTGTATCCACTGACTAATCCTAATCCTCGGATCAGACAAAGTGCCGAAATGTCGGCACTTGCCGAAATGTCGGCACTATCGGCACTTAATCTAGCTACTGCACGCGCGTAAGTTACTGATAACACACAAACGCTAATTTTGCTTTCCCGACACAGTAGACCCTCCGCTCTATGAGGAATGATGTTTGAAACGATAAACGGTCTATATAGAAAAGGCCCCAGCCGAGAGTGCGCTGAATGCCGCACAGAAAAAATGACGCAAACGCGGGCGGGCCTGGTTTTGATGATGCCAGTGCGAATGAACAAGAGAAGTTGAGCCGCACTGTGGGGTGAAATCCCCGCAGACCAAGCTTTGGAGAATATGCAGCGCTACTGTTAAAGTTTACGGTTGACAAGCTCTGCGCTGAAGGTATACGTCTCAAGAGGTAAGAGCGCTGCCTCCCTCCTTTGTAGATGCGCTAGGCTGGTTCGCACGTCACATGCGCTCGCTCCTGTAGTGTGGGGGTATACTTTTGTCGGGCCTATAAGCTTGGGGACGAACCCCTAGTCTTAGTCGCAGTATGAAGTCTCCAGAAGCAAACCATTACCGCACGAGAATCTTGCTGCTCGAAGACAACAAGGCGGACGCCAAGCTTTGTTTCACAGAGCTGGCCCGAGCCGGATTCGACTATGAAAGCGAAGTCGTCTCAACCGCGAAAGATTTTACCGAACGGGTCCAAACCCAACAATACGATCTGATCCTCGCAGACTTCCGCCTTCCTGACTGGAGTGGCCTGGAAGCCGTAAATTGGCTTCGCTCTTCCGGATTCACCGTCCCCTTTATTTTAGTAACCGGTACGCTGGGAGATGAACTCGCTATCGAATGCATCAGAGCAGGTGCGAACGATTATGTTCTCAAGGACAACCTTGAACGTCTTCCGATCGCCGTTCGGCACGCGTTAGACCAGCACAAACTGCGTGAGGAGCGCGATCGGGCAGAAAGTGAACTCCGCGCCTCCGAAGAACAATATCGCTTACTTTTCGAGGCCAACCCCAATCCGATGTGGGTTTATGCCGCTGATACCCTACGATTCATGGCAGTGAACGAGACGGCGGTCAAACACTATGGGTACTCGCGGAGCGAGTTCTTGTCCATGACCGTGAAAGACATCCGATTGCCGGCGGAGGTACCTCGCTTTCTGGAAGAACATAAGAAGAGACTCGATTCCTTGGAAACCGATCGCGAGGTGTGGGAACACGTGAAAAAGGATGGTTCCCGGATTCAGGTTCAGATCTCGTCTGCTCCTATCCATTTTAGAGGTTGCAAAGCACGACTTGTCTTGGCGCAGGATATCACGGAAAGTTTGCGAGCAGAGTCGGCACTGCGAGAAACTACGCAGAGTTATCAATCGGTCGTGAATGGCGCACCGTTCGGCATCCTCCAGACGGAGCTCACGCGGGTTTCAATGGCAAATCCAGCACTCGCCACGATTCTGGGCTATGAATCACAAGCCGAGTTACAACAAGTGGACCTTGCGGTCTACATCTATTGCGATTCGAATGAGTGCTTGCATGATTTGCAGAAATATAAGTCCGCCATGGGAAGAGTTGTGGATTTGGAAGCCAAGTGGAGACGTAAAGGCGGAAATCCCATAGCCGTGAGATGCCGGGGCCGAACCATTCGGGCAAGAGAAGGACAACCTCTCAGGTACGAAATTTTTGTTGAGAATGTTACCGAGCAGCGTCTGCTTGAGGCACAGTTCCGTCAGGCCCAGAAAATGGAAGCAATCGGACGCCTTGCCGGAGGTGTGTCTCATGATTTCAACAACCTGCTAATGATAATGACCAGCTACGCCCAGCTGATCGAGGATTGTGCAACCGACTCCGCAAAAGTAACTCGGTATGCAACCCAAATTCGGGACGCAGGAAAGAGGGCTGCGTCCGTGACCAGACAACTGCTGGCCTTTAGTCGCAAGCAAATTCAGGAGCTACGGGTTTTGAACCTGAATGTAGTTGTGAACGAATTTGTGAAAATGCTGCCGCCGCTTCTGGGGGAAGATGTAGAAATGGCGATCAAAACTGCGCTCGAGGAATGCCTGGTATATGCTGATCGAGGACAAATCGAGCAGGTCATCATGAACTTGGCTGTGAATGCACGAGACGCGATGCCGAGCGGTGGCAAACTCACTATTGAAACTGACATTGTCGAGTTGGACGCAGAGTATTCTCGGCAACACACGGTTCAACTCCCCGCCGGTCACTACGCTATGTTAGCGGTCAGTGACAGCGGACTTGGAATGAACGCCGAAACGCAAGCACGAATCTTCGAACCCTTCTTCACGACCAAAGAACCGGGAAAGGGTACCGGTCTCGGGCTGGCGACGGTCTACGGGATCGTAAAGCAGAGCAACGGAGTGGTGTGGGTATACAGCGAAGTGGGGAAAGGAACTACCTTTAAGGTGTATCTGCCTCTTGCCCAAACGGCGGTGGAAGCCCAATCGCCGAACCCGGCAGAACAGGGTCCCATCACGGGAGGTTCTGAGACAATTTTGATGGTGGAGGATGAGCCCCTGCTGCGAGCGGTGAATCGAGAATTTCTCGAGGTCAAAGGCTATTGCATCCTGGAAGCGAGCAACGGGGCGCAGGCACTACACATCTGCGAGACTCATCAGGGGCCCATCGACTTGTTGATCACTGATGTAATCATGCCAGGCATCAGCGGAATCGAATTAGCTAAGTCTGTTTTGGCGGCGCGCCGTCAGATTCGCGTCGTCTACATGTCCGGATATACGGACCAAACCGTGGATAGTGGGGCACTTGCTCCGGACGCGATATTTCTTCAAAAGCCGTGCAGCTTAGCTTTGCTGGCGCAGACTATTCGTAGGGCTATCGGCACTCCGCGAAAGGGTAATGAATAGTTTCCAGGGGGGGTACCATAGGCGCGCACCCCGATACTGCTTAAGACGAAAAAGGATGTCAACGTTTTGCGCCATCTTCGATGAGACTCGACTGGGCTACACCAGATATTCGTAGCGAGAGAAGCAGACAGCTATTCCAAACTCATCCGAGGTTAAAACTTCGACGCGTACTACGCGCCCTGCGTATAGTATTGGCATTGCTGGGAAAGCGGAGTTGCCTAATGGAATTCTAGCTTCCAGTTCGACCGCAGAATCGACGGTTAATTTTGAGCGTGTGCTGAGAAACATTCCATTCGAACTGACGTCACGAGTCATTGCATTCGATTCGCCTTCGCTGGAGCGAAGACAAACCGCCATGGAAACCGCAAATCGTGGGACAAGGCGACGATCACGTGTAGCTGGACGGAGGGCAGGCGGAGAAGTTTCTGCGGCTTCGGCCACGCGAGCACTTTATTCCGGAATGTTCCTCGGGTCAATTACCCAAGATTAGTGCACCGGAGCAGCGCAATCTCCGGGCCCCCAACCTAGCAGTGCACCCGATTGCGCTCACTGCAAGAAGACTATATGCATCATAAGCTGCTGCGGTGTGCATTCCAGGGAGCATTTGGACGAGGGTCCAGATTTGGGACGCTCGCTAGCTCTCCAATTCATTCGTGATCTCAAAAGATGACCGAAAAAGCCGGTAAGCGTGCTTTTTCGATATGGCAACATTCGTGCTTATCTTAGAAAACGGAAAGCAACAACTCGCAGATCACGACGGTCAACCAACAGTCAAGTGATTTGGGCTATGAACCGAACCTGGGTCGATTCCCGCAGCGAGTCTGTGATTTTCCGCGCTCCTCGCGGTTGCCCTCCCCCGAAGCAGCGATGAACGAGCGGTCAGGCAAAGTGGGGTCGCTGATAAGTCAGGGAGATTGGGGTGGAACCGGTCCCTCTACAGTGCCCCCTTGTCCGCCTTCCCACGATGAAAACTCTGAGTAGGCCCGGCATCTGGAGCGGACAGAAGGATATTTACATGTCGTCAACAGCCTTCCAATCCAGCGGATCGCACACTCACCAGTTGAGGTCAGTTTTCAGTTTGTTCTCAAGTGATCTCGCCATCGACCTGGGTACTGCTAACACGCTGGTCTTCGCACGTGGCAAAGGCGTCGTCGTGAATGAACCCTCGGTTGTGGCCATCAACGAAGACACCGAAGAAGTGGAAGCCGTTGGCAAACAAGCTAAGGAGATGTTGGGACGCACGCCCGCGAATATTGTAGCGATCAAACCAATGAAAGATGGGGTGATTGCAGACTTCAGAGTCACCGAGAAGATGTTGCATTATTTCATTCAAAAGGCACACCGACGAAAGATGCTGGTCCATCCTCGAGTCGTAATTAGCGTGCCTTCCGAGATTACGCAAGTTGAGAAACGTGCAGTCACGGATTCGGCCTACCGCGCCAAGGCGAGTGAAGTGTATTTGGTGGAACAAGCAATGGTGGCGGCAATCGGCGCCGGACTTCCCATCACCGAACCGAAAGGCAATTTGGTGGTCGACATTGGCGGGGGGACGACGGACATTGCCGTAATCTCCCTGGGCGGTATTGTGTACTCGCGTTCGGTACGGGTGGCCGGCAACCAGATGGACGAGGCGATCATGAACTACCTCAAGCGGAAATATAACCTTTTGGTTGGCGAACGCACCGCCGAAAGGGTCAAACATGAGATTGGAAGTGCTTATAGTTTGGACAGACCTCGCACTTTGAGAGTCAAAGGCCGGAACTTGGTTGAAGGGGTGCCCAAGGCAGTCACAGTGGATGATGGCGAGATTCGGGAAGCGCTGAGCGAATGCGTGGCTGTGATCATGAATGCTATTCGAGTCGCGCTCGAACGCACCCCTCCAGAACTCTCTGCTGATATTAGCGATCATGGGGTGATGCTGACCGGAGGCGGCGCACTATTGAGGAATCTCGACAAGCGCATCCGCCAGGAAACCGGCTTACCCGTTTCGATCGCCGACGATCCTCTGTCGAGCGTCGTGCTTGGAACGGGCAAAATGCTAGGCGATTTTAGGCTTCTCCGCAAAATGTCACTTAATTAGCGAGAACTGATCGATCAATCGTGGTTAGAAGAAATTCATTGCAGGAGGTCTTATGAAAACCAAGATGTCCGTCAAGTCTTTCATGCAGGTGGCGGTTGTCGAAAGCGATCCGCTGCGGTTTGCAGGGTTTAGGGCCGTGCTAGATTCAGAACCGGACTTGCGGGTGACTCCCATGTCTCTATCCGAGATCGGCGAAGCGCAGGACATTGATGTGGTCCTGGTTGGTAGCAACGGGCAAAACGTCTTTCAGCGGGTCGAAACGTTGAGAACTATTCGTTCGGATCTGCGGATCATTATCACAGGATCGGGTATCAGTGATGACACCGTTCTAAACTCGCTAGCGTGCGGTGCAAAGGGCTATGTTGATGAGACTGCGCCCGTACAAACTTTGGTGAAGGCAATCCGCATCGTCGCCGAAGGGTTCGTGTGGGCGTCACGGCGGGTCCTTTCAACATTCATCGATCGCTCGAACCATACCTGTTGCGGCGGGCTGAGCGGGCGCGGCAACTTTACCAATCGTGAAAAGGAGGTGCTGGGTCTGCTGGTGGAAGGCCGGTCGAATAAGGAGATAGGGCTGTGCCTGAATATTGAAGAACGAACGGTAAAAGCACATGTTTCCAAACTCATGCACAAGGCGGGGGTGCAGAACCGCATTATGCTCTCGGTGCACGCGGTCACGCATTCGCTTGTCTCCGCGACCTAACAATTGCCGGTCGAAGTTGCCACGAGCTTGGCGAATCTTGTGTAGCGATCTTCATTGTTGGTGAAATATCGCGGTCACCAATGGCTCGTAGCGGGGAGGAATTGCTGTCGAATGAAGACTGCTGGAGTTCGTGTCATACGTCCGGCAATAACATTCTCGTGATTACTGGGTTTTTGATGCCGGTGGTCCTGAGTGATGCCGGTCACATTCAGTTTCTTCGCGGTTCTAGCAATTATGAAAAGTAGTAACACGGAGACCGCTCGACATAGGAGGTAATGATCATGAGCAAGCTAAGCAATGACCACTCGAATGACCGTCGTAAACACGCTCGCGTAAGAGTAAGCGTGCCAGTTCAAATACAGACCGACGCGTGCGCTAGCCCGATTCGCGGCGCTACCGCTGATTTGAGCTTGAGCGGCTGTTATATTGAGACCATTTTCCCATTTCCGGTTGGAACAGATTTGGATTTGCAGCTTTCACTAGAAACTACTGTCTTGATCGTCGCCGCCACTGTAGTCACCTGTGATCCGCAGGTGGGAAACGGGATAAAATTCGTCAAGATGCTTCCCGAGGATCAAGGGGTGCTCAAAGGCTTCTTGGAAACCGCTGGCCGAACTGAGGAGTTCGAGTCCGTGAGTTCTCGTCTTGTCACTATCGCCTAAGCTTGCTCTTGCTGATCCGCACTAGCCGGAACTTGATCGCCGCTTTGCTACACAAGGCGTCCCGCCGTTAGAGGTGTTTCCATTCTCCGATTGCCGTCTGACCGTGAAGTTCTGCCGGATAAATCGGCAGAATGCAGAAATCTTCTATATGCCCGAGGCGATACTGCTGGGGGGGCGGGTGCGAGGCTTTTTCGCCTGCCGTGTCTCACCCTGATCGGGCTCCGAGGCCCTAAGTCGGGATACTGGGCACCTGCCACTTCTTTATCTTGGCATTTTCTCTACTGCTTCAAAACTTCAGGTCGGGAATGAACGTGCACGGTCTGTTTGGCGTGGTCTTCATCGGCTCGAAACCCCGTTCGAAGAAGCTCGCAGCCTTCGTTGTGCTCGCCTTATTGATTGCTGCTCTCCTCTTTATGTCGGCGTGTG
>Ga0070735_10001460_pt1 | contig 22923 bp, 18 predicted proteins | sample Coa_R1_FD_66443 | JGI IMG/M metagenome (GOLD analysis project Ga0070735, IMG submission 66443) | Surface soil microbial communities from Centralia Pennsylvania, which are recovering from an underground coalmine fire - Coalmine... | ecosystem: Environmental > Terrestrial > Soil > Unclassified ...
CGATATTGGCATGCACAAAGTCGGCCACTGGCGAGCTGAATGGCGTCAGATGCAGGTTGGACAGGGCCAGTCCGGCGCACAGAATCGCCGCCACCCCCGGAAACGCCTTGCCGACTCTCGAGGTGTCTACGAGAAATCCTATCCAGGTCAGCGCCAACAGAACGGCGCACAGTGCGGGCACATCGTTCGAGTCGATGTAGGACATTGTCAGCTCTTGCTCCGGCAGTCTTGGCAGTGATCCAGGCACTCTGGCGGTTACACCACGGCGGGCGGGTTTCTGGTCGCCCCCGCTCCACCGGCGCACGAGCGTGTCGTGCTGCCTCGTGGAAGTAGCTTACGCGCTGAGGGCTCGCCCAGGCGAGATCGTAGTCACGCGTCCGGGATGACCTTTTCTAATCCACGTCATCACAATCTCTCATTTGGCGAGTGTTCTGACACGACCTTACGCTGCGATCCGGCTGCAGCGTCTCGCGCCCGCATTTGCGGCGGACGCTCGATTCCCCACCCGCTCAAGAGGAGTCAGTACACACATGGCGAGACTGTCTGGCGCGATGGCCCTGCTGGAGGGCCTGCTCGACCAAGGAGTCGAAACGATTTTCGGCCTCCCGGGAGGGCAGCTCGATCATTTCTTCGATGCCATGTATCACAAGCGCGATCGTCTCCAGCTGATCGGCTCACGCCACGAGCAGGGCGCCGCCTACATGGCGTTCGGCTATGCACGCTCGACCGGCAAGCCGGCTGTGTACGCGGTGGTTCCCGGACCGGGCGTTCTCAACACTGCCGCCGCGCTATGCACGGCTTACGCCTGCAACTCTCCGGTATTGTGCCTTACGGGCCAGATAGCTTCGGCCGCGATCGGCAAGGGCTTTGGTGAGCTGCACGAGCTGCCGGACCAGTTGGGGAGCCTGCGGTTGCTGACCAAATGGGCCGAGCGCATCGAGCGGGCGGCCGATGCACCACAGGCGGTGGCGCGCGCTTTTGCTGCCATGCAGTCGGGCCGTCCGCGGCCAGTGGCTCTGGAAATGGCACCCGACATCATGGCGAGCGAAGAAGAAATCCGCGCCGCAACTGAGCAACGGCCGGTGATTGCGCAGCCCAACCACGAAGCAATCGACCGCGCCGCCACGATCATTGCCCAGGCCCGCAATCCGATGATCTATGTCGGCGGCGGCGCCATCGATGCCGCGCCGCAAGTGCGCAAGCTGGCTGAGTTGCTACAGGCTCCGGTGGTTGCGTTTCGCGCCGGACGTGGAATCTTGCCCGACTCTCATCCCCTGGGATTCACGCTGCCCGCGGGACACCGACATTGGCCAAAGGTCGACGTGGTCATTGGGATCGGCTCACGGATGCTCGAACCCCTCGTGCATTGGGGAGTGGATGAAGCGCTCAAAGTCATCCGTATCGACATCGACCCCGAGGAGATCTCGCGCGCCGGCGAGCCGGCGGTCGGCATTGTGGCGGATGCCCGCGCAGCCCTGAGCGCCCTGCTGCCAGCGATCGCTGCTCGCCTTCCGCAAAGCCAACCTCCCCGTGACGAATTCACGGCTCTGAAGAGGGCCGTCGCCCGTGACATCCAGCGCGTTCAACCCCAGCTGGGCTATCTCGAAGCGATCCGCGAAGTGTTGCCGGCAGACGGCATTTTCTGCGATGAAATTACGCAGTGTGGCTACGCGTCCTGGTACGGATTTCCGGTCTCTCGCCCCCGGGAGCACATCAATTGCGGCTATCAGGGCACGCTGGGCTACGGCTATGCGACCGCTCTCGGAGTGAAGGTCGCCAATCCCCACCGCCCCGTCGTGTCCATCTCCGGCGACGGCGGGTTTCTATTCAACGTCGGGGAAATCGCCACCGCCGTGCAATACAACATTGCGCTGAAAACCATAGTGTTCAACAGCAATTCGTTCACCAACGTGCAGCGCCAGCAGCGCGACTGGTTCGGCAACCGCCTCATTGCCTCCGACCTGCGCAATCCCGACTTCGTCAGACTGGCCGAGTCTTTCGGCGCAGCCGGTTACCGTGCGCGCTCTCCCGAGGAGTTACGCCCGGTGCTCAAGCATGCATTGCAGGAGCCGGGCCCGGCAATCATCGAGGTTCCGGTCAAGGACATGGCCACGCCATGGGAGTTCATCATCCTGCCACGGGTGCGCGGACGACAGGCCAGTAAACAGGCGGCCGCGTGAGCAAACCCCAACCCAGACCCGGGGTGCTGCGCACCTCGCCGTATGTACCCGGTGCCCGCGATATCGAGGGAGCGAGCCGCGTGATCAAACTGTCATCGAACGAGTCCCCGCTGGGGCCGAGCCCCAAAGCGATTGCGGCCTACCACGCCCTGGCACCCGAGCTGTTCAGGTATCCGGATGCCTCCCAGATCGAGCTGCGTGAGGCGCTCGCGCAAGCCTATTCAGTCGAGTCTGACCGCGTGATGTGTGGCAACGGATCCGATGAAGTGCTCTCACTCCTGATTCGTGCCTACAGCGGACCGGGCGATGAAATCGTGCTGAGCCAGTACAGCTTCGCCATGTGTGTCACGCATGCACACGTGCAGGGGGTGGATATCAGCATCGCACCGGAGCCCGATCATCGGATCAGTGCCGAGGAGCTGCTCAAGCGCGTTTCCCCGCGGACGCGCATGGTTGTCATTGCAAGCCCCAACAACCCGTGTGGTACGTACCTGCCTGCCACAGAGCTCGCGCGCCTCCATCGCGCCCTGTCGCCCGATACGCTCCTGGTCGTCGATGCGGCCTACTCCGAATACGTAGAAGCAGCCGACTACGACAGCGGCCTGGCAATCGCCCGCAAAGCCGACAACGTCGTCGTGACGCACACGTTCTCCAAGCTCTACGGTCTGGCTGGCCTGCGCATCGGTTGGGGATACGGCCCCAGGGAAGTCATCGACACCTTGGATCGGATACGGACTCCCTTCAACACGAACGCGGCGGCCCTGGCGGCGGCGACTGCGGCGGTTCAGGACCGCGACCACGCGAACCGCGTGCGTCAACATGCCGCGCGCTGGCGTGAACAGCTCAGCCGCGAGTGCTGCAGACTCGGACTGAGCGTAGTGCCCAGCTCCACCAACTTCATCCTGATCCTGTTTCCGGGAGGATCGCGCGATGCAAAGAGCGCCGCCGCCTTCCTCAACCAGCGGCACATCATTCCGCGCCCGGTCGGCGCCGGAGGCCCGGAGAACGCGCTGCGCATCACCATCGGACTGGATAGCGACAACGAGGCGGTCATCGCGGCGTTGCGCGAATTCATGGGCTGAAGGACAACCATGGCAAGCACGCATCAGGTCAGCGAACAAACCCGGCGGTTCCTGGCCGCACGGCGCGGCCTGCTGATCGACGGACGCTGGCAGGACGCCCGCGCGAAAGCACAAACTGCCTGGAGCCTGGACCCTGCCACCGGCAAGCCACTCGCTGAGCTCACCGTTGCCGGACCGGAGGACGTCGAAGCGGCTGTTGCCGCCGCCAGGCACTCGTTTGAAAGCCGGCGCTGGCTACGGTTGGCGCCTGCCGCGCGCGAGCGGAGCCTCTGGCGAATCGCGGAGCTCATCGAGCAGCACGCGCAGATGTTGGCCGAACTGGAGACCCTCGATGGCGGCAAGCTGTTCGCAGGCGCACTTCACGGCGATGTAGCCTTCGCCGCGGACGTGTTCCGCTATCACGCCGGCTGGTGCACCAAACTCGAAGGACGACAGCTGGAAGTTCAAAGCGGGGACATGCGCTTCCACTGCCACATGGTTCGTGAGCCAGTCGGCGTCGCCGCCCTGATCATTCCGTGGAATGGACCGCTCGCGATGTCTGCCTGGAAGCTGGCCCCTGCACTCGCGGCAGGCTGCAGCGTCATCATCAAGCCATCCGAGCTCGCGTGCCTGTCGGTTCTCAAGCTGGGCGAGCTGCTCCTGGAAGCGGGCGTCCCGGATGGCGTCGTCAACATCATTCCCGGTTCTGGAGCCGCTGTTGGCGCCCAGCTCGCCGCCCATCGTGCCATAGACAAGATCTCCTTCACGGGCTCAACGGCTACCGGCCGGCATATCGTGCGCGCCGCGGCGGGCAATCTGAAGAAACTCACTCTCGAGTTAGGCGGCAAATCACCGGCGATTGTCTTCGCGGATGCCGATCTCGACCTCGCCGCCGCCGGAGTCGCTGCCGGAATCTTTGGTGGCGCCGGACAGGTGTGCGTGGCAGGTTCGCGGCTTTATGTACAGCGTGCCATCTACAGCGAGTTCCTCGAGCGCCTCAGTGCGGCTGCTCGTGCTTTGCGTCTGGGTCCCGGGCTCGACGAGTCCAGCCAGATAGGACCCCTCATCAGTGATTCCCACCGAGGCGGTGTGTCGAGTCTCGTCACCCAGGGCATCCAGGAAGGCGCCCGTCTCGTGACGGGTGGCCATGCCGTGGAGGGTGCGGGTTTTTTCTTCGAGCCGACGATACTCGCAGATGCCACGCCCGGCATGACTGCGGTCCGGGAGGAGATATTCGGCCCGGTACTCACAGCGATGCCGTTCGAGACCGCGGATGAGGTCATTGCTGCCGCGAACGACAGTGAATTCGGCCTCGCGGGAAGTGTTTGGACGAGAGACCTCTCCACAGCGCTCGATACGACGGCGCGCATCCGCGCCGGCCTGCTCTGGGTCAACGCGCATGGCGTGCCGCACCCCGCGATCCCCTTCGGCGGCTACAAGCAGAGCGGTTGGGGCCGCGAACAAGGGCGCGACGCCATTGATGCCTTCACGGAGCTGAAATCCGTGATGGTCCGACTCTAACTTCAGGAGCGACACGTGAAAATCATCGCAGCCCGGGTCATTGTGACCTGTCCGGGACGTAACTTCGTCACACTGAAGATCCTCACCGATGCGGGCGTCCATGGCCTGGGTGACGCCACACTCAACGGCCGCGAGCTGGCGGTCGTCTCCTATCTCACTGATCATGTGATCCCTTGTCTGATCGGCCGCGACGCGCACCAGATCGAGGATACCTGGCAGTATCTGTATCGCGGAGCTTACTGGCGCCGTGGCCCGGTGACGATGTCGGCGATCGCGGCGGTCGATACTGCCCTGTGGGACATCAAGGCGAAAGTGGCCAACCTGCCCTTATATCAATTGCTCGGCGGCCGGTCACGTACCGGCGTAATGGTCTACGGGCACGCCAACGGCCGAGATATCGAGGAAGCGGTCGAGGAAGTGGGCCACTACATTGAGCTCGGCTACAAGGCCATCCGCGCCCAATGCGGCATACCTGGAATGGCCTCGACCTACGGCGTTTCGCGGGACAAGCTGTTCTACGAGCCCGCTGACGCGCAATTGCCTACTGAAAACGCCTGGTCGACGCCCAAGTACCTCGACCATGCGCCAAAGCTATTTGAAGCACTGAGGGTGAAGTACGGCAACCAACCCCACCTGCTGCACGATGTACACCACCGTCTTACACCGATCGAAGCTGCGCGGCTCGGCAAATCACTGGAGCCGATGCGGCTGTTCTGGATGGAGGATGCGACACCAGCGGAAAACCAATCCAACTTCCGCCTCATTCGCCAGCACACGGTGACACCACTCGCGGTCGGGGAGGTCTTCAACACCCTTTGGGACTGCAGGCAGCTCGTCGAGGAACAGCTCATCGACTATATCCGGACGACCGTCGTGCACGCAGGCGGCATAACGCACTTGCGGCGCATCGCCGACTACTCGGCAGTGCACAACGTGCGCATGGGGTGCCATGGGGCAACCGATCTTTCCCCTGTCTGCATGGGTGCCTCGCTGCATCTCAACCTCGCCGTGCCGAATTTCGGCGTACAGGAGTACATGCGGCACACTTCCGAGACGGATGCAGTATTTCCGCACTCCTATTCATTCAGCGACGGTTATCTGCACCCCGGGGAGGCGCCCGGCCATGGTGTCGACATCGACGAGGCGCTGGCGGCCAGATTCCCCTACAAGCCTGCTTATCTGCCGGTCAATCGCCTCGAGGACGGCACTCTCTGGCATTGGTGAGGACGGCGATTACTTTTGCTGATGCCGATCATGAAAAACCGTTGCTTGTGAGCGGCCGGGCCCCGCCTATCCTAGCGGGAGATCGCCTCGAGGAGGATTCGTCATTTCCAGCCAGCAGTTCGACGTTCTGATTGCGGGGGCCGGCGTCAACGGGCTCGCATGCGGCACCGTGCTGGCGCGCGCCGGGCTCGAGGTCTGCGTCATTGAGCGCAACCCCTGGGTGGGCGGCGGCGCGGTGACCAGGGAAGTGACTCTGCCCGGCTTCAAGCATGACCTGTACGGCTCCTCGCACGTCTGGATCCACTGCAATCCGGATTTCCGTGAGATCAAGAAGGAGCTCGAACAGTTCGGGCTGCACTACATTCCCGCAGAGGACCACATCACCGGACATCCCGACCGTGCTGGCGGCCCGGGAATCGTCATCTACCGGAGTATCGACAAGACCGTCGCCAGCATTGCGCACTACTCCCAGAAGGATGCGCAGCGATATCGCGGCATCTACGACGACTTCAATCTCGTCCGCGACGGATTTCTCAAAGCGTTCTTTTCACCGCCGTCACCGCCTTCGATGATGGCGCAAGCGATGGAACGCAGCCGCGAGGGACTGCGACGGTTGCGAGAGTTTTCCCTGAGCGCCCGCGCTTGGGTAGAGCAGAACTTCGAGAACGACTTCGTCCGGGCAGTGATGCTCAATTGGGCGCTGGCACCGCAGATCCTGCCGGAGCAGGAAGGCGCGGGCCAGTCGTTCTACATCATGATTCCGGCCGTTCATGTGTTCGGACAGACCATTCCGCGAGGTGGCAGCCAGGAACTGCCGCTGGCCATGGCGCGTTACATCGAAGCCCGCAAGGGCAAGGTCATCACCGGTGCGCCCATCAAAGCCTTCATCATCGAAAATGGCGCAGCCTGCGGAGTCAGCCTCGCCGACGGCCGCGAGATTCGCGCCGCTCGCGCGGTGGTCTCGGCACTGGAGCCGAAGCAGACGTTCCGGCGACTCATCCCTCAAGAGCACTTGAGCGCCGATTTTCTCGCGATGGTGGATGCCTTCAGCTTCGGCAAGACCAGTATCTGCCGCATGCACCTTGCGCTCGCCGAGCCGCCGCGTTTCACGAACGGCGCGCAGATGAGCGCCTGCCCCTTCCATCGCATCGTTGATTCGATGCCACAGATGATCAAGCAGTATGCGGAAATGGCGCAGGGAATCCCGCCCTCCGATCCGTTCCTGTGGAGCGCATGCTGGACGCTGATGGATCCAACACGCGCGCCAGCCGGCAAGCACACGCTGATTGCCGACACCTTCGTGTCCAATTGGCTCGCCAGCGGAGCAACCTGGGAACAGATCAAGACCTCCTATACGCACGAGGTGCTGCTGCCGAAGCTGCGGCAATACGCCCCCAACATCAATGAGAAGACGATCCTCGGCATCTATGTCGATGCCCGCGAGAGCCTTGAGGCGGCGAACCCATCGTTCGTGGACGGCACCACCAACGGCGGCGAACGTATTCAGGCGCAGCTCGGATACTTTCGACCGTTTCCCGGCTACGCACACTATCGGTCGCCGGTCCGCCAGCTCTACATGACCGGACCGCACTGCCACCCGGGTGGCGGAATTTCCGCGGCCGGTACCATCACAGCCAACGTGATGCTCGAGGATCTCGGCATCAAACGTCCGGGCGGTTGAACGGCGCGCCCCCATTTTCAGGAGTTGAATCGTGTCGAATAAGCCCATCCCCAAATACACCGCCCTCATCATTCAGCCCCACGTGACGGTGGCAGTCGATCGTGCCGGCATCGAGAAGAATCTCGAGCGCGTCTGCAACATGATTGATTTCGGCGTCGGCTACTTCTGGGAGCTGCCTGCGCGGCTCGTGGTCCTGCCGGAATACTTCATGCAGGGCGTGACCACCCCCGGCAAGGGCGAACATGGCATCGACAGCTTCATGAAGAAAGCCATCCGGCTCGACGGCCCGGAGATGCAGCAACTGGGAGCCAAGGCGCGCGAATACAACCTCTACATTGCCGGCGGCGGAGTCATCGAGCAGGTGCCGGAATTTCCGGATCGCTGGTTCAATTCTGCGTTCATCATCGGCCCCAGCGGCAAGGTCATCCTGCGCTACCACAAGTGGCACATTCCTGCTTCGATCGGACTCGGAACCAGCCCGCACGACATGCTGGATGAGTATCGGAAAGTATTTGGCGCGGACATCAAGACGCTCTTCCCCGTCGTCGACACGGAGATTGGCAAGCTCGGGACAATGACCTGCCACGATGGCTGCACGCCGGAGGTGTCACGCGCACTGGGCTATAACGGCTGCGAGGTGATCTGCCACCCGGTCGCGCTTCAGGAGGTCGAGGGAGTCAGCAATCCTTGGGACTTCTGGCGTTTCACCCGCCGAACGCGCGCTCACGACAACATGTGCTACGTCCTGGGTTCGAACTGGGGCAGCGTCGACTATGACTACTATCCGCGCGCCTTTTGCCCAGGCGGCTCGTTCGCGATCGACTACACAGGCATGATGCTGCGCGAGGCACCGTATCCCCAGGAGCAGGTTCTCGGCGCAACCATCGACATAGAGTCCCTCAGAGAGCATCGCTCCCGATGCAATCACAACACGTGGTTGGATGTGCGCACCGAAGGCTTCCGGCAGATCTACGAGAAGCCAATGTATCCGCCGAATCAGTTCCCGACCGGCAAGCCGCCACGCACGCTGGCCGACAAGATGGGTCCTCTGGAGCAGGTGTTCCGCGATGTCTACGGCCGGGGCCAGTTCACGCCGCCCGCGGGGCTGACCGTGGAAGACATGCCCAGGCAGCACGCCAAAAGGATTCAGCACGCCCAGGACATCGGCTCCCTGCGCAAGAGCTGATTCGCGGGAGCTCGAGAACCATGCGCGTCCGCAGTCCGCTGGCCGACATCGATCTGCAGATCGGCTCGATCGCTCGCGAAGAGGATCACCTCGTGGTGCGCACGGCGGAAGGGACCGGCATTCCCACGCGCATCGACATCGATGCGCGTGATGCCGCCCGCATCCTGAAAACGGTCCTCTGCAGCCGACACGCGCTGGCTTTCATCTTCCAGCTGCCGCTCCTGTATTGGCGCGCCCGCAAGAAGCCCCGCATCCCGCCCAGCGACATCGAGAACCCCTGGTCATGAATTCCACCCACCGTCCGGTTGCTCTAGTCACCGGCGGCGCGACCGGGATCGGTCGGGCCTGTGTCGAACGCTTCCTGAACGACGGCCTCGCGGTCCTGTATACCGACATCAACATAGCTGATGGTGAACGAACGCTTCACGATCTCAAGGAACGGGGGCCTGTAGCCTTCGTCGCCGGCAATGTCCGCGAGCGCTCTCACAACGAGGCCGCAGTTGCAGCCACACTCGAACATTGGGGACGACTGGACATCGTCGTAGCCAATGCCGGCCTGCAAGCACACGGGCGCCTGCTCGATACAGGCGATGATGATCTGAAGTCGGTGCTCGATGTGAACCTGCTGGGCGCCGCCCGCACCTGCCGTGCGGCCCTGCCCGCCTTGATCGAGCGCGGCCGCGGATCGATCGTCGCCATCTCCTCGATCAACGCCGTGCTCGGCTTCCCCGACATGGCAGCTTATGACGCTGCCAAGGCAGGGTTGCTGGCACTCATGCGGCACATTGCCGTGGAGCACGGCCGCTCTGGAATCCGCGCCAACGCCATCTGCCCGGGAGCCACGGTGACGGACTTCCACATACGCAATGCCGCGGCTCGCGGCCTCGGAGCGGATGACCTGCGGGCGAGCACGCGGGGATATGGCCTCATCGGACGCGCCGGAGAGCCGCACGAGATTGCCAATGTCGTCGCGTTTCTTGCGAGCGATCAGGCTTCCTTCATTACTGGACAAACCATTGTCGTAGACGGCGGCTACTCGATTGCCGCCAGGCGCAGCTGAGGAGCGGTTCGGTTGAAACCCGTACGGTGGGGCATTCTCGGGACCGGCCGCATGGCTGCGGAAATGGCCATGGAGCTGCAGCGGCTCGCCTCGCAGGGTGCGCAGCTGTGTGCGGTAGCCTCCCGAAGTGTCGAGACCGCGAAAGCTTTCTCGCTGCGATACGCTGCCCCGCGCGCGTACGGAAGCTACTCGGAGCTCGCAGCCGACCCGGCCATTGACATTGTCTATGTGGCCACCCCGCCGTCCGAGCATGCAGACCACATGTTGCTGTGCATCGAGAATCGCAAGGCGGTCCTGTGCGAAAAGCCCTTTACCCTGAACGCGCAGCAAGCGCGGCGGGCCATCGACTCTGCACGCGCGAAGGGGGTGTTCTTGATGGAGGCGATGTGGACTCGCTTCCTTCCCTCGATGGCCGCACTTCGACAGCTGCAGCAGGCGGGGACCCTCGGCAGGATCGACCTCATTATCGCCGGCGGCGCCTTCATTCCGAACTGTTCCGCTGAATACTATCTGTTGAACCGCACCCTGGGCGGGGGCGCCCTGTTGGATGCCGGCGTCTATCTGATCTCGTTGAGCTCGATGCTGCTTGGACCACCCTCCCGCATCCGCGCCGCATTGGACATCGGCAGCTCCGGAGTCGATGAGCACGATGCACTGATCCTCGAGCACGCCAGTGGCGCCAAGGCATTGTTGTATGTCTCCATGCGCGCTCGCCGGGCACCCGACATGGAGATACTAGGCACCGCGGGGCGCATTCTGGTTGGCGCACCGATCTTCAAGCCGACACAACTGATCGTGACGCCGAGCTCCAGCTCGCCGGTGACCCGCGAGTTCCCTGCTGAGGGTAACGGGTACGGATATCAGCTCCTCGCTGTGATGCAGGCACTGCGAGACAGGCAGACCGAATGCGCGCTGATGCCGCTGGCGGAGACGCTATCCATCATGGAGACCCTGGACGAGGCGCGCCGCCAGAACGGCCTGCGCTACCCCGGTGAAGACAGCGCCATGCCGGCCGGCGACTGATGTTTCTCCTCGCGATCACCGCAGTCCGCGATGCGATCCAACTCTCGCTGGCTCGCCGCACCCTCTTCCACCAGCCAGTCGCGAAAGGCGGTGACGATCGGATCCGAGCTGGACTTGGCGCTGGTGACGACGAAGTATGCGTAAGGCGAGGGCTGCACGAGCGCAAACGGCTTGACGAGTGTGCCTTTCAACAAGGCATCGAGTACGAGCGCACCTCTGCCCAGGGCGACCCCCTCGCCCATTTGCGCAGCTTGGATCACCAGGTTCGAGTGATTGAAGCCCGGTCCGCGTTCCGCATCTACCCCAACGACTCCCGCGGCGTCCAGCCACTCGCGCCACCCGGTGGCCATGACATCGTGAAGCAGTGTGTGATAGCGCAGGTCGGCGGGCTCCCGCAGCGGATGCGGGCCGTCGAGGAGCTGCGGGCTGCACACGGGGAAAACGCTTTCGGTGAGAAACCGCACCGCGTTCAAGTCAGCCCCCCAATGACCGACTCCATAGCGAATCTCAATATCCGCGAGTCCCTTGGACAGCGCATCTCCCTCGAGCTCGGCGGACGTGATGCGCACATCGGTATCGGCGTGCCCACGCATGAATCGACCCAGCCTGGACAGCAACCACAGCGAACCGAACGAGTCCAAAGTGGTGATGTTGAGCACACGTTTGCGCCACTCGCGCGACAGTGCCTCGGTACTCGTGCGGATCATCTCAAGTGCCGCGCTCACGGCCGGCAGGTACTTCCGGCCGGAGTCCGTCAGAGTCAGGCCCTGCCCGCGCCCCAACCTGTGGAAGAGGACGATGCCAAGGTGGTCTTCCAGGGATTTGATCTGATGGCTGACGGCAGCCTGAGTCACATGCAGCTCTTCGGAGGCCCGGGTGAAGCTCAAGTGGCGGGCTGCAGCCTCGAAGACTACGAGCGCATTCAGTGGGGGTAAGCGGCGAGCCATCCGGTATCCAGCGCAAGCGACGATCCGATTATTGCACAGCACGTCTGCGCGGCAAGCAGCGCGTGGGGGCGCAATACTTATTCTAATGCACCTCATTACTAATACTCATGCCAGAACCTCCAGGGAGCCTTCTCATGACTGATCAGCAGACCGTCCTCATTTCCGGATGCTCGAGCGGTCACGGGCTGGCGCTCGTCCAGCAGCTCGCACAGCGTGGTGCCCGTGTATATGCGGGACTGCGCAATATCGATGATGCAGGGTGCCTGCCGGGCTCTGTGCGGCCCCTGCAGCTGGATGTCACTCGAACGGAGCAGATTCATGCTGCGTTGCAAGTCATCCAGCAGGAGGCGGGCCGGCTCGATGTATTGATCAACAACGCCGGCGTTAACGCCATCGGCCCCTGGGAAGCGGTTCCTGCCGAGATCGTCAGGCAGGTTTTCGCTGTCAATCTGTTCGGCGCCATCGAGTTGACTCGCGCAGCCTTGCCCATCATGCGGCGCCAACAACACGGCCGGATCGTCATGGTCTCGTCTCTGTCCGCACTGGTCGCGCTGCCCGCCGACGGTGTTTATGCGGCCAGCAAGTTTGCACTGGAAGCCTTTGCCGAAAGCCTCTCCTACGAGGTGCGGCGCTGGAACATTCGCGTAACCCTCGTGAACCCCGGCGGATATGCGACCGACTTGATGCGTAAAGCGTGGCGTCCCACGCACGCAACAGGGCCTTATGCCGCGCTGATAGAAGGGGCGCTGGCACGCGCCAAGGGTGGCGCCGGCGATTCGCAGCAGGCCGCTGCGAACATCATCTCAGCGATGGAAGATTCGCAAGGCCCGCTGCGGTATCCCCTGGACGACACCGCGCGAATGGTTTTCCGCGTCCTGAAGCTCGAGCCGCAATCGGATCGCGAAGCACTCATCCGCAATGCATCGGGGCTGTCGTCATGGATTGACGGTCACGGGGTATAGTCGATCAGGCAGACTCCACCCTCCCGTTGCATGCTCCGCGGCCCGTATTGTTGCAGCTCGATCATCACACCGTTCGGGTCTCGGCAGGCCACTACCCAGGTATGATCCTCACCTAGACGTTTCGCCTCCGGTGCAAAGCCTGCGCCGAGGAGCTTGGCCCGCAGGCCGTCGAGATCGTCGGTTTCGAGGGCGAAGTGACGCACCCCGCCCTCGCCCCTCACCTGGCGCACCCGCACCACTTCGAGAAAAGTCTGATCATCGAACCGCAGATAGTAGCCGATGAGCAGGCCCTGCGGATTATGGAACGTGAATTGCCGCCGCAGCCCGAGACAGCTGTAGAAGCGCTCTGTCGCCTCCAGATCGGCGGACTCGATGCAGACATGGGCGAGCTTCAGCATGGAACGACCCCCTGGTGATCAAGATTGCAGCGATCTCGCCGTGGTCACGGCGCGCTTCGATACACTGTTCCTTGTTTCATCACGAATACGATCTTCCTGAGAGCCGCGACATCCACGAGCGGGTCCCCTTCCGTCGCGATGATGTCCGCGGACTTGCCGGGCTCGAGCGTCCCAACCTCACGATCCAGGCCGAGCAGATGAGCCGCGTTCACAGTAGCGGTCTGCAGAGCCGCAACCGGTGTCATACCCACTTTGACGTACCACCCAAACTCTCCGGCGTTGGTACCGTGTTCGATGATACCGGCGTCCGTGCCGAATGCGATACGGACACCCGCGCGGTAAGCTGCGCCGATGTTACCGGGCATCCTGTCCAGAAATGCGTGCATGCGCGGCTGATCTTTCGGGTCGGCATTCGGCAACTCCTTCGCTATCCGATCCAACACGGAAAGAGTCGGTACCAGCACGGCATCGCGTGTGCGCAACAGTGCAATCGCTTCGCTGTTGACAAAGCCGCCGTGCTCGATGGAGTCAACACCGGAGCGCAGGGCGAGAACAATCCCGGCAGTGCCGTGGGCATGAGCGGCGACTTTCCGGCCCATCTCGTGCGCGACTTGTACGATTGCCTGCACTTCATCTGCTTCCATCTGCGCGGGTGCATCCTCATTCCCCCCCGCATCGCCCCCGCCACCGGTGGTAGCGATCTTGATCACGTCGGCACCGTGCGCAATCTGCAGGCGAACGGCACGCCGACAATCAAATGGGCCATCGCAAGTGGAAGCACCGACAAGCAGATCGCGAATGGCGTCCGGGTAACCGTGTACGTCCCCGTGACCGCCGGTAGCTGCTACCAGGCGACCGGCAGCCAGGACGCGGGGACCTGCAACCTGTCCATGTTGGATGGCGTCTCGTAGCGGGAAGATGGCATCTGAATCGGAACCAACGTCACGGACTGTCGTGAAGCCCGCATCCAGCGTCTGTTTGGCATGCACCACGCCGGCCAACGCGTAGTCGGCCGAAGTCAACCGCGCTGGCTCGCGTTCCTTCCCGAGTGCCGGCAGGGTCAAGTGAACGTGGCAGTCGATAAGCCCAGGCAGAACGGTGCTTCGCATCAGGTCGATCGTTTGTGCGCCTTCGACGTGTACGTAGCCTTCCTGGATCGACTCGATGCGACCGTCTCGGACGAGAATGGACGCATGCCGCACCACTGGCCGGCCCGGAACGGCTATCAGCGTGCCGGCGTGGATGAGGATGGGAGGCGGCTCTTTATGCTCGGAAGGGCCAACAGCCAGCGCCGGAGCGGCAGCCAGCAGTGCCGTTAGGAAACCTGGCACCCAGGCCGGAGGATGCGAGTTCACCGAATCTTCTCCGAAGTGCCCTCCACGGGAGGCGCGGCAGGAAGCGCCGTGACCGGGTGCTGCGCGAGCCGGTTCAAGAGGAACTTGACCGCAGCCTCGATCTGGTGATCCCGGCCTCGCGCAACATCGGCGGAATCGTCATCCACCTCAATATCCGGTGGCATACCACGCCCATCGCCAGCCCATCGGCCGTCAGCATCGTATGCGCGTTGCACCGGCACTGAGATCACGCCTCCGCTCACGAGATGCAGCGGGTCACCCGGGCCGATATATCCGCCCGCAGTCTGCGTGCCGATAATCGTTCCGGCGTGCGCCGCGTGGAAAAGGAAAGGAAAGCCATCGCCACCGGAATAGCTCCAGCCATTGATCAGCAGCACCTTGGGACCCGCGTTGGCCAGATCGGGCAGCGGCACGCTCTGAGCGTTGCGCATGGCGAAGAATCCCAGCGGCGGCCGATTCAACAGCTCCACCAGCCGATCACCGAATGCGCCTCCGCGATTGAAACGCTCATCGATCACGAGACCTTGCTTGCGGAACTGCGCCCGGTACTGGCGCATCAACTCGGTAATACCGTTCGCTGATGTGTCCGGGACGTAGATATATCCGAGCCGTCCATCACTGAGATCGCGGACGCGCTGACGATTCGACCACACCCAGTCGGCTTCCCGTAGTTTCGTATCGCTTCTGAGCGTGTGCACCCTCACGACCCGCGCGTTCTCGGGCCTTGGAGAATCGTTCACTGTCAGCTCGACTTGCGTATTGCACTCGCCTTCGAAGGCGGCCCAGGGATCCTGGCTCGTGTTCAGGGGCTGGCCATTGACTGCCAGCACGAACGTGCCTGCGTGAATCCCCAGGGACCGATCCGCCAGAGGTGAACGCAGCTCCGGCTGGATGGCGCCACCGTCGTAGACGTGCCGGACCTGGTATGCCCCCTCGGACACCCCGAAATCCACACCCAGAAGGCCGACACATGCGTCCGACCATCCAGGTGGATGACCGTGTCCGGAGTAGGCCCAGGTATGTCCGGCACCCAGCTCGCCCGCAACCTCTCGCAGCACAAAGCTCATGTCTTCATCGGTGAGCGCCTGCCGTGCCAGCGGCAGATAGCGCTCGAGGACCTCAGGCCAATCCACGCCATGCATGTTCTCGTCGTAGAAGAAGTCCCGGGCGAAGCGCCATGCATCGCGCAATTGTTGTTCGTTTTCGGCCTGTCGATCCACAGTCATGGACAAACGGCTCGTCGCGACTTCCTGCTCAGTTGCGGCCGCATCGAAGGTGCGGACAGCCAGATGCGTCCCGCGGCGAACCAGCGCACCTTGCGTCGCATCCACATCCAACAGCTCATCGACCCGTGAAGCCAGTGGCTGAACACGTCCGCTCGTCAGATCAAGGCTCTCCACGACGCCACTACCTGGTCCCTCAACCGCATCGTCGCTGCGGCGATAAACAAGTCTGCCAGGCAGCGCTCGCAACTCCGCCAGCACTCCCCTGGGCGCGGCGAGTGTGACCTTACGGCGCTCGAGCTCGTCCAGATCGATGAGTACCGGGCGGCCGTGCTCGTAGTCGAGACATTTGCAGCTCGCCGGCCACTCAGCCCTCGTGCCTGCTCTCAATGGCACGGCGACGATCTGCATCGAATCGGTAAAGGTCCAGGTCGGATCCACGTCGCCAAAAGTGGGCTTGAGAGACTGGCTGGCGGTGAAGAACAGCGCACGACCGGCGGCGTCGAACACTGGTTGCTGCTCGTTGATCTCGCCGGAGGTGATCTGAGTCCGCCGCCCCGACTGGGTGTCATATAGAAAGACAGCGGAGTTGCCGCTCTGCACGAGACGCGAATAGGCCATCCAGCGCCCGTCGGCCGACCAGGAGACCCGGAACCCCTCCAGCGCACCCGGGTCGCGCGTCAGGTCATGATCGATCACGGTCAGCGTCGACGTGCGGATGTTTACGACGTAAATGTCATGCCGACTGTCGATGAAGGCCACGCGCTGTCCGTCGGGAGACCATTGTGGCTGAAAGCGCATCCCGCTCGTGAAATGCGTGACCTGTGCCGGGGCACCGCCGGGCAGGTCGCGGATGTACAGCTGATATTCGCCGTCGGCATCCGAGAGATAGGCGAGGCGGCGCCCGTCCGGGGTGACTGCCGGGTAGCGCTCGGCCGCCTTGCTGGTGCGGGTCATGTTGACCACCGGCGCATCACCTGCACCACCCAGCAGAAACAATTCCCCGTGGGCCGCGACGACGGTCTGGCCGGCGCCGGCCCATGACGCCGATTCAAACTCGCCAGCTACCAGCTCCCTGTGAGACGCCGCGCCGCTCGTCGCTGGCGGTACCTCGATGACCAGGTCCCGAATCTGGCGCGAGTGCAGATCGAGCAGACCCAGTTGTCCGCCATGCTCGAACACGATGCCGTCGGCGGAGCCGGCCGGGTGGCGCAAGTCGAAATCTTCGTAGTGGGTCAACTGCTCAATGGCACCGCTGACCATCGATAGCGACCAGAGGTTGGCACGGTGCTCCGGACCTCGTTCCGACAGAAAATAGATCGTATCGCCCACCCACACCGGACTCGAGTCGGAGAAGTCACCCTGCGTCAGCACCTTCGACGTCCCTGAGGTGAAATCGAACAGTCGCAGATGCGGGGCCCGCCCGCCGCGATAGCGCTTCCACGACTCATCCTGAAAGTCACGATAGGTGGTGTACACCAGGCTGCCACCGTCCGGAGAAAGCGCGGCAGTCTCGCCGTAAGCCAGCGGCAGCGGCTCCGGAAGGCCCCCGCTTGCAGAGACACGAAACAGCCCGTTTACGCCAACATGCGGGGTTGCCATGCGGCTCGTCATCAGCAGCTGGCGGTCGTCGTGATACCAGGCCAGCACGCGATCAGCCGCAGGGTGATGCGTCACCCGCAGAGCCGGACCGCCATCCACGCTGGCCACGTAGATGTCCGGGTTGCCGTCAACAGTCATCGTGTAGGCAACTCGGCTTCCATCGTGCGCCAGCCGCGCATCGGTCTTCGGCAGGCCGTCAGCCGTCAGCCTTCGCGCGACCCCGCCAGAAGCCGGCACGACCCATAAGTCATTCTGATGGACGAAAACGACTCGACCGGCCCGCAGGTCCGGATAAGACAGGAAATATCCGCGCTCCGCCGCTCCACTCGCAGCTGAGAAACCTAACGCAACCAGGCACCACACTCCCACCCGAAGACAGCGTCCCGTTTTTCTTATCTCCACCTTGCCTCGCACGCGAGCCTTGCGCCATGCCGCAATTCCTATCCCGCGGTGACTGTAGAGTGTCGCGAGCGTTGCTTCACTTGAGGAATATTAATGAACGCCATGAGCACTGCTAATGGCTGGTCCTCACTCGGTCTGCGCTTTGCGCTCAGACGTGTTGCACAGCAGGATTGTGCCGCGGAAGCATTAGCCGATAAAAGAATGGTCATGCGGCCATCATCTTGTGCGCCGCGTTAAGGAAGCTCTCCAGCCATGAACAAGTCAGCTCAGGTGCGCGTAGCCGCCGATCCCATGTTTGCCTCCTATGTGCAACTGACGCAGGCATTGCTGGACGGTCTGCCGGGGATGTGCCTGTTCGACGCCCGTCTGGAATGCCTTGGTAGAAGCGACGGCGTGGATGAGAAGCCGGTCGCGAACTGGCTTGGCGGATTGAAGTGGGCGGCCAAAGCACAGCAGCCGCGGCGGCCGGCGAGCATCGCGCAGCCGCCAGATCGGTGGTTGACGGCACTGCCGCTGGAGCGGACGGACGGAAATCTGCTGGGAGTCCTGTGTTTGCAGCTCAAGGCGCCGTCCCTGGACGAACCCGGTGCCGCTCATGCATCCGCATTGGCTCAGAAGCTCAAGCCGGTTCTGGATTGTCTGCACCGGGAGCTCGTTGCACGGCGTCCCGAGCGAGCGAAGATTCAGGCCCTGACAGAACGCACCGCGGAGCTGGAGTGGCTCTTCAAGGTAACGAGTGACCTCAAGGGAGCCTCTGACGAGCGGCGCGTCGTGGAAGGATTGTTGCAGGCCGCAACTGACCGTGTCGGAAGCGCGCTCGGAACACTGTCAGTGCCCGACAGGCGCCTGTCCATGGAGTACGAAGGCAATCCGCAACATGCGAAGGTCTTGCAGGAGGCGTGGGCGCAGGCACGCCCTCACCTGCTGTCCTGGTCGCAGCGCCAACGCCGCCCGTTGGTGATCAATGGCGCCGGTCGCAATGGGCAAGGCATCACGCCTTGTAAGATTCTGGCCGTACCGATCGTACGGGACACCGGACGCGTGGCGGGACTGCTGGCCTTCTTCAACCCGCCCGACTCACCGGATTATGAGAATCGACATACCTTTCTCGCCCGCCATCTGGGACGTCAGATGGCCTCGATCGTCGAGGCCCAATTCGATCTCATGACGGGGCTCTACACCCGCGAGGGTCTGGAGCAGATGTACAGGAGAATTGCCGACGCGCCGGAGAGTGGCGAGGGATGCGTGATCTACATCGACGTGGATCACATGCACGTCGTCAATGAACTGCACGGTTTCGAGTTGGGCAACGAGCTGATCGTGCGGGTGGCGGATCTGATCGGGCCGCCATTGCTTCCGGACACTGCTCTGGCAGCACGGATCTCGGGGGACCGTTTCGCCATTGTGATTCCCGAAAAGGACACCCGCGACGCGCTGGGGATCGCGCAACAGATCCAGAGTACGGCTGCTCGCTTGGTCATCGGCCCATCCGGAGACACGGTTGAAGTCTCGATAAGCTGCGGCATCGCAGCCCTCGTTCGGATGCCGCAAGGACTCGCACGCGCGCTGGCGGCGGCGGAGCTTGCCTGCAAGACGGCAAAGAGTCGCGGCCGGCATCGCATCGAGATGTATGCGTGCGAGGACGCCAGCATGATGCGCCGCCATGACGATGTCGTGGCGGTCGGGCAGCTTCGCGATGCCCTCAAGAGCGGCCGCCTGCTCTTGTATGCGCAGCGGATCGTTCCTCTGCAGAACCGCGACCTGCCCGGCGGATATGAGATTTTGATGCGATTGCGCGCTACCGATGGCGGCGTGGTCTCTCCCGGCGCACTCATCACGGCGGCACAGCGTTACCAGTTGCTGCCTTCCATCGACCGTTGGGTCACGCAGCGAGCAGTGCAAATGCTGACAGCCTATCGCAACATGCTGCAAAGCCGCGGGATCACTCTTTCGATCAACCTTTCCGGCCAATCAATCGGAGACGAGGAACTCGTCCGACAGCTCAGCGCGCAACTCGAAGCGGCCCACCTGCCGGCAGGGTGCCTGACCTTGGAGCTCACGGAGCAAGCCGCGGTGAGCAGCCTAGCGCGCGCGAACGACATGATCCAACGCTTGAAGCGCTGGGGCTGTCAGTTTGCTCTGGACGATTTCGGGACCGGCTCGAACTCCTTGACGTATCTGAAGACGCTCAACATCGGGCGCGTCAAGATAGATGGCAGTTTCGTAAAGGACATCGTCACCAACTCGCGCTCGCGCGCGACGGTTCGCGGCATTGTCGAGCTGGCACGCGGCTTTTCCATCAACACGGTCGCGGAGTATGTGGAGAACCAGGAGATCGCCGCGGTGGTACGCGAGCTGGGAGTCGACTACGCCCAGGGCTATGCTTTCGGCAAACCTGAGCCCCTGGACACCGTCCTCAACGAGTTGGCGCGGGACGAGTCACGGCGGCTGCACCGGCTCTTCCTGGAAAGTTGATGCCGGCCATCGCGCTGCCCGAAGTCAGGCGGCGCGTGACCTCGCGCTCACCAGAAGCGCACTCTGCCGCAGTCCAGGTGCACGAAGTCCGAGCGCGGATAGAAGCCCACACCGCCGCGCCGCATCGTCAGGGCCAGCTCGCGCAGCTTGTGAGTTGGAAACCCGCCCAGGCGCACGTCGATGGCGCGCCCCTCCATGTGCAGGCTGTGCTCGGCGACACCGCTCGAGGACTTGCGCAGGAGTGAGTTCGTTTGTGGTGAGCGATAGCCTGAGATCACCTGGTAGGGCTCATCCCGGTCGGCCAGGACCTGCAGCTCGTGCAGGATATCGAGCACGCGAGGATCGATCGGATAGGTGGTGTCGGTGCGGAAATCCCTCAGCAGGTGATTCACCTGCTGCAGGCTCCCCACGCGATAAGCCCCGTCCTCGAAGTACACCGTAGACAGGTTCTCACCCGTGTGGGTATGCACGAACGATAGCGTCCGGCGATCCATGGCCCGAGCATAGGCTGCAGTGCCGTACGCCAGCCCCAGTGCCCCCAGAGCGGTGCTGCGCAGGAACGCTCTGCGACCAATTTTGGTGCGGACGGGAAGTTCCGTGGAGTCGGCCAAGGCCCTGCCTCAACGTAAAGTAGCCAGAATCCTAGCATGCGCGTCAGCACCCTGCCGCACAAGCGCCCCACTTCTCAATTCCGGGTCGGTGAGCGGCCACCGGTGGGGTTGCCAAGGCAAGTTCCTGCGGAAATTGCGTATGGAAAGGACCTTCCTGCGGTCGCATTCTGTGCTCTGGACAAGGCAGGTGAGCCTCAGGGCGCAGACTATGTATCGAAACATTCAGGATCCGGCGGGTTATCCCAGCACATGGGAACGTGCGGCGCTCACACTGGATCAGCGACCCTATCGGATTCGGCCCATCCGGCCCGATGATCTCGCCCGCGACCGCGAGTTCATCATGGGTCTGAGCGAGGAGTCTCGATACAGGCGGCTGATGCATGCCGTGAAGGAGCCCTCCAGCGACATGCTCGACAGTTTTGTCCACGTCAACTATTGCTCCACCATGGCCTTTGTCGCGATCGTTGACGGCCCGGACGGGGAGCAGTTCATCGGCGTGGCTCGTTACGCGTCCACAGGGTCGCCGCAGGAGGCGGAATTTGCGGTAGCTGTGGCGGATGACTGGCAACGCAGCGGTGTCGGCGCCACTCTTACACGCACGTTGATCGACTACGCCCGTGAGCGGGGCATCCATCAACTTCACGGGGATGTGCTGGTGGACAACAGTCGCATGCTGGATATGGTGCGCTGGTTAGGTATGAATGTACGCAGTCAACCGGGCTCCCCCGGCCTCGTCGAGGCAACTCAAAGCCTGTGAGCTGATGCGCGAGCCGAGCTGCGCGGGGCACAAGCCCTCACGGGGCTGATTCATTGTCTGCTGCGCGGTCCGGCTCCAGCACGATCCGTGCGCTGTCCTCCAGGTCCCCGTCGTACTGTCCCGAGTCGACCGCCCATACCAACGTCAGTCCGGCGAAGATCACCAGGACGATCCCGAGCGGGATTAACAGGAACACAATATTCATGACGATCTCCGCGGCGCCGCGGTGCCGGCGAGCCTTGCCGCATTGAGGGTTACGGCAAGCGAGCTGAGCGACATACCGAGCGCCGCGACCCAGGGGGCAATCCAGCCGGCCGCGGCCAGAGGCACGGCAACGGCGTTGTACGCAAACGCCCAGATCAGGTTCTGGCGAATGACGCTCCTGGCTTTGTGGGCCAGGACGATACCCGCGGACAGCGCCCGCAATGAGCCGTTGATCAACAACATCGAGGCCGCCGACTGCGCGATCGCCGAGCCTTCGGTGAGAGCGCAGGAAACATCCGCGGCGGCAAGCACCGGACCATCGTTGATGCCGTCGCCCACCATCAAGACCCGCGATCCTTCTCTCTGGTACTGGCGGATGAGATGCACCTTCTCATCGAAGGACAACCGCGCATGCGCATCATCGATACGCAGGCGCGCGGCTATATCAGCCACGGCCTCAGGAGCATCGCCGCTGGCCAGAGTCACTTTCAGGCCGCGCTGGCGCAGCTGCTCGACAGCCTCGAGGGCCTCGGGCTCCAGCTCGTCGCGCAATCCGAAAGTCGCGAGAACTCCCCTTCGATCTCCCAGAGCCACGTGAGCGTCCGTGGGCGTCTGCGGATACGATCCTGGCTGCGCGGTGCCCAGACCCAACTCCGCCACGAATTGCGGACGTCCGAGGCGCCACACTTCACCTTCGACGACGCCCTGAACGCCCTGACCCACAAATTCTCTGCAGTCCCGCGCCACGAACTCGTGCTCGAGCGGTTTTTGCAGGAAGGCGCGCGCAACGGGATGGTTGGAATGACGCGCCAGGGCGGCACCCAGCGCGAATGCCGTCTCGGGGCACAACTCGGCCCGCAGAGACCTCACGACCGGCACCGGCACGCCCCGGGTGAGTGTGCCGGTCTTGTCCAGAACCACCCTGTCTATCTGTGCCAGCCGTTCGATGGCATCCGGCTCCACTACCAACAATCCGCGACGTGCCAAGCCCGTCGTCGCCGCGGCAAAGACGGCAGGAACCGCCAGGGCCAGCGCGCAGGGACAGGTGACC
>Ga0070735_10001461_pt1 | contig 22914 bp, 15 predicted proteins | sample Coa_R1_FD_66443 | JGI IMG/M metagenome (GOLD analysis project Ga0070735, IMG submission 66443) | Surface soil microbial communities from Centralia Pennsylvania, which are recovering from an underground coalmine fire - Coalmine... | ecosystem: Environmental > Terrestrial > Soil > Unclassified ...
AAGCTCGCCGATCGTTTACACAACATGCGCACCCTGGAGGCGCTGCCTCGCGAACGGCAGGAACGCATCGCGCAGGAAACCATCGAGATCTACGCCCCTATTGCACACCGGCTGGGCATGGGAAAAATCCGCGGCGAACTGGAAGACCTCTCCTTCCGTTATATAGAGCCCGAAGCCTACACAGACCTGACGCACCAGATCGAATCCAAGCGCCAGGCCACAGAGGAATTTCTCGCCGAAATCAAACATAGCGTGGAAACGAAGCTCGCCCGTGAAAATATTCCAGCACGCGTGGAAGGCCGGTTGAAGCGCGCGTATTCCGTGTTTCAAAAAATGAAGCGCCAGAAGATTTCGCTCGATCAGGTCTATGATTTGATGGCGCTGCGCATCATCACGGATTCGGTGAAGAACTGTTACGGAGCGCTCGGCGTGATTCACAATGAGTGGCATCCCATCCCTGGCCGCATCAAGGACTTCATCGCCATCCCCCGCCCCAATCTCTATCAATCGCTCCATACATCGGTCATCGGCCCGGGTGGGATGTCGTTTGAGGTGCAGATCCGCACGGAGGAAATGCATCGCCTGGCGGAAGAAGGTATCGCCGCACATTGGAAATACAAGGAAGGCCGCCGTGGACCAGCGGACGACGATCAGCGAATCGCCTGGCTGCGGCAGCTTGTCGAATGGCAGCGCGATATGCGAGACCCCGACGAGTTCATGTCCACCCTTAAAGTGGATTTGTACCCGCAGGAGGTCTATACCTTCACCCCGCGGGGCCGAGTCATTATCCTCCCCCGCGATGCCACGCCTATCGACTTTGCTTACGCTATCCACTCCGATGTCGGGAATACATGCGTCGGCGCCAAGGTGAATGCCCGCATTGTTCCGCTCAAATACACTCTGCACAACGGAGACGTCGTTGAGATCATCACGCAGCCCGGTCACCTGCCCAGCAAAGACTGGCTCGCACTAGTTAAGACTTCGCGCGCTCGAAACAAAATTAAGCACGTCATCAATACGACAGAACGCGCGAAAGCCGTTGAAATCGGCCAAAAGTACCTGGAGAAAGAGGCGCGGCGGATGGGCGTCTCGCTCAGCCACATCGCGCGCAGCCAGGTAGAAACCGTCGCTAGCGAATACGGCTGCAGCAAGATTGAGGACCTTCACGCCGCTCTCGGATATGGCAGATTCTCGGCCCGCCAGGTTCTGCAGAAATTGGCGCCTGAATCCGTTCCAGAACAACCGCCGGAATCCAAGCCGGCGCCGCTGCCCACTGCGCCTGGCCGCGAGAAAGACACTGGCGATCTAATCGTCAAGGTGAAGGGCGTCGACGATCTGCTGGTCTATCGTGCCAGGTGCTGTAACCCGATTCGCGGCGAATCCATCGTCGGTTATGTCACACGCGGAAAAGGGATCGCCGTCCACTCCACCAATTGCTCCAACGTGCAAAATTTGATGTATGAAGTGGAGCGTAAAATCGATGTCGAGTGGGCCCGATCCTCCAATGAGCAATTCCCTGTCAAGATGACTATTTATACCGACGAGCGGCCGGGGATGCTGAATCAGCTCACCACGGTGTTGTTTAACGAGCAGAGCAATATCAAGAGTCTGGAAGCGAGTTCCGACGACAAACGCGGGAGCGATGGCGCTGTCATCGACATGACCATCGACATTCGCGATAAGAAGCAGTTGGAGCGCATCGTCTCCGCGATACGCCGTATCTCCGGAGTGCGTGATATCCAGCGCGTCCAACAGTAGGACCGTCCGCAATTGATAATGGCCGCTGAACCTGAACACATCGCCATCTCCAAATCGAAGGGCATCAGGATCGATTGGAAAGGCGGGCATCACAGCGAATATTCACTCGCCTACCTCCGCGATGAATGCCCCTGCGCCACTTGCACCGGCGCTCACGGGACTGAACCTCGGAAGACGAACTATACTGCCCCGCCGGCGAATCCGTTCCAGATGTTCACCCCGGCGCTGCGCATGATGAACGTCGAGGAAGTGGGACACTACGCGATCCGCATCCAATGGAGCGACGGCCACAACACCGGCATTTACTCCTACGATCACTTGCGCAAGATCTGCCCGTGCGAGGAATGTAAAGCCGCTAATCGCGCTGTGTCATGAAGACCGATGCCGCCGGCCGGCGATCTGGAGTTCAGGAGGGCCGCTGCGCGTGGCTCGTAAGAGATTGAACTGCTTGCAGGAAAGAAAACAATCGTTGTACCTTGAATCAACCGGGCAATCCAAACATCGAAATCATTCCGGTTTCGGAGGTGTTGTGTGCGACGTCCCTTTGTATCTGACTGCTTCAGCGCTGTGCGCCGGTGCTGCATCGATGCAGGCTGCAACGATTCTCAGCGAGAACTTTGACGAGTTGAGCACCGGACTGGGTGTTACGTCGGCGGGGGTATTCTCCGCCATTGCCGGCACAAATGTCGATATTGTCGGACCCTCCAACAGCTTCGGCGCCCTGTGTGCCTCGCCGGAGTCTGGGAACTGTGTCGACATGGACGGAACAGGCGGCGACTCGCAGGGCATTCTCCAGACGACCAATTTAATTACCTTAAATCCGGGCGTGAACTACTTTCTAAGTTTTGATCTGATTGGCTCGGGACGGGGCGTTACCAGTTCGACTACTGTTTCGTTTGGGCCGTATGGGAACACGTTCGTTCTGACGAGCGGCGACGACAGCAGCGGTATCGTGAGCAACGCCCTGACGGTTGCCTCGACAACTGTCCACGAGTCTCAGATTTACAAGCAATACACCTGGGAATATAGGAGCCCTCATCGATAATGTGCTTCTCACTACCGGAACCACAAATACCGGAGCCTTCCACGTCTATTGTGATCGGATCAGCGTTGCTGCTGTGCGCTGGTTTGCTAACAGGCCGTCGGCGGGTTGGCTCACAGGAGCGTCATATTCCCATCCTCGGAGCGCCAGACCTCAGGCGCATCAGTACAGTAGAGGTTGCAACTGCATGGGCTTCTGGCAGTGCCGGATATTGACCGGATACATAGGCTTTCGCTCCGCATCAAAACCTCGCGTCGTATGTTTAGCGCTGCTTACGGTTACCATCGCCTATGCCCAATCGGCCAACACAGCGGACCTAATCGGCACCATCCGCGATGTAACCGGCGGCGCCCTCGCGCAGGCCACGATCGCAGTGACCAACCGCGATACGGGTGTCGCACGCACCACCATTACCCAGAACAGCGGCTTTTATCGACTGCCTTCGCTGCCGGCGGGCCATTACAGTGTTCGCGCCTCGCGGCCCGGTTTCACCGATGCTGTAAACGCGGACGTTATTCTTCAAATCGGTCAGGTGACCACCGTCGATCTGAATCTCTCCGTAGCCTCGCAGACTCAGTCTGTCTCAGTATCCGGCGCCCCCCCGATGGTCGAGCCCGAACGCACCAGTGTCGGTGGTGTCGTCAACCGGACAGATATCGATAACCTGCCGATTAATGGGCGCAATTTCCTTAATTTCTCCCTGACCGTGGGCGGAGTCACAGCACAGCAGACGTCAGGACAGGGCAGCGGGCTCAGCTTCAATGGCCAGCGGGGGCGCAGCAATAGCATTGTCATTGATGGCGCAGATAATAACGGACAACTCAACGGGAATGTCCGGCTGACGATTAGCCAAGAAGCCGTGCAGGAGTTCCAGGTGGTCACGAATCAGTTTTCGCCTGAGTTTGGCACAGCGAGCGGTGGACTGGTCAACATTGTTTCGCGTTCCGGGAGCAACGAACATCACGGCGATGGATTTCTTTTCGTCCGCAATGAAGCGCTGGATGGACGCAACACTTTCGTCACAACACCGAATAAGCCGCCCTTCCGTCGTCAGGATTACGGTGCGACGCTCGGTGGCCCGATAGTTAAGAACAAGACCTTCTTCTTCGCTTCGGTCGAATACTTCGATATCAACCAGACCGGCACAACCACTATTTCTAACGCGAACGTGGAAGCAATCAATTCTGCGCTGGCCATCCGCCCTGTTCCCGGCAGCAATGTGCACAGAATCTCCAACGGAACTTTTCCGGTGAGCGAATTGGAGACGCTCAGCTCGCTGAAAGTGGATCACAGCTTCAGCGAGAACGATCAAATATTCCTGCGCTATATTTACGACCAGGACAATCAGGGAAACAGCGGCGGCGTGGGCATCGGCGGACTCTCTGACGTATCGGCCGGTGGCGGCCAGCGCGACCGCGACCAGTCGCTGCTCGCCAACTGGACGCACATCTTCTCGCCCACATTGATTAGCGAAACGCGATTTCAGTTCGCGCCGCGCCAATTGACGCAATATGACAACGATCCTGTCGGGCCGCGTATTCAGATCTCTGGTGTTGCAAACTGGGGACGCGACGTCAATTTCCCCGTCCTGTTGAATGAGACGCGCTATCAGGTAACTCACAGCACAAGCTGGACTGCACGCCGCCACTTCTGGAAGTTCGGCGCAGACATCCAGCATGTTGGAGCGGACACCTCATTCCCGGTGGACTTCGGCGGCGTGTTCACGTTCGCCAGCCTAACCGATTTCCTCGCTGGAAAAGCGAACACATTCACGCAAGGGTTTGGGGATCCCAGCATTCAATTGCCCGACACGCTTTATGGGTTTTTCTTGCAGGATACGTTCCGGGTGTCGCCCCGGTTGACGATGGTCTACGGCCTCCGTTACGAATACGATGCGCAGCCACAGGGCATTCACCGCAACGCGGCCAACCCGATCGAGCAAGGCCTCCAGACCGGCGTCAATCGTGACGGCAAGGATTTTGCTCCACGCCTCGGCTTTACTTACAGTCTCGATTCAGCCGGCAAAACGGTCCTGCGCACGGGCTACGGCATCTTTTACGATCGCCTTTTTCTTTTGGTCGCGCGGAATGCTCTGCTCGCACGCCAAACAATCACGCTTGCGTCCGCGGCGGCTACGGCGCAGTTCGTGAATGGCGCCTTCCCCCAAAGCAATCAATTACCGGCGGGCGTGCCGCTGCCCAAGCCCTCCCTGAACATTACCGACTCCCATATGGATACTCCCTATTCCCAGCAGGCCAACTTTGGCTTGGAGCACCAGTTCGGCAAGGACTGGCTCGCGGCTACAACCTATATTTACGTCCGCGGCGTGCGCCTGCTCCAGTCCAACAACATCAACCTTTTGCCTCCAACTGTGCTGACCTCTGCGAACGCCGCCGCATTGGGTGTGGCTTCTCCGACACCGCAGCAAATCGGACGGCCCTATTACACTGGCGTTATCAATCCGGCATACAACAGCATCCAAATGGTATCGGCGTCAGGCGGCTCGACGTATAACGGCCTCGAACTCACTTTGCAAAAGCGCTTCAGCCACGGGCTGCAAGTCCGCGCCAATTATACCTACTCGAAAGCCATTGACAATGCCAGCGATTTCGTGCAAGCGCAGCAGCCGAACGATCCCTATACGCCGTCCGCAGAGCGATCGGTTTCCGATGAAGACCAGCGCCACCGCTTTACGCTGGCCGGCGTTTGGCAATTGCCGTATCAAAGCTCTGGCAACCGGAACCCTTTGCTTCGCGCTCTGTTCGCGAACTGGAAGATCTCAACTCTAATGACCTTCCACTCGGGAATCCCCTACAACATTGTGGTCGGCTCGGACGTAAATGGAGATGGAAACAGCTCGACGGATAGACCGCTCATCGGTGGCGTTGCGCTCGGCCGAAACACTCTCATCGGTCCGGACATTGGAGATGTGGATCTCAGATTTTCGCGTGAAATTCCGGTTCGCGAGCGCTTCCGTGTGCAGCTTCTCGCGGAAGCTTTCAATCTGTTGAATCACGTGAATTACACCGGGATCAACACAACATGGGGCACGGGACTGACGGCGCGCTCCACGTTAGGCCAATACACTGCCGCGGGCGATCCACGGCAACTCCAGTTCGGCCTGAAAGTTAGGTTTTAATCACCCGGTTCGCGCGATACGCGTGCAGGAACGACATAATCCCAATCCCTTCACCTAGCGCAAAAACGCCCCAGCGAAATGGATGTGGCATGCCACCGGCCATCAGCGTTGGCGCGTCCCATACGAATGATGTCAGGATAATGACGGCTCCCACAACGAGTCCCGCCCAATGCCGGCCCATCGCGCGAAATTCGACGCCCCCCGCCTCCACGCGCAGCAACGTAAGTCCGCCAGCGACCATCGAGAGCGCGACCAATACCGGCGCGAGCACCGGACCCGCCCAAGGTACCGGAATCAGAAACAGAATATCCCACGTAAGAAGTGACGCCGGCCATCCGGTCAGCACCTTCAGGAACACGTAAAAAAAAATATCCCACGTGCCCATGGCAACTACGAACGCTGCGGTCCACTGCCGTCCGGTCCGCCCCACCGCAAGTCCCGCAGCAATCAGCATTGCAAGTGTCGCCGCTTCCCGCAGAATCTCAATCGGAAGCAGCCGCTGAACCGGCACCTTCTCGGCCGCAAGCTGTGGTAGCGTGATCAGCGGAAACAAATCGTTGGGCGCTGTTCCGGGATGCAACCTCGCCCGAATTGGATTGTAGATCGTGCGCAGATACACGACGACCGCGGCTTCTACGTAGCCGAATGAAATTCCGAAGAGCAGCAGCGCGGCTGCGATTCTGCGGAAATTTAATTTGGTTGCCATCTCTTCATTAAAAGCGCACAATGCAAATCGTTGCGTGGCGTCCTGTTGTAAAAAATTGTAAGCGCTGTATGCCTCAGGTTTCACGCTCCGTCTGTATAGATGTGGAGGTGATTCGAATATGAATCGCAGATTTGTAAGTCTCATTGGCGCCGCAGCATTGGCCAGCGGCGTTCTTCTCGCTCAAGAGTCGGCCGCGCCCGATCCAGCCCGGCATTCCGCCGGCCCGGCAGCCGCTCAACAGCACCTGCAGAAACTCAGCGAAAAACTGAATCTCACCCCGGATCAGCAAACGCAAGCGAAGGCCATTTTCCGCGACGCGATGGAGCAGTCGCGGCCCATCCGCCAGCAGATGGCGCAGGACCGCAAAGCTCTCCTCAAGGCAGTGCAGTCGGGCGCTTCGCAGTCCGAGATCGATCAGCTCGCCGCTAAAGTTGGGCCGCTCGCTTCACAACTCGCTGTTATCCGGACCGAGTCATTCGCAAAGTTCTACTCGATTCTTACGCCGGAGCAGCGCAGCCAAATGAATCAGCGGGCTGGCCGGCATATGAACCATGCCCAAGCGCCGTCGGGCGACTAACCCTCAGGCCGCGCAATTAGCGCCCCCAGCTTTTGAAGAGCTGGCTCCAGCCGCTGAGGATTTGTGAGGACCGGCTGGAACAAATCGCCAACGCGCTCGAAACGGTCGAGCGCGTTGCGAATGTGGAATTGGGCCGGATCGAGCCCCGAGGCTACCTCGCGCCATTCCAGTGGCGTGGCCACCGGTGCTCGTGGAAACGCCCTCAACACGTAAGGTGCAGATGCCGTTTTGCCCCATGCATTCTGCAGATAATCGAAGTAAACTTTTCCCTTCTCCCGCCGCGCCACCGCCCGCCCAGTGGTGAATAAGTCTGGCCGTTCCGCCGCCACCAGCCGGGCCAGAATCTCTGCGAACGCCCGTGTCTGCTCATAAGTGTAACGCGGCGCGACAGGAACATAAATGTGCAAGCCGTCGCCGCCAGTTGTCTTCGGATAGCCTTCGAGTTCCGCCAGATCCAGCTTGCGCCGAACCAGTTGTGCCGCTTCCACGATCTTCTCGTAACGGCATTCGTGTGGATCCAGATCGACCAGAATGAAATCGGGATGATCGAGAGAGCCAACCCGGCTCATCCACGGATTCTGATCGATGCAGCCTAGATTCGCTAAGTAGAGTAACGTGGCGCGATCATCCCCGACTACAAAGCGTACAGCACGCGACGGCGCTCGGCTGTGCTCGGAAGGAATTTCCTCAAAGCGGAGCCAGTCGGGAAAGCTCTCGGCAGCATCTTTCTGGAAAAACCATTCACTATCGATACCGTTCGGATAGCGCTTCAGCGATAAAGGACGGTCTTTCAGATGCGGCAGGATGAATCTTGCGGCTGCGTCATAGTATTCGATGACGTCGCGCTTAGTGTAACCATCCTTGGGGAACAGCAGCTTATTCAAATTTGTGAACTTAAGCCGGCGATCGTCGACCGTGACCGAGGCCTCCGTCTTTTCCGGTGGAACAGCATCCAGAACGTGGTGTGCTGCTCGGTCAGATACGGAAACGCTCTGCCGCGTTCCCTTGCGCGTGCGTTTTGCAGGATGTCGTGCATCCGCCGTCGAGTGTGTGTGAACTTCAGGTTCAGCCGCACTTTGTTCCCGCACGCACTCTTTTGGATCTAGATCGGTGCGCAAACCGAGGTACACCGGCGCGCGCAAATGGTTATCCTCGGTCCACGAAGCAAAACGCACTTCACAGACCAGCTCCGGCCGCACCCAAACAACCGGCTTGGGTATCTTTGGGTCCGCCGAGAACGGACGTCGCGCTGTCGTAAGAGGCTCAATCCTCCTGAAAATCTCGGCCATGGTTTCATGATCGAACCCGGTACCCACGTTACCCACATAGACCAATTTGCCCTTCTCATAGAGGCCGAGCACAAGCGAACCAAAATAATCGCGCTCACCCTCCGTATAGCCGCAGATCACAAATTCCTGCTGCGCCACTACCTTGATCTTCAGCCACTTATCACTGCGTTTCGAATCATAGGTGCTATCGGCGCGCTTGCCGACGATCCCTTCGAGCCCTTGTTGGCGGGCAGCCTCCAGCAATTCCATTCCCTTCCCGACAAAATGATCCGAGTATCGCACCGCTCCCGCAGGATTTAGAACTTGTTTCAAGAGTTTCTTACGCTCAATCAAAGGCACGCCACGCAGATCGTAGCCATCCAGATAGAGGAGATCGAAAAGAATGAGCGTAACCGGGCGCTTGCGCGCCAGAGCTGCGATTGTAGCCGCATCGCCAACTGTGATCCGCCGCTGCAACAGTTGAAAGCTGGGCACGCCGCGCTCATCGAGAATCGCGATCTCACCGTCCAGAATCGCGCTGCCGGCAGCCACCTGATGTGGCAGCACCGAGAGTTCCGGATATTGGCGATCTATCGGGGTTCCCTTGCGCGACACCAGATGCGCTTTGCCGTCGGTGACGAAGCAAAGCGCCCGCACACCATCCCATTTCACTTCGAACAGCCACTCATCGCCGGCCGGCGGCGTAGTCGCAATGCTCGCGAGCATCGGAGTAACCGATCGCAGCATCGGTGCGCGTACCGCGCCACGCACCTTGGACGGATCGATGCTTTTCGCAGGAGCATTTTCTTGCGGCTGAAGCCCCTGCGCAATCTCCTCCTGTGTCCGGCCCGTCAATACGCTAAACGCCTGCTGCTCCACATCCCAGCCCGGTGTCGCGAAGGCATCCCGCTTCTTCAGCAGCAGCCATTCGTTGCCTTTGCCGCGCTTCATTCGGACCAGCGCGAACTCACCATTTAGCTTTTCGCCATGCAAACGGAACTTGAAGTCGCCGCGCTCCAGTTGCTGTTCCGCAGACTTATCGCCCAGCAATTCATACTGGCCGCGATCCCACAACATCACGCTGCCCGCGCCGTAATTCCCTGCCGGTATGGTGCCTTCAAATCCGCCGTACTCTAAGGGATGATCCTCTACCATCATCGCCAGCCGCTTCTCCGATGGATCGAGGGTCGGCCCCTTCGGAACGGCCCAGGATTTCAATGTTCCGCCGGCTTCCAGCCTGAAATCGTAGTGCAAACGCGTCGCATGGTGGCGCTGTACACAGAAGCTGCGTGAAATACCAGAATCCCCCGGAGCGGGCGGCGGTTCCGGTGTTTCGGTAAATTTTCGTTTGCGGGCATAGTCGTCTAGCGACATAGGAAGTTGATAATGTTTGCAGTTCTATGATATCGATGTTGACAGGGAGTTTACTTCAGCACCGGGAAAGGTTCCTGCTATGGCATCCACCGTCTGGAAGGGTCACCTCACGTTCGGCCTCGTCTCGTTCCCCGTTAAGCTTTACTCGGCGGCGCGCGCGGAAACCATCAGCTTCAACCAGCTCCATAAGCCGGACGGCTCCCGCATCAAGCAGGTGACCTTCTGCCAAGCCGAAGACAAGCCGATCTCGCGCAGCGACATCGTAAAGGGATATGAATACGAAAAAGACCGCTACGTGGTGATTGATGAAGAGGACATCAAGAAAGTTGCCCCCAAAACCGCACGAGTGATGGAGATCCTGGAATTCGTGAAGGGCGGCGAGGTAGACCCGATTTACTTCGAAACCTCGTATTTTCTCGCCCCCGACGAAGCTGGCGAAAAGCCCTATGCTCTGTTATTCGACGCGCTGCGCCGTACCGGCTACGTGGCCGTGGCAAAAATTGCGATGCATAATCGCGAGCACATCGTCATCCTGCGCCCCGGCCAGCATGGCGTTCTGCTGCATACCATGTATTACAACTACGAGATTCGCAAAGTTGAAGAATTCCGCACTGACACAAGTCTCGTCAGCGACAAAGAGCGTGAGCTTGCAACCTTGCTGATTGAATCGCTCGCAGCCGAGTTCGAGCCCGCAAAATACAAAGATACCTATCGGGAAAACCTGCTCGCGCTGATCGAGGCGAAGAAGAGTGGCCAACAAATAGTGGAAACGCCAGTTCCACATGAGGCCAAGGTCATCGATATTCTCGAAGCGTTGAAGCAAAGCTTGGCGGTAGCCAAGAAGCCTCCAGCCGTTGCCACGACCTCGGCTGCCGAATCGGAAGCCAAGCCGAAAAGGCGTGCCGTGCGCCGCTAGTGCTTCAACAGTTCCTCGGCATATTGCGCGCCCGCAGGCGTGTCTTCGTGTTTGAAATAGACAAACATGTCTTTCCCCGATTCGAGCAGCCGGTGCGTTTTCGCATGAATCTCCGCTCGGTCTTCCACTGAATATTCGGGCTTCCGCAGCCGCGAATACACAAATCCAGCCGTGATTACCTCGGGGATCTCCAGTTTGTCCGACTCGGCCAGACACAATGCGACGCCATGTTTCTCAAGCAATTTATATACGCCGTCCGTAAGCCATGACTTATTCCGGAACTCAATCGCGCAACGAAGATCTGTTGGAAGAGTGCTTAGAAACTCAGTGAGCACCCGCTCATCGCACCGGAAATCTGGCGGAAGCTGAAACAGAACTGGTCCCAAGCGTCCCGCCACGCGCAGCGGATCGATGGCCCGAAAAAATGTCTCGGTAAATTCCGACGGCTTCAGCCGTTGAATATGGGTAATTCGCATGTGCGCCTTCAAAGCGAACAGAAATCCCGGCTCGGTGGCTGCTACCCAGCTTTCCAGCGTGCTGGCTGACGGCAGCCGCCGGAACGTGTAATTGATTTCTACGCTATTCAATCGTTCCGCATAGTGTTTGAGAAATTTGTTGGCCGGTAACTTAGCCGGATAGAAATCAGGCTTCCAGCTCGCGTAAGCAAATCCGGAAGTCCCGGCATACAGTCGCGCCATGGTGAGATTGTACGCTGTAGTTCCTGCTATTTGGAAGCTTGCAGGAACGGAGCACGGGCGGCAGCAACTTTCTGGTCGTAAAGGGAGCCGCCGAATCCGAATCCCGTCCGCCCTTGAGCGCATCGGTACAATAAGAGTTCCTGTGGAGAAAAAGCCCGAGAAGCGTCGCACGTCGGAGCGGCTCCGAACCTTGCTGCCCGACATTATGGAAATGGTGCGCCCCAGGCGCGGTGTCCTGGCCGCGGGCTTCGTCCTGATGATCGTCAATCGCGTCGCGGGTCTGGTCTTGCCTGCTTCGACGAAATACCTGATCGACAACATCATCGGGAAGCATAACCGGCAGATGCTTTTGCCGCTCCTCATTGCGGTATTGGCAGCCACAGCGGTTCAGGGTGTAACCTCCTTCACCCTGACCCAGCTTGTTTCCAAAGCGGCGCAGCGCCTGATTACGGAGTTGCGGCAGAAGGTTCAGGAGCACGTCGGCCGCTTGCGAATCGCCTACTATGACGCCAATAAGACTGGTGTTCTGGTTTCCCGGATCATGAGCGACGTCGAAGGTATCCGTAATTTGTTGGGCACGGGCTTGATCGATTTTGTCGGTGGCCTGGTGACCGCGCTGATCGCGTTGGTGGTGCTGATCCGTATCAGCGCCGTCATGACGTTCATCGCTGCATCATTCGTGATCCTCTTCTCGCTTGCACTGCAAAAGGCGTTTACGACGATCCGGCCTATCTTCCGTGAGCGCAGCAAGATCCAGGCCGAGGTGACGGGACGCCTCACCGAATCCCTTGGTGGCGTCAGAGTTATCAAGGGTTATCACGCCGAGGACCGCGAAGCGGCGGTCTTTTCACGCGGCGTGTTGCGCCTGCTGGACAATGTATTGAAATCTCTTACGGCGACTTCGGCAATGGGACTCTCCGCCACGCTGCTGATGGGCATAGTCGGAGCGGTCGTGATGTACGTCGGCTCGCGTCAGATCTTTGCCGGTACTCTAACGGTAGGAGGCTTCGTCATGTTTACGGCGTTCCTGGCATTTCTTGTCGCTCCGATCATGCAGGCCGTCAATATCGGCACGCAGCTCACCGAAGCGCTTGCTGGCCTGGAGCGCACACGCGAGGTTTTGCACGAGCGGCCTGAGGATACCGACCCGCGGCGCACTGTAAAGCTCGATTATATTCGCGGTCAGGTCGTCTTCGATAACGTGAGCTTTGAGTACGACACAGGAAAGACTGTTCTTGAAGATATTTCATTCGCGTCTGAACCAGGAACGGTAACGGCGCTGGTAGGTCCTTCCGGCGCTGGCAAGTCCACCATCATTGGCCTAATCGCCGCATTTTACGTACCGCAGCACGGCGTGATCGACGTCGACGGTGTCGATCTCGCGACCGTGCGCCTGGATTCCTACCGCAGGCAACTCGGCGTCGTACTGCAAGATACGTTTCTCTTTGACGGCACGATCCGTGAGAACGTCGCATTCCCGCGTCCGGACGCCACGGAAGCCGAGATCATGGAAGCCTGCCGCATCGCACGTGTTGACGAATTTGCTGAATCTTTTGAAAAAAGGTACGACACGATTGTCGGGGAGCGCGGCGTAAAGCTATCCGGCGGCCAGCGCCAGCGCGTCTCCATTGCACGTGCGATTCTCGCCAATCCGCGCATCCTGATTCTGGATGAAGCTACCTCCAGTCTCGATTCGGAATCCGAGGCGCTGATTCAGGAAGGGCTGAAATACCTGATGCAGGGGCGTACAACATTTGTCATTGCCCACCGCCTGTCCACCATCCGTCGTGCGGACCAGATTCTTGTAGTCGAAGGCGGCCGTATCATTGAGCGTGGCACCCACGAAACTCTCTATGCGGACCGCGGACGCTACTTCGATCTCTACACCAAGCAACACGGGCTCCAGGCGAACCTGTTTCTCGCGCCTGGAGAAGGCGACGCAACGCCGGAAGACGGAAACACCTCTCCCTCGAGGGAGCCGGGCGCATTGGCCGATGCGATGCGCCTGCTGCGCGGTTAATTTCCCCACATCGCGCGGTGTCAAGGCCGCCTTAAGTTCCGATGAGTTCCTAGCCCTTCATTCCCGGCATCGGGTAGCGGACTTTGCCTTCAAAGATTTCTGCGAATACCTCAAGAATTTCGCCGTGAATTATCGTATTATCGGTGAGCAAGTGCGCATCTCGCATATGAAAGCGGCTGCCTTTCATGTCCGAGGCGGTGCCGCCGGCTTCTTCCAGTAGTAAGAGTCCCGCGGCCATGTCCCACGGATTCAGTCCGAATTCCCAAAACGCATCCAGCCGCCCGCAGGCGACATAGGCCAGATCGAGAGCAGCGGCGCCGGCCCGGCGCACTCCATGGGTGATCATGGCGAGCTGATAGTAAAAATGCACGTTTACGTTGCGATGACGCTTGCGGCTGGGAAAGCCCGTGGCCACTAAGCTATCCTCGAGGCGCTTCACGCCAGAAACATGGATGCGTTGACCGTTTAGCCACGCTCCACCGCCGCGCTCTGCCGTGAACAACTCGTCCCGCAACGGATCGAAGATCACGCCCGCGATTAACTCGCCCGCCCGCTCCAGGCCCATCGTGACATTAAAGGCCGGGAAACCATGGGCAAAATTAGTCGTGCCGTCGAGCGGATCGACATACCAGGTATATTCCGACGCGCTGGTATGCCCGCCGCCCTCCTCGGCAACGATATTGTGGGCTGGAAAATTGGCGCGCAGCTTTTCCACCACCAGTTTTTCCGAGGCGCGGTCGGCTACCGTGACGAGGTCGAACTCTCCCTTCAACTCGAAGCCAATATGCCGTTCCAGATATTCTGCCAGTAGTGCGCCCGCTTCACGCGCAATTTCAATGCTAATTTCCAGGTAGGAGGCCAAGCGTCAGTCTTCGTTCTCGTAGAGGTATTTAATATCGTGCTTGAACAAAAACAGATTCGGACCATCCGGCCGCGTGATCCGAATGAAGTTGGCGTCGTAAAATTCCACAAAGCCGCTGACTTGTTCATTGTCGCTCAGACGCACGGTGATCCGGGTCTTGCTTTCGATCAGATGGCGAAGATAGCGGACCTCCTCAAACGTTTGTTCCGGGGCACGCACCTTCGATGTCTTTGTTCCTTTGGAAGCCAATTTGCAACCCTAACCTTATCTAACGCACTTCACGGCTGGAAGACTCCTCAGCCTCACCATAATAGCCAGTGCGCGTCACTACGCGCAAACCCGGATGATCGACGGTGACGCGGATCTGATGGAACAGTTCCTTTGTGTACGGTAGATTTTTGGGGTAATAGCCGAGGAAATATTGGGTGCGAAGTTCGCGCAATATATCGCCGAAAGCTCTGTCGAGCTGTGGGCCAAGCGATGGCGCGAACACGTGTCCGCCCGTGCCCTGCGCCAAAGTGGTGAGAGCATTTTCACCGCCTGTATTGCGTCCGGCATCGTTTCTGATGGGGATAACGAGAATCGGGTACAGCACGACATCGGCGTTGTGACAGGAGCGGAGGGCAGCGCGGTAATCCTTGGAGCTGGTGGTGTCGCCCCCATCGGTCACGACGATCACCACGTGGCGGCCCTCCCGGTCTTCCAAGTCGCGCGCGGCCAGATAGAGCGCGTCGTACAGCGACGTGCCACCATCGGAGTGAAGTTGTTTCAATCGTTGCTCCAGACGCGGGATGTTGCGCGTGAAATTGTTCACCTGCCACACCTCCCAATTGAAGGTATACAGCGCGGCGGCATCGTCCGGATTGCCCTCACGAACCAGCTCGCGAAAAAATCGCGCGACAGAATCGGTCTCGTATTTCAGCTCGATACCCGTGGAGCCGCTGGTATCGATCAATACCGAAACGGACAGCGGTTGTTCCGTGCGTGGCTCGAAAATGGCGATATCCTGAGGCACGCCATTATCGGCAATGTGGAAATCGCTTTTACGCAATCCGGTCACCGGCTGCCCGTGCTCATCCTTTACTGTGGCGAGAACGTGGACCAGACGAACGTTCACCTTAATAACGGGCGATTGCTGGGCTAGAGCAATAGTCGCCGGCCCGAAGAGAGCGAGGGCGAGCCTTACGGCACAATGAAACGCAGCGCCCTTACCGCACATTACGAATCACCGATTCGTCCCACTCGCCATCCACCCATACTTCGCCGTCGGCGAAATATTCTTTTTTCCAAATGGGGACGAGACGCTTCAAACGGTTGATGCCCTCCAGGGCCGCCTCAAAAGCCGGCTTACGGTGCGGTGCGGTGACAGCAATTGCTACGCTTGTTTCACTGATGTGAATGCGCCCCAGCCGGTGGACCATAGCAATGCGACTGATGGCATGGGAGCGTGCGAGCTCGCAGCCGATTTCGGCCATCATCTTGACAGCCATCGGTTCGTAGCATTCGTAATCGAGATAGCGCGTCGCCCGGCCCTTGGTATTGTTGCGGGTAACGCCTTCAAAACAGACCACCGCGCCGTCCTCGGCCCGCAGCAGGCGTGCGGTCAGTGCGCGCGGATCAATCGGCTGCCTCGTCAATGCGAAGAAATTGTTCGTCGTTTCGTCGATAATCTCTTGCGTATATTGATTTGAGCCCCCGCTCACGGGAGGCAGAAACGCTACCTCATCACCATCGGAAACCGGTGTCTCAGGCGAGGCGAATTGCTGATTTTGTGCCAGCACGATACTCGACGCGAGCTCTCGAAAGCGGGGAAAACGAAGCGCATAGTGTTCGAAGACCGTAGCCAGCTGGCCCCCCTCGGCCAGCTCCAGTTGGTCCTCGGAGATGCCGGCGACATCCTTCAGCATTCCAAAAAAAAGCACGCGAATGCGCACGATAGTGTCATAGTAACAGACGGGTGAAACATGGCTGGGTTTCAGCACGACAGGGTAAACTCACGATAGCGATCATTATGGAACACGAAACACGCACCCGCGTCCGCTACGCCGAAACCGACCAGATGGGGGTGGTCTATTACGCCAATTACCTGATCTGGATGGAGCTGGGGCGGGTGGAGTATTGCCGGGCGGTGGGAATACGATACCGCGACATGGAGAGGGACGACGGCATTCTGCTGGCGGTCGCAGAGGCGCAGTGCCGTTATCTGTCGCCAGCGCGCTATGACGAGGAAGTCGCCATTAAGACCTGGCTCGCAGCGGCTCATCCTCGCATGATTCGCTTCGGTTATAAGATGCGGGAAACTGCTTCAGGCCGAATTCTGGCGATTGGCGAGACTAAACATATCTTTTGCCGTCCTGACCTAACGCCGACCAAGCTGCCGGAGAAATACCGGTTATCGTTCGGGATTCGTCCGGTATCCAAAGTTTGATCCAGCGAGCGTTTTCCATAGCGGCGCTTGCGGTACAATGAGACCTGCAAATCAACTCTCGGAGCAAATTATCTTGGCCGAAGACAAACTTTACAAAGCAGAATACGTTGGTAGCGGCACTTTCATTATTAGTAAACCGAAGCGGAAAGCCCACAAGCGGCGGCAGACGAAGCTGAAGAGTCCAAACCGCGGCATGCGCAAATCGTAAGCAGTCGCAAGAGGCGGGTGACCGCCTCCTTACTGGAAAGCGCGTCCTCGCGCGATTCAAGGCGCAATTCCAAAAAGATTGAAAATCACTGCCGTCCAGTATCATTCTGTCGCCGCAGCGGACCCTCCGTTGCGCAGTTCCTATGGCCGCCATGCGCCGTATGCGCTGCGCACAATTATCGAACTCAACACAACAGACGGACTCACCGGCATTAGCGAGACCTACGGCGGCGATGCACAGATAGCGGCACTCGAAGCGGCACGCCCGTACGTAGTGGGGATGGACCCGTTCCAACTCGCCGGATTATACACAGCCTTGCTGCATCGCGAATCCTCCGCGTCCGGAATCGCGGGCGGCCGGACTCAGACGTATCTGCTGCCAGGCGAAAATCCGCTCGATCAGCCGGCGCGCACCTTCGCTGCCATCGAGATCGCCTGCCTGGACCTGATTGGAAAGGCAGTGAGCAAACCGCTCTGCGATATTGTTGGCGGCCGCGCGCGCGATGAAGTGCCCTTTTCAGCGTATCTGTTCTACAAGCACGCGGGCGGAGGAGGCCTGGGCGCCGACACGCGCGAAGACGAGTATGGAGAAGTGCTGGATGCTTGTTCCATGGTGCGTGAGGCCCAGCAGATGGTGGATCGCTACGGCTTCCACGAGATCAAGCTGAAGGGCGGCGTGCTTCCGCCGGAAGAAGAAATCGCCACCATCCGGGCGCTGCGCGAAGAATTCGGCGCCTCGTACCCATTGCGTATCGATCCGAATTGCGCCTGGTCGGTGGAAACGTCCGTGAACATCGGCCGGGCGCTAAAAGAGGAACTCGCAAGCGGCGGATATCTGGAAGATCCGGCCGCGGAGCTCGAAGGCATGGCCGAAGTGCGGCGCCGGCTGTTGGCAGAGAGGATCGAAACGCCGTTGGCCAGCAATGTCGCCGTCACATGCTTCGAGCATGTTCCGCGCGCCTGGAGCCAGAATGCCGTCCAGATCGTTCTTTCCGACCCACATTATTGGGGCGGGATCCGCAAACAGCAACAGTTGTCCTCGCTTTGCGAAGTACTTGGACTCGGCGTTTCGATGCATTCCAACAACCACCTCGGCGTCAGCATGATGATAATGGCCCACGCCGCGGCCGCCTCGCCTCATCTGACTCATGCCTGCGACACGCATTATCCTTGGCAGACCGAATTCGACGAGGTAGTCGCCGGTGGTCGCGTGCCCATAACCAACGGCGTGATCCGCATTCCGAATAAGCCGGGCCTGGGCGTCGATCTCGATCGGGATCAACTCGCTCGAGGTGCAGAGCGCTACCGAAAGCTTCCGTTTCGCAAGCGCGATGATGAGGCCGAAATGCGCGCGCACGTGGATCCGAACTGGAAGCGGGTTCTTCCGCGCTGGTAGCTTCGAAATCGCACCCATCGGAACCCTGGCTTACTTGCTGTGGATGATAATACTGCCGCCTCCCAAAGCTTCCGTATTGCCGGAGCTGACCGTGTCATCAGTGGACATCAGGTTGTCGTAGATTGTTCTACCCGTGGCCGGATCGGTGATCTTGATCCGGAATCCATCCGGGCTGTTGCCGCCCACCAGAGCGCCATCCCGGGCCGTCAGTAAGAAGTTATAACTGCCTGCCCCGTTTATGGTCCCGGTCCCTTTGTATTGCGCCAGTCCGCCCGAAACCACCAGCCACTGGTAGACGGAGCTATGGAAGTCGAAGCTAGCGACCTGGAAATTGAACTCCGTTTCCCCAGTGGGGACAGTGGCGCCCTTCTCATACTTGGAAACGAAGCCAAAGCTTGCCTTGCCGGTGAGGCTGGGGTTCACAGTGTACGCTCCCGCGGGCGAATTGATCCAGCCGCCGCCGGTGACGAAACCGGCGCTCGGATCGTAAATGACGACGCTAGCTGGGAGTCCAAGGGGAGCAGTGTTCACGATCGTGATGCCACCCAGTCCGTCATTGAAGGTGAGCGCGATTCCGTAGACGCCCGCTGCCGCGAACGAGTATGAGCCTGTCACCGAACCGGCACCCACGGTGCCATTGATGGCGGCAGTTGTGTCGAACGACCACTGAGCGCTCGGACTGGAGGTGTCCGGATCGGTGAAGGTGGCCGAGAAAGGAATCGCCGTGTTTACCGCCTGAACAAAGCCTGACGCAGGCCCGGTAATGGTTACGACCGGGGCCGTGTTAGCACCTGACGCGCTCATCAGGAAGTTAGGAGTGGGATTGTACGCGGCCGAGATCAGATGCGTGCCCACTGGGAGTGAGAGCGTGAGTGTTGCCTGTCCTCCCGAAGACAGAGCGACTGTGCCGAGTGGCGTCGAACCGTCGGTGAAAGTCACCGCGCCGGCAGGCGTTAGCGTGGAAGATGTAACGGTAGCTTTCAAGGTTATGACTACCGGGTCCACCGACGTACTCAAGCCGGAGGCGAGCGCCGTTGTGGTTGGTGCCGGGAGGATCGTCAGGTTCGCGCCGAGATACGTCAGGGCGTAGTTTGCCCCCGCCGTCAGCGTCCCCTGCTGGATCGCGTAGGGCCCCACGTTCTCCCCAGCTACGCGCGTCAACGACCCGGTGAAACTGTCGCCGCTCGCCAGCGCCCCGCTCGTCACATGAAAGGTGAGTGGCGGGTCCATCTGGCCGTAGAGCTTACTCTGTGCGTCCGCCGTCGCCGTGATCGGCGCTGGGGTGATCACGCCCGTGTTGATGGTCGCGAACGTCACCGTGTAGTTGCCGCTGTTATTGCCATCGTTGACCGTGTAGGTCGCTACCGACAGCACCTTGCCCGTTCCAACGTTCTTCGTATCGTAAGTCTCCGAAAGACCGGTGACCGTGTCTGTGCCCTGCAGGCCCAGGACAGTCGGCCTGGCCGCGGCGCTGATTCCGCCGTCGTAGGTCTTGGTATTGATCACCGCCGTGATCGTCAGGGATGCCTTATTGATCACGCCGGTAGTGTTCGCCACCGGACTGACCGTGTAGTTATTGCCGCCGTTGCCGTCGTTCACCGTATAGGTTGCAACCGACAGCATCTTGCTCATGCCCACATTCTTGGTGTCATAGGTTTCCGTCAGGCCTGTGAGCGTATCGCTGAACTGCAGGCCTGTCGCCGTGGGCGTGGCCGCCGCGCTGATTCCGCCGTCGTAGGTCTTGGTGTTGCTTACCGCCGTGATCGTCAGTGATGCCTTATTGATCGTCAGATTCGCGCCAATGTAGCTCAGGGCATAGTTGCTCCCCGCCGTCAGCAGCCCCTGCTGGATCGCGTACGTCCCCACGTTCTGCCCAGTCACGCGCGTCAACGAGCCGCTGAAACTGTCACCGCTTACCAGCGCCCCACTCGTCACCTGATAGGTGAGCGCCGGGTCCGCCTGGCCGTAGATCTTGGCCTTTGCATCCGCGGTCACCGTGATTGGCGCCGGGTTAATCGTGAGGAGCGCGCCGACATAGGTCAGGGCGTAGTTGGCCCCTGCCGTCAGGGTCCCCTGCTGGATCGGGTAGGTCCCCATGTTCTGCCCAGTCACGCGCGTCAATAACCCGCTGAAGCTGTCACCGCTTACCAGCGCCCCATTCGTCACCTGATAGGTGAGCGCCGGGTCCGCCTGGCCGTAGGTCTTGGCCTTTGCATCCGCGGCCACCGTGATCCGGGCCGGGTTAATCGTGAGGAGCGCGCTGACATAGGTCAGGGCGTAGTTGGCCCCGGTGGTCAGCGAACCCTGCTGGATCGCATACGTCCCCACATTCTCTCCAACCACGCGCGTCAACGCCCCGCTGAAGCTGTCGCCGGTTAGCAGCGCCCCACTCGTCACCTGATATGTCAGCGGCGGGTCAGCCGTGCCGTAGGTTTTGCTCTTTGCGTCCGCCGCCACGGTAATCGGGGCCTGGTTGATTACGCCCGTGGTGTTGGTGGCGAGCGTCACGGTGTAGTTCCCGCCGTTGTTGCCGTCGTTAACCGTGTAGCCCGCGGACACTGTCAGTATCTTGCCATTCCCTGCGTTCTTCGTATCGTAGGTTTCCGTCAGACCGGTGACTGTGTCGCCGCCCACCAGACCCGAAGTCATTGGTATGGCCGCCGCGCTCGTGTTGCCATCGTAGGTCTTGGTGTTGGTTGCGGCTGTTATCGTCAGCATTGCCTTGTTGATTAGACCTGTGGTGTTGGTGACTGGGGTGACTGTGTAGTTCCCGCCGTTGTTTCCGTCGTTCACCGTGTAACCCGCGGCCACTGTCAGTATCTTGCCATTGCCTGCGTTCTTCGTATCGTAGGTTTCCGTCAGACCGGTGACTGTGTCGCCGCCCACCAGACCCGAGGTTGTTGGTACGGCCGCGGCGCTGGTGTTGCCGTCGTAGGTCTTGGTGTTGGTTGCGGCTGTGATCGTTAGCGGTGCCTTGTTGATCACGCCTGTGGTGTTGGTGACTGGCGTGACTGTGTAGTTATTGCCACCGTTGCCGTCGTTCACCGTGTAACCCGCAGCCACTGTCAGCGTCTTGCCGGTGCCCGCGTTCTTCGTATCGTAGGTTTCCGTCAGGCCGGTGACCGTGTCACCGCCCACCAGACCCGAGGTTGTTGGTACGCCCGCGGCGCTGGTGTTGCCGTCGTAGGTCTTGGTGTTGGTTGCGGCTGTGATCGTCAGCATCGCCTTGTCGATCACGCCTGTGATGTTGGTGACTGGCGTGACTGTGTAGTTATTGCCACCGTTGCCGTCGTTCACCGTGTAACCCGCAGCCACTGTCAGCGTCTTGCCGGTGCCCGCGTTCTTCGTGTCGTAGGTCTCCGAGAGGCCGGTGACCGTGTCAGTGCCCACCAGACCCGAAGTTGTCGGTACCGCCCCGGCGCTGGTCGTGCCGTCGTAAGTCTTGGTGTTGGTTGCGGCTGTGATCGTCAGCGATGCCTTGTTGATTACGCCTGTGGTGTTGGCGACGAGCGCCACGGTATAATTTCCGCCGTTGTTTCCGTCGTTCACCGTGTAACCCGCGGCCACCGTCAGTGTCTTGCCGGTGCCGGCATTCTTCGTGTCGTAAGTTTCCGACAGGCCGGTGACCGCGTCAGCGCCCTGCAGGCCGGAAGTTGTCGGTACCCCCATGGCGCTGATCGTGCCGTCGAAGGTCTTCGTGTTCGTAACAGCCGTGATTGTTAGCGAAGCCGCGCTGATGCTGGCGGTGGTCATGGCTGTGGTCGAGGAAAGCGTGTAATTGCCGGCTGTCGCGCCAGTCAGGCTAATGCCGGTAGCCGTGACCGTTTTGCCGCTGCCCACGTTCTTGTCTGCGAAGGTAGCCGATCCCGCCGTGCAGCTCACATCATCGGTGCCGGCAATCGGGCTCACTGTGCAGTTGGTGATTGTGGCGGAGTTGTTTCCGTCATACGTCTTGTTGGTGGCCGTAACGCTCGCCGTGACCGTCAACTGGCTCACCATCTGGCCGGCGGTCGCGGAACTGCCGGTGAAGTTTGAATCTCCTGAGAAGGCGGCCTGCACCTTGTTGGTGCCTGCGGGCAACGCGGTGGTCACCAGTTGCGCCGAGCCCGAGGTCAGTTGCACCGGGGATGCGATGCTTGTCCAAGTGGCTCCGCCGTCCTTGCTATAGGCAAACTGCACCGTATCGCTGGTGCTCCCATTGGGCGGGTTGAGCGCGCTTGGAGATTTGCCGGACACCATGGCGGTCAGCGTCACCGCCTGCCCATAGGTCACGGAACCCGCCGATGAGCTCACGGCCGTCGTGGTATCGGCCTTGTCTACTTCCATAGACTGGCCTACGGAACTGCTGCTGAAGTTTGCGCTCCCCGCGTAAGCCGCCGTGATCGTGTAGGTGCCCACCGGCAGGTTGGACGTATTCACGCTCGCCTTGCCGTTATTGTCCAACTGTAGTATCTGGGCTCCGCTACATGCGCTCGTCGTGACCGTGCCGTCTGCGCACACGTTATAAGTCGTCATGTTCTGGA
>Ga0070735_10001462_pt1 | contig 22913 bp, 19 predicted proteins | sample Coa_R1_FD_66443 | JGI IMG/M metagenome (GOLD analysis project Ga0070735, IMG submission 66443) | Surface soil microbial communities from Centralia Pennsylvania, which are recovering from an underground coalmine fire - Coalmine... | ecosystem: Environmental > Terrestrial > Soil > Unclassified ...
CCGTCACCCCGGGTCTGGAGGGATGCCAGTTATGGCCGCCAACTACGTGATAGTCGGCGCGGGGTCGGCCGGGTCAGTCCTGGCGGCCCGGTTGACCGAGAACCCGGCGGCGGAGGTCCTCCTGGTCGAGGCCGGCCCTGATTATCCCTCCAGCGAGGAAACACCGGCGGAGTTGCGAGACGCGCGCAGCGTCGCTGGCACGCACGACTGGGAGTATGTGGCGAGCCCGGTGAGCGGGCGGTCCGGCCCGTATCGGCGCGGCAAGGTGGTCGGCGGGACGTCCTCGATTAACGCTGCGCTGGCGGTGCGCGGGACACCAGCTGATTTTGGTCAGTGGGTCGCGCTCGGGTGCTCCGAATGGGGATGGGATGACGTTCTTCCTTTCTTCAAGCGGCTGGAGAACGATCTCGACTATCGCGACGATCTGCACGGGGCCGGCGGCCCGGTGCCGGTACGCAGGTGGACCGCTCAGGAACTGGTCGCTGAGCAGAAGGCTTTCTACTACGCATGCCGCGCGGCCGGGTTCGGCGACATCCCTGACCACAATCACCCCGCTGCTGCACAGGCACGGGGCGTGGGACCGCTTCCGATGAACCGGCACGGACTGGAGCGGGTGTCGATGGCGCGGGCCTACCTCGGGCCGGCGCGGCGACGGCCAAATCTGGCCATCCGTTCGGGCTGCCTGGTAGATAAGGTCCGCTTCGCGGGATCGCGGGCGGTCGGCGTGGACCTGGTCGTCGGTCGCGAGCGGGAAACCGTTGAGGCCGACCATGTGATTCTCTCGGCCGGGGCCATCGGATCCCCCGCGATCCTGCTGCGGTCCGGTGTTGGCCCGGCAGCCGCCTTGACAGCGGCGGGAATCTCGCCGGTTGCGAACCTTCCCGGTGTCGGGGCTCGGCTCTGGGATCATCCAGGGGTCTCGATGCTGCTGGCGCCCCGGCCGGGTTTCGGTGACCTGAATGCGCCGTGCATGCAGGTTGCCGCCCGCTATGTGGACGAGCAGTCGCCTGACCGCGGGGAAGTGTTCCTGTTCATCGCCGGCGGCGTGGACATGACCGCTATGCCCGAAGCCATGGCGGCGGTGGGCGGGCCGGTCGCTATCGAACTGTGCCCGGTCTTGATGCGGCCGCGAGCAGCCGGGCGGCTCAGACTACATAGCGTCGATCCGTACCAGCAGCCAGAGATCGAGCTGAACTTTGTTTCCGACCCCGAGGACCTGCGGCGGATGAAAGACGCTGTTCTTCTTATGGGCGACTTGGCCCGCTCAACGGAAATGTCGGCCGTCGTTGCCGGGCCCGCCGGATTCGACGCCTCCGTCATGGCCTCGGAAGAGGCTATTACCGCCTACATTCGCGATCACGTTGATACCTTCGGCCACGCGCTGGGAACCGCCCCGATGGGCAGGGCCGGTGACCAGGGCGCCGTCGTTAGCCAGCGTTGTGAGGTGCATGGTGTCGCTAACCTGTGGGTCGTCGACGCCTCGGTGATGCCGGCCGTGCCCGCTGTGCCGCCGCACCTCACGACGGTCATGATCGCCGAGCGAGCGGCCGCCTGGCTCGCGGGCACATCACATTAACTCCGTCCACGATCCGGTGAGCGGCACACCTCGTGGTTACAGCCGCTCGAGGATCGTCGCGGTGGCCATGGCGCCGCCAGCGCACATGGTGATCAGCGCGGTGCTGGCGTCGCGCCGCTCCAGTTCGTGCAGGGCGGTAGTGAGCAGCCGGGCGCCGGTGCTGCCCACCGGGTGCCCGAGGGCGATCGCGCCGCCGTTGACGTTGACCCGGTCCGGGTCGGCCCGGTGCACGCGAAGCCAGGACAGCACCACCGACGCGAACGCCTCGTTGACCTCGAACAGGTCGATGTCGCCGATCGTCATCCCGCTGCGGGCCAGCACCCGCTCGGTGGCTTGTACCGGCCCGTCCAGGTGGTAGTACGTTTCCGCGCCCACCAGGCACTGAGCCACGATGCGCGCCCGCGGCCGCAGGCCCAGCGACCGGGCCCGTTCGGCGGAGGCCAGCAGCACCGCGGCCGCGCCGTCGGAGATCTGCGAGGACGTGCCCGCCGTGTGCAGGCCGCCCTCGATCACCGGCTTGAGCCGGGCCAGCGCCTCCAGGCTGGTCTCGCGCAGGCCCTCGTCCCGGTCGACCACCCGCGTCTCGCCGGTCGGCTCGCCGGTCACGGCGTCGAGGACCGGCGCCTTGACCGGCACGACCTCCCGGTCGAAACGGCCCTGCGCCCACGCGTCCCGGGCCCGGGTCTGCGACCGCAGCCCGAACGCGTCGGTCTCCGGCCGAGTCAGCCCGCGGCGGACCGCGATCCGCTCCGCGCCGACGTACTGGTTGGGCAGGTCGATGTCCCACCCGGCGGGGCGGGGCGAGCCGATGCCGTCGCCGACCGCGGCCCGCAGCGGGATCCGGCTCATCGCCTCCACCCCGCAGGCGATCCCGACGTCGATCGCGTCGGCCGCGATGAGCCCGGCCACCAGGTGGGCGGACTGCTGCGCCGAGCCGCACTGGGCGTCGATCGTGAGCGCACCCGCTGTGAACGGCAGCCCGGCGTGCAGCCAGGCGGTCCGGGTGATGTTATTGGACTGCTCGCCCGCCTGCGTCACGCACCCGCCTATGACCTGTTCTACTTCGGCAGGAGCGAGGCCCGCACGGTCGAGCAGGGCGGCCTGGATGCCGCCCAGGAGCTCGGCCGGATGCACTCCGGCCAGCGTGCCGCCGCGCTTGCCGACCGGGCTCCGCACCGCCCCGACGATCATCGCCCTGCCCATGGTTCACCGCCTGAGTCCTGTGGTCTAATCAAAACTAGAACACGTTTCACTCTCAGCCAAGGGAGGCAGCCGTGTCCGTGCCCGACATCCCGCCTGGCTTTGACTTCACCGACCCGGACATCTACACCGCCGGGGTGCCGGCCCGGGAGCTGGCCGAACTGCGCCGGGCGGCCCCGGTCTGGTGGGTGGCGCAGCGCCGCGGCTCGGCCGGGTTCGACGACGAGGGGTACTGGGTCGTGACCCGGCACGCCGACATCATGGCCGTGTCCAAGGCCCCGGAGGTGTACTCGTCCTGGGAGAACACCGCGCTGATCCGCTTCCAGGAGGGCATCGATCGCGAGGCCATCGAACTGCAGCGGTACATCCTGCTCAACATCGACCCGCCCGACCACACCAAGCTGCGCGGCATCGTCTCCCGCGGCTTCACCCCCCGCGCCATCGGCGGCCTGCGCCAGGCCCTGACCGAACGCGCCGCGCACATCGTGGCCACGGCCCTGGAGACCGGGACCGGGGACTTCGTCCCCGACGTGGCCTCCGAACTGCCGCTGCAGGCCATCAGCGAACTGCTCGGCGTCCCGCAGGAGGACCGGGGCAAGATCTTCGCCTGGTCGAACCGGATGATCGGCTATGACGAGCGGGTCCTGGACGACGAGGACGACGGGATGGTCGCGGCCACCGAGATCCTCGGCTACAGCCTGGCCATGGCCGAGGAACGCCGGGCCTGTCCCCGCGACGACATCGTCACCAAGCTGATCAGCGCCGAGATCGACGGCCATCACCTGTCCGACGACGAGTTCGGCTTCTTCGTGCTGATGCTGGCCGTGGCGGGCAACGAGACCACCCGCAACGCCATCGCGCACGGCATGCTCGCCTTCCTCGACCACCCCGCCCAGTGGGAGCTGTTCAAGGCCGAACGCCCCGGCACCGCGGCCGACGAGATCGTCCGCTGGGCCACCCCGATCACCGTGTTCCAGCGCACCGCGACCCAGGACACCACCCTGGGCGGCCAGGAGATCAAGGCGGGCCAGCGGCTCGGCCTGTTCTACCGGTCGGCCAACTTCGACGAGGAGGTGTTCGACCACCCCGAGCGGTTCGACATCTGCCGCGACCCGAACCCCCACCTCGGCTACGGCGGCTACGGCACGCACTACTGCCTGGGCGCCAACCTGGCCAAGCTGGAGATCGACCTGATCTTCAACGCGATCGCCGACGCCATGCCCGATATCGCCAAGGCCGGCGACCCGGTCCGGCTGCGCTCGGGCTGGATCAACGGCATCAAGTCCCTCCCGGTCAGCTACCGGGGCTGCTAGCGAGCCAGTGGCCTCATGAAGCCCTGTGCACGCACTCGTTCCAGACCAAGGCGAGCCGGGAGCGTCCGAGCACGACGTCGTTGTGGCAACGTTGTAGTCCGGTGTGCGTCGTTGTGGCAACGACGTAGTTGAGTGGCCGCCCGAGGCCGGGTCGTTCAGCTAGGGGCCTTCTTCGGCTTGGCGGCCTTCTTCGGCTTGGCCGCCTTGGGCGGCAGCGTGCCCGCGTGGTCGCGGGCCCGCTCCACCCAGGACGCGGCCAGGCCGGCGTCCGCACGCCATGCAGGCGGCAGGCTGATGTAGCCGGCCATCGCGTGCCCCTCGGGGCCGAACGGCCCCGAGCCCTCGACGGCCGCGAGCTCCCGGGCGTCCGGCTCGGCGAGCCGGACGCCCACGGCGGACCCGAACAGCCCAGCGAACATGTTGCCGTGCACGAACGCGCCGAGGTTGCCGAACATCGGCTTGACCTCGACCTCCGGGTCGTCGGCGATCAGCGACCGGAAGAACTGCTTGTCGTCCTCGCTGGGCTTGGGTATCTCCACCGGAAGCTCCCCGCGGCTACGCCGGCTGCGATGCCTGCTTGATGATGCTGAACACCGCGCCCTGCGGATCGGCGATCACCGCCATCCGCCCGACCGGGCTGTCGAACGGCGGGACCAGGACCGAGCCGCCCAGCTCGCCGGCCTTCGCCGCCGTGGCGTCCGCGTCGGCCACGCCGAAGTACACGTGCCAGTGATTCGGCGTGCCCGGCGCATACGGCGCGGTGGTGCCGCCCACCATCTGCCCGTCCGCCTCGAACAGCGTGTACGGCCCGTCGCCCATGTCCATGGTGGATGTGGTCAGGCCGACCACGTCGTGGTAGAACGCGGCGGCGGCCGGGTCGGTGGTGATGAGCTCGTTCCAGTTGATCGTGCCCGGCTCGTTCACCAGGGTGGCGCCGATGTGCTTGTCCGCCTGCCACAGCGCCACGGGCGCGCCGGACGGGTCCAGGACGAAGGCCATCCGCCCGGCGTCCATCACGTCGAACGGCGCCATCGCGACCGTGCCGCCCGCCGCTTCGGCCTTGGCCGCCGCGTCGTCGACCGAGTCCACGGCGAGATAGGTGTTCCACATCGGCGGCGCGCCGGCCTCGGCCATCTGGGGCGGCTGCGGTGCGATGGCGGCCACCGTGTGCTCGCCGAGCATGGCCATCGAGTAGACCTGCCCGTCCGGCATGGGCTGGTCGTCGTAGGTCCAGCCGAACAGGCCGGAATAGAACGCCTTGGCGGCGGCCTGGTCAGGTGACTGCAGGTCCACCCAGTTCGGCGTGCCCTGCGTATACGAGGTGCGTACTGGCATTGTTTCCCCCTTGCATGGGTGTTATGAAACGGAACGTCCGGTAAAGGCGATGAGCCGGTCGAGCAGGCCGGCGTCCGGCCCGGCCTCGGCCGGGTCGGCGAACAGTCCCCGCGCGCGGCCCGCGGGCGTGATGATCTGGCCGGCCAGGTCCAGGACATAGCCGCTGAGCCCGTCGGGGACGGTGAGCCGCTGGCCGGTGGCCTGCGCGAAGTCCCACGCGTGGACCAGGAACTCGATCGAGCCGATGCCCAGGACCAGGCTGGCGGGCATTTCGCGGGAGCCGAGCGTGACCGTGCCGTCGACGCCGCGGGCCGTCCAGGCCTCGAGCATGCCCTGCGCCGGCACGGCCAGCCGGGCCTCCAGGGTCGTCCCGGCGCCGGGACCGGCCTCAGGACCGCCGCCAGGACCGGCGCCAGGAGCGCCGGCGGCGGCGCCCAGGGAGGTGACCGAGCCGGTCAGATGCTCGGCCAGCCGGGTGACGTCGAACTCCGTGCACGTCGTCGGGCGGTGGTAGTCGGCCTCGGCGACGCCGCGCAGGACGCGCTGGCAGATGGCCAGCGTCGCGTCGGCGGCGGTGAGGGGACCAGGTTCGGCCACCACCCCCCATTCGTCGTCGCCCGCGTCACCGCCGGCCGCGGCCCGGACCAGCCGGCCGAGGTAGTGCTCCCAGCCCATGGCGTGGCTGTCCAGCTGTTCACCGGCCAGGCCGTCGTGCACCAGGTGGACCAGCGTCCCGCCGTCGGCCGGCTCGAGGGTGATGGTGACCGTGGAGGCACCCGGCGGCAGGTCGGCCGATCCTTCCCAGCCCCAGGTGAAGACCACCCGCCGGCCCGGCTCCAGCTCGGTGATGATGCCGCCGACGGAATGGCCGGGGATGATCGTCCACCGGTAGTCGCCGCCCGCCCGCAGGTCCACGCGGGCGGTGATGACCTGCCAGCGCCGCAGCCGGTCCGGCTCGGTGATCAGGGCGAAGGTGTCGTCGGCGTTGAGCGGCACGAGGACCGACTTCTGGAAAGCCATCAGGACCTCCCTCCGGCCGCGGCGGCTGGCTGGCGCTGCGCGTCGCTGACGAGCTGCTCGAGCTCGCCCGTCCAGAACGAATCGAGCTGGGCGCGAAGCGCGGCCATCCCCCCGGCGTTCAAGCGGTAGTACTGGTACCTTCCCTCTCGCCTGCTTATGACGAGCCCCAGGGCGGCGAGCACGCCGAGGTGCTGCGAGATCGCCGACCTGCTCACGGTGAAGTTACCGGCCAGCTGGGTCACCGTCTGTTCGCCGTGCCCGAGCAGTTGCAGCAGGCGGCGGCGGCTGGGCTCCGCCACCGCAACTACCAGGTCGACCACGTCGACACGTTAGTCGCCGCTAACACGTTTCGCAAGGCATTCGGCACAGCACCCGTAACGTTCACGGAACGCTCCCGGCGTACCGTGGCCGGTACCAGGAGGTCGCAGCGAAAGATGAACGCCACAGCCAGGGCACCAGCGGCGGTACCGCGCGCGCTGATCACGGCCGGGGTCCCGGCCCAGCTGGCCGCCTGGGGGCTGCTCGCGACCGCGCTGGCCGTCATCCAGGCGCTCGTGCTGGCCGGGGTGAACGCGCAGGCCGGTCACCTGAGCGCCGGCCGGATCGGCATCTGCGTGCTGGTCGCCCTGGCCGCCGGGCTGTACGCGGGCTTCGGCCGCCTGATCGCCGTCCGGCGCCCGGGAAACCCGATCGGCTGGCTGCTCGCCGCGACCGGGCTCGCGCTGGCGCTGTCCGTCCTGGCCGAGCAGTACACGCTGTACGGGCTGGCCACCGCCGCGGGCGCCCTGCCCGGCACCTGGCTGGCCGGCTGGCTGTCCGGGACGCTGTCCGCGCTGACCATCGTGCTGGTCGCCCTGCTCGTCCTGCTGTTCCCGGACGGCCGGCTGCCGTCGCGCCGGTGGCGCCCGGTGCGCTGGGCGATCATCGTGGTCATGACCGGCTGGCTGGCCACCCAGTTGCAGGCGGGCACGGCGGTCACCGGCGGGTACGTCAACTCCCTGGAACCGGCCGGGGTCACCTACCCGAACCCGCTGGGGATCTTCCCCCGGCATGGCTGGTTCAGCCACCTGGTCGCGGCGAACTTCGCCCTCGCCGGGGTGACCGCCATCCTGGTCGTGGTCTCGGTCTTCGTGCGGCGGCGCAGTGCCAGAAACGCTGCGGACGCCGAGCGGCGCAAGCAGCTGGCCTGGCTCGGCTATGTCGGGCTGATGACCGCCGCGTCGGTCCCGGTGTTCCTGGTCGGCAGCGCGTTCGCCCACGGCGCCCGCGCCTGGCTGCTGTTCACGCTGTGGAGCCTGATGGTGCTGACGCCGGTGGCGGGCATCCCGGTGGCCTGCGCGATGGCCGTGCTGAAGTACCGGCTGTACGAGATCGACCGGCTGATCTCCCGGACGGTGGCCTACGCGATCGTGACCGGGCTGCTGGTCGGCGTGTACGCCGGCCTGGTGCTGCTCACCAGCGCGGTCCTGCCCTCTCACACCCAGGTCGCGGTGGCGGTCGCCACGCTGGGGGCCGCGGCGTTGTTCAGCCCGCTCCGGCGCCGGGTGCAGACCGTCGTCGACCGCCGGTTCAACCGGGCCCGCTACAACGCCGAACTCACCGTCACCGCCTTCGCCGCGCGCCTGGCCGACACCACCGACCTGGACGCGCTCAGCAAGGACCTGACCGCCACGGTCAACCGGGCCCTCGAGCCGGCCCACCTGTCGCTGTGGTCAGGCCGAGACCACCCACATCGAGAAAAACTGTGAGCCCCCGCCGTAGGCGTGGCCCAGCGCCGTGCGCGCCCCCGGTACCTGGTGCGCGCCGGCCTTCCCCATCACCTGCAGCGCGGCCTCGGCGAAGCGGAGCAGCCCGGACGCGCCGATCGGGTTGGAGCTGAGCACGCCGCCGGACGGGTTGACCGGCAGCCGCCCGCCCAGCGCGGTCGCGCCCGCCTCGGTCAGCCGCCAGCCCTCACCCGGGGCGGCGAACCCCAGGTTCTCCAGCCACATCGGCTCGTACCAGGAGAACGGCACGTAGATCTCGGCCACGTCGATCTCGTCCAGCGGGCTGGTGATGCCGGCCTGCCGCCACAGCGCCGCGGCCGCCGCCCGGCCCGCGGCCGGGTCGACGTGGTCCTTGCCCGCGAACATCGTCGGCTCGCTGCGCATCGCCGTGGCCCGGATCCACGCCACAGGGCCCCTGACGGCATGCGCGCTGGCCTCGGATCCGATTATTACCGCGCATGCGCCGTCCGAGGACGGGCACGTCTCGTCGTACCGGACCGGGTCCCACAGCATGGGGGAGGCCTGCACCGACTCCAGCGTGATGTCCGGCTGCTGCAGGTGCGCGTACGGGTTGAGCGCGCCGTTGCGCCGGTCCTTGACCGCGACCATCGCCCCGATATGCGACGGCGCGCCGCTGCGCCGGATGTAGGCGCGGATGTGCGGCGCGAAGTACCCGCCCGCCCCGGCCACCACCGGGATGCTGAACGGCGGCGCGATCGACAGCGCCCACATGGCGTTGGATTCGGACTGCTTCTCGAACGCCAGGGCCAGCACCCGGCTATGCAGCCCCGCCTGGACCAGGCTGGCCGCCACGATCCCGGTCGCGCCGCCCACCGACCCGGCCGTGTGCACCCGCAGCAGCGGCTTGCCCGCCGCGCCGAGCGCGTCGGCCAGGTACAGCTCGGGCATCATCACGCCCTCGAACAGGTCCGGCGCCTTCCCGACCACCACGGCGTCGATGTCGGCCAGCGCCAGCTGAGCGTCCGCCAATGCCCGGTCCGCCGCCTCCCGGCACAGCCCGGCGATCGACACGTCGGCGCGCTTGGACCGGTGCCGGGTCTGCCCGACCCCCAGCACGGCCGCCCTCATGAGGCCTCCCCGGACCCGGACAGCACGCACACCAGGTTCTGCTGCAGCGCCGGGCCGCTGGTCGCGTGCCCGAGCGCCCGCCCCGCGCCGCCCGCCATGACCGAACGCGCCGCCATCCCGATCCGGGCCAGCCCGGCGGCGAACATCGGGTTCCCGCATAGCGCCCCGCCCGACGGGTTGACCCGCACCCCGTCGCCCAGCCCCAGCGCCTCCCGGAGCAGGATCTCCTGATGGCTGAACGGCGCGTGCAGCTCTGCTATCTCGACCGGGGCCACGTCAACCGAGGCCACGCCGGAGGCCGCGCGGTACCGCTCGGCGCCTGCGGCGCGGGCCGCCCCGGCCGCCGACGGTACGGCCAGCAGGTCCCGCGCGCCCAGCGATCCCGAGTCGATGCGGTGCGCGAACCCGGTGATCCAGGCCGGCCGCGGGCACAGCTCCCGGGCGCGCGCCGCGGACGCGATGACCACCACCGCCGCCCCGTCGCCCACCGGCGCGCAGTCATGCGCCCGCAGCGGCTCGGCCACGTAGGGTCGTTCCAGGAGCTCCGCGGCCGCGACCGGACCCGACACCTGCGCGGCCGGATTGGACACCGCCGCCGACCGGCTGCGCGCGGCCACCTCGGCCATGTCCTTCTCGGTCCACCGCCCGGCGTCCAGGCCCAGCCGGGCCTGCAGCGCCGCGACCGACACCGAGTCCGGCCACAGCGGCGCGACCAGGTACGGGTCGAGTTGCAGGGCCAGCACCCGCCGCAGCTGCGCGCCCGAGGACTTGCCGAACCCGTAGGCCAGCGCGATCTCCGCCTCCCCGGTCAGCACCTTGACCCAGGCCTCGTACAGCGCCCACGCGGCGTCCATCTCCACATGCGACTCCATCGCGGGCGGGACCGCGCCGATCGCGTCGACCGCCTGCACGAACGAGAACGCCCGCCCGGCCAGGTAGTCCGAGGATCCCGAGCACCAGAACCCGATGTCGGCCTTGGTCAGCCCGGTGGCCGCGAACACCTCGGCGAAGATCGGCACCAGCATCTCCACCCCGCTGGTGGTGACGTCCGGGCGCACCCGGCACGGCGCCTGCGCGAAACCCACCACCGCCACGTTCACAACGACCTCGCGTACGTCTCGTACGCCGCGTCCGGCTCCCCGCTCGGCGCGAAGTGGCTGATGCCCCCCGATGAAGCGTCCCACACCGCCCGCACCCGCAGCCCCATCCGAACCTCATCAGGCGGGCAGCCCAGGACGAGGTGCTGGAACGCGATGTCCGCCCCGTCCAGCAGCACCGCGGCCGCCACGTACGGCGGCGTGACGCGCTGCCCCGGATACCCCACGTTCACCACGCAGAACGTCGTCACCGTCCCCGTCTCAGGCAGCTCCACCTCCTCCCGGGTGGGCACCCCGTCGGCCGGGCAGGTGCCCCGCGGCGGTATGTACACCTGCCCGCACACCCCGCACCGCTGCGCCAGCAGCCTGCGCTCGGCCAGCCCGCGCAGATACGCGCTCTCCCCGGGCGACGCGGTGTGCATGTAGCTCAGCCGCACCGGCGTGACCGTCATCGCCACCGCCCCCCCGGACTCCGCCGCACGGCCCGCACCAGCAAAGGCCGCCCCAGCAACAGGCGCAGAGCACGGCTCGAAGCACGCGATGTCCCGGATGCTGCCCACCCGGTCCTCCGCCCACCGCGCCCGGACCCGCAGGCCCGTCCGCATGACCGAGGCTGCGTCTATTCCCGGCCCCGCGTCCACCGCGTGCAGCATCGCGGTGTCCGCCCCGTCCAGCCGGATCAGCGCCCAGGCGAACGCCCCGGGCAGCGGCTGCCCGTCCAGCGGTTCCGGCATCCAGGACCAGCTGACCACGGTCCCCTCGGACCCGACCTCGGTCAGCGCCCCGGGCGGCTCCGCGGTCACCGGGTCGTACTCGAACGGCGGCGCGTGCACCCGCCCGTCCGCGCCGCGCGCGCCCAGGATGCGCCGGTCCCTCAGGCCCGTCATGAACTCGCTCAGCACCGGCCCGAGCGAGCGCGTGTAGTCGAACTCGATCTCCAGCGGAGCCCGCAGCGGATGATCCACCCGCCAATTATAGAACGTGTTCTAGTATTAGGCCCGTGACCGCCTTGGGCCTGTGGGCCATCGCTGAGGCCGACCCCGGCCGGGCCGCCCTTTTTATCCCTAACGGCCCGGCGGTCAGCTACACAGAACTGGCTCGACGCTCCGACCAGTACGGACGCGGCCTGCAGGCCCTCGGCCTGCGCCCCGGTGACACCGTGGCTGGCCTGCTGCCGAACGGCCCCGACGCTGTCGCCCTGTTCTTCGCCGCCGCGCAGACCGGGCTCTACGTGGTCCCGGTGAACTGGCACCTGACCGCGCTGGAGGTGGCCTACATCCTGGCCGACAGCGGGGCCAAGGCGTTCGTGGCCCACGAGCGGTTCGCCGCCGTCGCGGCCGCCGCCGCGGACGCGGCCGGGATCGATCCCGGATCCAGGTTCGCCGCCGGTGAGACGGCCGGCCAGATCCCCGGCTTCGCGCCGCTGGCCGCGCTCGGCGCGGACGGCTCCGGCCGCCCCGAGCCGCGCACCGCGGGTGGCCCGATGATGTACACCTCGGGCACCTCGGGCCGGCCCAAGGGCGTGCGCCGCCCGCTGACCGGCGAGGACCCGGACAAGCTCCCGCCCACCGCGGCCTGGTTCTTCGGCCTGTTCGGGCTGGCCCCGCTCGATGGCCACGTGCACCTGTGCTGCTCGCCGCTGTACCACACCGCGGTGCTGAACTTCGCGACGATCTCGCTGCAGCTCGGCCACCCGGTGGTGCTGATGGACCACTTCGACCCCGAAGAACTGCTCGCGCTGGTGCAGAGGCACCGGGTGACCCACACGCACATGGTGCCCACCCAGTTCCGCCGCCTGCTCGCCCTGCCCCGGCCGGCCCGCGACCGGTACGACGTGTCCAGCCTGCGGTGCGTGATCCACAGCGCCGCGCCCTGCCCGCCGGACGTTAAGCGGCAGATGATCGAGTGGTGGGGCCCGGTGATCACCGAGTACTACGCGGCCAGCGAGGGCGGCGGCACCGCCATCACCGCCCGGGACTGGCTCACCCATCCCGGATCGGTGGGCACGCCGTGGCTCGGCACCGAGGTCCGCGTCCTGGACGAGCACGGCGACGATGTCCCGGCCGGCCAGACCGGGCTGGTCTACATGCGCATGGGCACCTCGACCTTCGACTACCACCAGGACGCGGAGAAGACCCGGGCCTCCCGGGCCCGCGGCATGTTCACCGTGGGCGACCTCGGCTACCTGGACGCCGACGGCTACCTGTACCTGTGCGACCGCAAGAGCGACATGATCATCTCCGGCGGGGTGAACATCTACCCGGCCGAGATCGAGGTCGCCCTGTCCGGCCATCCCGCGGTCGCCGACGTCGCCGTGTTCGGCATCCCGCACGACGACTGGGGCGAGGAGATCAAGGCCGTGGTCCAGCCCGCCCCCGGTGCCGAGCCCGGCCCCGCCCTCACCGCCGGCCTGCTCGCCTACCTGGACGGCCGCCTGGCCAAGTTCAAGCTCCCCCGCACCGTCGACTACGTCGCCGAACTCCCGCGCGACCCCAACGGCAAGCTCTACAAGCGCCGCCTCCGCGACCCCTACTGGTCCGGCCGCGACCGCCCGATCTGACCCGCCGGACGCCCAACCATGATCATGGGTCGTTTTGGCCAGATACGGTCCACTTTGACCCATGATCATCACGCGAGGCGGGCCGCCGCCTCAGCGGTCCCGGAACTCCGGCCGCCGCTTCTCGGCGAACGCCCGCGGCCCCTCCCGCGCGTCCTCGCTGCCGAACACCCCCAGGCCCACCCGCGCCTCCAGCGCGAACGCCTCGTTCTCCGGCATGCCCTCGGTCTCCCGGATCACCCGCAGGATGGCGCGCACCGCCACCGGCCCGTTGGCCGCGATCAGCGACGCGATCTCCAGCGCCTTGCCCAGCGCCTGCCCGTCCGGCACCACGTGCCCGATCAGCCCGATGGACAGCGCCTCGGCCGCGGTGATGTGCCGCCCGGTGAGCAGCAGGTCCGCCGCCACCGTGTACGGGATCTGCCTGGGCAGCCGGACCGCCGAACCCCCGAGCGGGAACAGCCCCCACCGCGCCTCCGAGATCCCGAACCGCGCGCTCGCCCCGGCCACCCGGATGTCGCACGCCTGCAGGATCTCGGTGCCGCCCGCGATCGCCGGCCCCTCCACCGCGGCGATCAGCGGCTTGGTCAGCCGCCGCCCCTTGAGCAGCGGCTCGATCACCGACAGGTCCAGGTCGCCCGCCCCGTCGCCGGGGTGCGACACCGTCATCGCCTTGAGGTCCGCGCCGGCGCAGAACGCCCCGCCCGCCCCGGTCAGCACGCAGACCCGGATACCGGGATCGCGGTCGGCCTGATCCCAGGCCGACCGCATCAGCGCCATCATCGGCGCGCTCAGCGCGTTGCGCGCCTGCGGCCGGTTCATGGTCACGATCAGCACGTGTCCCTGGCGCTCGATCAGCGCGTGCGGCTGCCCCTCCCCGGTATCGTGGGCAACGGTCGCGGTCACGGCGATCCCCTCATCCGCAAGGCTTGCCCAAAACAGTAACACGTTCTACTTTCGTTCCCATGGCCTTGAACTTCGCCGACCTCTTCGAGCACGCGGCCGACGCCTTCGGCGGGCGGATCGCGGTGGCCTGCGACGGCCGGCGGGTCAGCTACGCCGAACTGGACGAGCGCACCAGCCGGCTGGCGCACTACCTGGCCAGGCTCGGGGTCGGGCCCGGCGATCACGTCGGGCTCTACGCGCGCAACTCGATCGAGGCGCTGGAGACGCTGATCGCGGCGTGCAAGATCCGGGCCAGCGCGGTCAACATCAACTACCGCTACGTCGAGAACGAGTTGCAGTACATGTTCGCGGACGCGGACCTGGCCGCGCTCGTGTACGACCGCCGCCTCGCGCCGCTGGTCACCGCGCAGGCGCACGCCGCCCCCGGCCTGCGCGGCCTGATCGAGATCGACGACGGCACCCCTGCGGCGCCGCAAGCCGCCCATGCCACCTCCGCCAACGCCGCCCTTGCCACCGGCTACGACCAAGCCCTGCAAGCCGGCTCGCCCGCCCGCGACTTCCCGCCCCGCAGCAACGACGACGTGTACATCATCTACACCGGCGGCACCACCGGGTACCCCAAGGGCGTGATGTGGCGTCACGAGGACATCTGGCGCACGCTGGGCGGCGGCATCGACTTCATCACCGCCGAGCCGCTGCCCGACGAGTGGGCGCAGTCCCGCAAGGGCCTGGAGAACGGCGAGTTCGTCAAGCTCTGCGCGGCGCCGCTCATCCACGGCAACGCGCAGGTGGCCGCGCTGGCGGGCCTGTTCGCCGGGGAGACCATCGTGCTGCTGCCCGCCTTCGACGCGCACGAGATCTGGAAAGCCGTCCAGGAGCACCAGGTCAACGTGCTGGTCATCATCGGCGACGCGATGGCCAGGCCGCTCGTGGAGGCCTTCGCCGGCGGGGACTACGACGCCTCCTCGCTGGTCGCGGTGTCCTCGAGCGCCGCGCTGTTCTCCCCGGCGGTCAAGGACGCCTGCGCCGAGGCGCTGCCCGGCGCGGTGATCACCGAGGCCATCGGCTCCACCGAGACCGGGTTCGCCGGGCTCTCGTTCGTGTCGGCCGGCGATCCGCACCGCGGCGGCCCGACCGTGATGGCCGGCCCGGACGTCATCGTGCTCGGCGACGACGGCGTGCCCGCCGCGCCGGGCCAGGTCGGGCGGCTGGCCCGCGGCGGGCACGTCCCGCTCGGCTACTACAAGGACCCGGCCCGCACCGCCGCCATGTTCGCCGAGGTGGACGGGAAGCGCTACGCCGTCCCCGGGGACATGGCCCGGGTCGAGGACGACGGGACCGTGACCCTGCTCGGCCGCGGCAACACGTGCGTGAACACCGGCGGCGAGAAGGTCTTCCCCGAGGAGGTCGAGGGCGCGCTGAAGTCCCATCCCGGCGTGTTCGACGCGCTGGTCATCGGCGTCCCGGACGAACGGCTCGGCCAGCGGGTCGCAGCCCTGGTGCAGCTGCGCCCGGGCGCCGTGGCCGACCCCGGCGCGCTGGCCGAGCACGTGCGCCGGCAGATCGCCGGGTACAAGGTGCCGCGCAGCATCTGGCTGGCCGAGGCCGTCCGGCGCACCGTGTCCGGCAAGGCCGACTACGCCTGGGCCCGCGAGTACGCCGCGACCCACGCGCCGGACCTGGACCGCATCTCCGGCGCGCACTCCTCGAACACCGCGCGGTGAGCCCGGCCGTGCGAACCCCGCTGTGCGACCTGCTCGGCATCGAGCATCCGATCGTCGGGTTCAGCCCGTCCGAGCACGTCGCCGCGGCGGTCAGCCGGGCCGGCGGCCTGGGCGTGCTCGGCGCCGTGCGGTACAACGACCCGGCCGAGCTGGATCAGGCCCTGGACTGGATGGACGCGCACACCGGCGGCCGCCCGTACGGCATCGACGTGGTCATGCCCGCCCGGGTCCCCGCCGAAGGAACCCCGGAAAGCCTGAACCGGCTCATCCCCGAGCCGCACAAGACGTTCGTCCAGGACACCCTGCTCAAGCTCGGCGTCCCGCCCCTGCCCCGCGACGACGAGCCCGGCGACGGCCAGGCCGGCGACGACCGGGCTGGCGACGGCGTGCTCGGCTGGCTGCACTCCATCGCGCGCCAGCACGTCGAGGTCGCGCTGGCCCACCCCGCGCGGCTGATCGCCAACGCGCTCGGCCCGCCGCCCCCGGACGTGATCGCCCGCGCGCACGAGCGCGGCATGCTGGTCGCCGCGCTGGCCGGGACGGCCGGGCACGCCCGCCGCCAGGTCGCCAGCGGGGTCGACATCGTGGTGGCCCAGGGCTACGAGGCGGGCGGCCACACCGGCGAGATCGCCAGCATGGTCCTGGTCCCCGAGGTCGTCGACGCGGTCGGCGGCCAGGCCACGGTCCTGGCCGCGGGCGGGATCGGCTCCGGCCGCCAGATCGCCGCGGCCCTGGCCCTGGGCGCCGCCGGGGTCTGGATGGGCTCGGCCTGGCTCGCCACGCAGGAGTACGCCTCGACCACGAGCGCCCCCGCGGTCACCGCGGCGGTCATCGCCGCCACCTCCTCGGACACCGTCCGGTCCCGGATCTACAGCGGCAAGCCCGCCCGGCTGCTCAAGAACCGCTGGACCGACGCCTGGGAGCAGCCCGGCGCGCCCGAACCGCTGCCCATGCCCCTGCAGAACCTGCTGGTCAGCGAGGCCCACCAGCGTCTGATCCGGTCCGGCCGGCCCGACGTGGTGCCCATGCCGGCCGGGCAGATCGTCGGCCGGATCACCCAGACCCGCCCCGTCGCCGACGTGATCGCCGACCTCGTCACCGAGGCGGACCAGACCCTGGAAAAACTACGCAAGCTGCGCTGACCGGCCCAGGGTGGCCGGCAGCGCCTCGTCGGCACTGAGGGCCATGCCCCGGGCGTAGGCCCGGTCGAACGGCTCGTCGCCGAGGTGCGCGCGTACCTGGGCCATGGTGTCCTGCCGGTACCGCGTCTCGAGCTCCTGCCACGGTTCCCCGGACCGGTCGAGGAAGGCCTGCGCGACGCCGAGCAGAAGGGCCGAACGGTCCCAGTCGCCCCGGTCCGCGGCCACGCAGGCCAGCCCGAGGACGGCGCAGGCGATAACCGGCTGGGCGCCGTTGCGGCGGGCGATGCGAAGGCACGCCTCGAACCAGGACCGCGCTTCGTCCGGGTGGCCCGCCTCGCGGTCGGCCCAGCCCAGGTTGGCCGCCGCGGCCGGGTTCTCCTGCCCGGTCGCCCGGGCGGCCTGCGCCGCCTGGTCCAGGTGGGTCCGGGCGGCCGGGATGTCGCCGGCCCGCAGGGCATGATCGGCGGCGTTGTTATGCAGGAAGGAGAGCAACAGCTGGTTGCCGGAACGACTGGCGCAGGAGATCGCCTCGGCGAGCAGCCGCGCGGACTGGGCGCGCTCGATGAGATCGCCGGCCAGCAGGCAGATCATCAGGCTCCGGCCCAGCAGGACATCGTCGCCGAGCCGGCGCGCGCGATCGACGGCCTCGCGGCTGAGCCGGAGCCCGCGGTCGGGCTCGCCGGCGAAGAAGTGCATGGCGGCGAGCATGCCGAGGGCATCGGCGAGCAGCCGGTCGTCGCCCAGCTGGCGCGCCAGCTCGACCGCCTGGCCGCCGTATTGCCGGGCCGGCGCGATATCCACCTGCGGGGCGATACACGTGACGGTCACCAGCGCCGCCCCGAACAGCCTCGGGTCGGCGCCGGCTTCGGGGCGGTCCAGCACGGGCAGCAGCAGCCCGAGCGCGTCCCGGCACCGGGAGCGCGCGAGCCAGTAGCCGCGAAGCGCGACGACGTAGCGCAGGACCCGGGCGGTCCCGTCCGGGTGGCCGGCGGCATGCTCGGCGGCGCGCCGCAGGTTCGCGTAGTCGGCGTCGAGCCGGGCGAACCAGCGGCCCTGGTCGGCCCCCTCGAGGTACGGGCCCGCCGTCTCGGCCAGGGCCAGGAAGTACCGGCCGTGCGCCGCCCGGGCGGCCACCGGCTCGTCCCCCGCCTCGGCCAGCCGCTCGGCCGCGAACTGGCGGATCGTCTCGAGCAGCCGGTAGCGGAGTGTCTCGCCGGCCGGCTCGGCCACCACCAGGCTCTTGTCCACCAGGGAGCCGAGGAGATCCGCGGTGTCGAAGGCCTCGATATCACCACTGCCGCACACCGCCTCGACGGCGTCGAGGTCATAATCGCCGGCGAACACGGAAAGCAGGCGCAGCAGGGCCTGCTCGGCCGGGTTGAGCAGCGAGTACGACCAGTCGACCGTGGCCCGCAGCGTCTGCTGCCGCGCGAGGGCGGTGCGGCTGCCCCCGGTGAGCAGGCGGAAGCGCTGGTCCAGCCGGTCGCGGAGGCTGGCCAGCGAGAGCGAGCGCAGCCGGGCGGCGGCGAGCTCGATGGCCAGCGGCAGCCCGTCCAGCCGGCCGCAGACGGACACCATGAGCCGGACCGTCTCCTCGTCGAGAGGCAGGTCGACGCCCTGCTCCCGGGCGCGCTCGGCCAGCAGCCCGATCGCGTCGCAGGACGCCGGGTCCGGGTCGGCGGGCTCCGGGAGCGACAGCGGCGGCACCCGGTAGATGCTCTCGCCGCCGATGCCGAGCGGCTCCCGGCTGGTGACCAGGAGGTGCACCCCCGGGCAGCGCCGCAGGACGGCCTCGGCCGTCTTGGCGCAGGCGCCGATCAGGTGCTCACAGTTATCCAGCACGATCAGGACGAACTGGAAGGCCAGGGCGTCGAGCAGGCCGTCCAGGACGGCCCGGCCCGGCTGTTCGCCGATACCGAGGGCCGCGCAGATGGCCGCGGGAACCGCCTCCCCGTCGGTCACCGCGGCCAGCTCCACCAGCCAGACCCCGTCGCCCGCCCCGTCGAGCAGTTCAGCGGCCACCTGGAGGGCCAGCCGGGTCTTCCCCGACCCGCCGGTCCCGGTCAGCGTGACCAGGCGAGACGATCCGGCCAGGGCGCGGACGTCGCTCATCTCCCGGTCCCGGCCGATGAACGCGGACAGCTGGGCCGGGAGGTTGTTCGGCAGCGCCGGGTTGCCGAGCGAGCGCGGCGGCGGGAAGCCGGCGGGCAGGCCCGGGGCGTTCAGCTGGAAGATCCGCTCCGGGCGCCCCAGGTCTTTCAGCCGCTGGGCGCCGAGATCGGTCAGCGACGCGCCCGGCGGCAGCGAGTCCCGCACCAGGACCGCCGCCGTCTCCGACAGCAGGACCTGCCCGCCGTACGCGATGGCCGCCACCCGGGCGGCGCGGTGCACATCCAGGCCCACCAGCGCCCCGGTGGCCGTCGTGGCCGCCTCACCCGTATGGACGCCCATCCGCACCCGCACCTGCTCCCCGCCGGGCCACGCCCGGGTCTCCAGCGCGCGCTGCATCTCGATCACCGCGGTCACGCACGCGGTCGGCGAGGAGAACACGGCGAAGAACGCGTCCCCCTGGGTGTCCACCTCCGTGCCGTCGTGACCGGCCAGGGCCGCGCGGATCAGTGCCTGGTGGTCGGCCAGCACCCAGCCGTAGTCGCCGTCCCCCAGCCGCTGCAGCAGCGCCGTCGAGCCCTCGATGTCGGTAAACAAGAACGTGAGCGTCTCCACGGACCCAGCGTAGGAGCCCGAACGCAGGCGAGCTGCGATGATGGGCTGATGAGGATCTCCGTCTCGGCCGGCTACTGGTCGGCCGGCCCGCCACCCGGCGCCGCAGAGCTGTTCGAAGCGGCCGACCGCGCCGGAGTCGACCAGATCTGGACCGCCGAGGCCTACGGCAGCGACGCCTGGACCCCGCTGGCCTGGTGGGGCTCGCGCACCAGCCGGATCAAGCTCGGCACCGCGGTGTCCCAGCTGTCGGCCCGCCCGCCGGTCACCCTGGCCATGACCGCGATGACCATGGACCACCTGACCCAGGGCCGCGTCCTGCTCGGCGTCGGCACCAGCAACCCCCAGGTCGTCGAGGGCTGGTACGGCCAGCCCTATCCCCGCCCGCTGGAGCGCACCCGCGAGTACATCGAGATCCTCCGCAAGGTCATCGCCCGCGCCGAACCGGTCAGCTACGACGGCAAGCACTACCAGCTGCCGCTGACCAGCGGCCAGAGCACCGGCCTGGGCAAGCCGCTGCGCTCGATCCTGCACCCGTACCGCACCGAGATCCCCGTCTACCTGGGCGCCGAGGGCCCCAAGAACGTGGCGCTGGCCGCCGAGATCGCCGACGGCTGGAACGTCATCTTCTTCTCCCCGGCGATGAACGACTTCTACGCCGCCGCCCTGGCCGAAGGCTTCGCCCGCCCCGGCGCCCGGCACACGGCGCAGACCTTCGACGTGGTGGGCGGCCCGCTGGCCATCATCGAGGACGACGACCTCGAACGCGCCGCCGACCAGGTCCGGCCCACCCTGGCCCTGTACATCGGCGGCATGGGCGCCCGCGGGGTCAACTTCCACCACGAGGTCTTCGTCCGGATGGGCTACGAGGCCGAAGCGGCCAAGATCCAGGACCTCTACCTGGCCGGGGACAAGAAGAGCGCCATCGCCGCCGTCCCCCTCAAGCTGGTCGAGGACGTCGCCCTGATCGGCCCCTGGGCCAAGATCGCCGACGAGATCCAGCGCTGGAAGCAGACCGTCCTGACCACCTTCGCCCTCCACGCCGACCCCCGCCACCTGGACAAACTCGCACCCCTGATCCGGTCGTGACGCCCAGGAAGATCTTGGATCGATATTTCCGGAATTAATTTGCTAGTTTTATCTTTCAAGGGTAGCTTGAAAGATAGGCACTGGGGAAAGCAGCAGCCGAAGGCCACGCAGCAAACCCCAGGTCCGCAACGGAGCCGGCCAGCGTCTCAGCGGCCCCGCTCCCACTCCCGAAGAAGCAGAGCCATGACCGCAACACCCGCATCACAGGGCACCAGCAGCACGCTGCCGCCCCCCTCAGCCAACGGCTCCGCCCCGCCACCCCCGCCCCAAACGCCTCCGCGTCGGCCCGCACGTACCCGGATCAGCGGCGTGCGCACCGGCCTGATCGCGGCTGTCGTCGCCCTGATCGTGGTGATGATCTTCATCATCCAGAACACCGGCGCGGTGAACATCAGCTTCCTGGGCGCGCACCTGCACCTGTCGCTGGCCGTGGCGCTGCTCCTGGCCGCCGTCGCGGGCGCCCTGGTCATGGCCGCCGCCGGAACCGCCCGGATCACCCAGCTGCGCCGGATCATGCGACGCAACCGGCGCACTCCGCAAGCCCGCTAAGCAAACCGGCTACCGCGTCCCCGCGTACGTCACTGACTTAAGGAGTCGGTTATGGGCATCATCGCCTGGATTGTTCTCGGCCTCGTCGCTGGCCTGCTCGCCAACATGCTGATTCCCGGTAAGAGATCACAAGGCCTGATTCTCACCTGCCTGATCGGTATCGCCGGGGCGCTCGGCGGCGGTTGGGCGGCCACCGAACTGTTCCACGTCCACACGCTGCACGGGTTCTTCAACCTGTCCACCTGGCTCACCGCCATCGCTGGAGCGGCCGTCCTGCTGCTCGTCAGCCACCTGTTCACCGGGAACAGCGGCAGATCCCGCCGGTACTCGCGCCGCTAACCCGCGCCGCCGGCCAGCGACGCGCCGATCCGCCGTAGTTGCTCCGTCGCCCCGCCCAGCGCGAACTCGTTGCCCTTGGCCGCCACGAAGTAGCGGTGCACCGGGTAGGACACGTCGATGCCCAGCCCGCCGTGCACGTGGACCGCGGTGTGCGCCACCCGGTGCCCCGCGTCGGCGGCCCAGAATTTCGCCGTCGCGACAGCCACCTCCGCCTCAGCCGGCGAACCGGCCGACAGCAGCCACGCGGCCTGCCACATGGTCAGCCGCACCGCCTCCACGTCGGTGTACGCGTCGGCCAGCCGCTGCGCCACCGCCTGGAACGCGCCGATCGGCCGGCCGAACTGCACCCGGCTCCGCGCGTGCTCCGCGGTCAGCTCCAGCGCCCGCTCCAGCACCCCGGCCTGCATCGCGCACAACCCCACCGTCGCCCGCGCCGCCAGCCACCCCGCCACGTCCGAGCCCGCCCCCAGCACCCGCGACTCGTCCACCGCCACCGAATCAAGCAAAACCCGCCCGGCCGGCGCGAAGGACGTCAGAACCTGCGGCTCCACCGTCACTCCCGCATCCGACGGCGACACCAGGAACACGATCGTCCCCTCCGCCGTCGCGCACGGCACCAGGAACACATCCGCGGACACCGCGAACGGCACCGCCGTCCGAACCCCCGACAGCACCCACCCCTCGCCCGAACCCGAACCCGACCGCACGGCCGCGCACGACGACTCGCCAGCCACGTCCTCCTCCAGCGCCGCGGTCAGCACCACCGTCCCCCGGCCGGCCGGCCGCGCCCACCGCGAACGCTGCGCCTCCGTCCCGAACCGGGCCACCGCCCCCGCCCCGAGCACGACCGAGGCCAGGTACGGCACGTCCGCCGCGGCCCGCCCGATCTCGATCAGCACCGAGCACTCCTCGAACAGCCCCAGTCCCGCTCCGTCCAGCGCAACCGGCAGCCCGGCCGCCAGCACTCCCGCCGCCGCCAGGTCGCCCCACGGCGCCTCCTGTTCGGCCAGGATCTTCCTGGTCAGCCCGCCCAGCTCGGCCTGCTCCTCGCTCAGCGTGAAATCCACAAAAGCCTCCGATAAGCGCCGGGAAAGCGGCAGCCCCAGCGCCGCCGCCGCGATGATGTCCCGCTGCACCTCGTTCGTCCCCCCGCCGAAGGTCAGGATCAGCGCCGCCCGGTGCGCCCGCTCGATCCGTCCGGCCAGCACCTCCCCGGGCGACCCCGAACGCACGACGCCGCGCGCCCCGAGCACCTCCATCAGCAGCCGGTACGCCTCGACCGCGAACTCGGTGCCGAACACCTTCGTCGCCGACGCGTCGGCCGGCCCCAGCGACCCAGCGCCGCCCGAGGCCACCTTCCAGTTCATCAGCTTCAGGAACTCCGCCTTGGCGTGCACGCGGGCCAGGTTGAGCCGGACCCACTCCACGTCGATCACCCGCTCCCCGCTGGCCCGCCGGGTCGACGCGGCCCAGTCCCGCACGTCGGCCAG
>Ga0070735_10001463_pt1 | contig 22908 bp, 17 predicted proteins | sample Coa_R1_FD_66443 | JGI IMG/M metagenome (GOLD analysis project Ga0070735, IMG submission 66443) | Surface soil microbial communities from Centralia Pennsylvania, which are recovering from an underground coalmine fire - Coalmine... | ecosystem: Environmental > Terrestrial > Soil > Unclassified ...
AGGAGTGCCATAACGATTCTCCCTTCCTAAAATTGCGGGCGGAGAACCGCAGTTCCCCGCCCTGTTCATTACTTCGCATCGACGATGGCCGTCGTTGCATGACCATTTCCGTCGCCGCGAACAGCCATGGCCTTGACATTGGCCATCAGTTCGCGGATGTCCATGCCGGAGAGCGCTTCGAAGAGCGCCGGCACCTGAGCGGCGATCTTCGCCATGTCGCCGGTGAGCTTGTTGGCGCCTGCTGCTTCTCCGCCGGTGGAGACGATGGTGATCTTGTCCACCTTGGCCAGGGGCTCGCTCATGGCGCGCACCACATCGGGCATGTTCGTGATGAGGCGATCGACCACGGCGGCCTGCGACCACTCCTGATAGGCCTCGGCTTTCACGTTCATGGCCTTGGCTTCGGCCTCGCCCTTCTGGAAGATGATGGCGGCTTCCGCTTCGCCCTGCGTGCGGATGGCGGCCGCACGGCCTTCGGCTTCCATGGTGAGACGAGCCTTTTCGGCGGCCGCGAGAGCCTCGATGCGCTGACGATTCACCTCGGCTTCCTTCAGAACAGTGGCGATCAGCTCCTTTTCGTGGCGCTGGATCTCGGCTTCCTGCACCTTGATCTGCTGTTCTTTCTCGACCTGCTGGACTTTCACCTGCTCGGCGACCACCTGCTGCTGGGTAATGTTGGTCTGCAGCTCATAGGATTTGTCGGCTTGCGCCTGCTGCCGTCGGCTCTGTTCGGAGAACTGCGCTTTCTGGATGTCGAGATCGCGCTGCGCCTCGGCCTGTTTGGCCAGCGACGCGGTCTCGGCAATGACGCGAGCCTGATCAGCAGCTGCCTTGGCGACGGCGGATTCGCGCATGGCGTTGGCGCGCTGGATGGCGGTGTCGCGTTCGGCCTCAGCAGCAGCGATTTCAGCATCGCGCTTGATGCGGACGATGTCGGGGCGGCCCATATTGAGGATGTACTCGTTCTTGTCGCGAACCTCCTTGATGGTGAAGGAGACGACCTCGAGTCCCATCTTGCTCATGTCACCGGCGCAGGTTGAACGCATGCGGTCGGCAACCATCTCCGGCTCTTTGACGATCTGCTCGACGGTGAGCTGGCCGATGATGCCCCGCAGGTGCCCTTCCATCACGAGGCGGATGAGACCTTCACGCTGGGGAGGCGTCTTGGTCAGAAACTGCTCGGCGGCGGTGAGAATCGACTCCTGATCGCTGCGAACCTTGATTTGCGCCACGGCTTCGACGGTTACGGCGACGCCCTGCTTCGTGTAGAGATCCTGCTGCGGCGCGACGTCGAAGGACATCAGTTCGAGCGAAAGCTCGCGGCAGCTCTCGACCATGGGGAAGATGATCGTGCCGTGTCCCTTGATGACACGCGGTCCGCGGAAGCCATAGACGATGAGCGCCTCATTCGGGCCGGCCTTGCGAAACATCCGGGCCAGCATGCCGGACAGGATAATGACCGCCAGCAGGCAGCAACCAACGATGACAAAGTAGTAGGTGCTTGGCATAACGCCTGATCCTTTCCATCAGGACGGTTACTGGTTGGAGGTTGAAGACTTTGCAGACGTGGACGAGGCCTCCCCGGCGATTTCGTCCCACGCCCGCACATACGCAATGCCCTGCTCGTAGCGCATGACGACGACCTCAGTGCCAAGCGCGAGCATGCCGTCCGCATCGCATCGGGCAGGTGCAGAGTGACGGCTGCCGTTCTGGGAAAACTGAATCTCTCCGGTTCCCCCCTCGCGAATGGGGCTGGTCACCAGACCGTACATGCCGACGATCGCGGTTTCCTCTGCGGTGAGTTCCCTTTCATGCGGCAGCAGCACGCGGACCAGAAACCAGAAAAGGATTGCGCCACCCGCCAGACCGGTGATCAGAGCCAGGAGGAGAATCGTCAGGAGCGCGAAGTCTCCGCTGCGCGTCAGCAGATAGCCACAACCGCCGAACCAGCAAAGGAAGGCGGCGAGGGTGAATCCGTTGATGGGGCTTACGCCGCCCTTGCTGACCGCGCCTTTTGCTCCCGGAATATGCACGTGCGCGTGGGCGTGACCGAGATGCATGTGGACGTGGCCGAAATGCAGGTGAGTGAAAGCCCCCAGCGCGGAGAGGATGGTCAACGTCAGGCCAAGGGTAAAGCAGATGAGATAAAAGGTCGTCATTTCTGGGCCTCCTTCCTGCCCCTCTCGGATCGGCGCATGACAGGCTGCATGGGTAAAGGGGTGCCTGCGGAGGAAGCCGGCAAAGTGGGCGACTCCAGGACATCAAAGAGCCGATCCACCAGGCCGGGGGTCTCGATAATGGAGTGCAGCAGCAGCAGGCAGCGGCGTGTGTCCGCATGACGAGCCAGAGCCAGCAACGCCTGACGCAGCGGCTGGTCGCGACGGAAGCGCTCTGCGCCGCTGATGAGCCACAGATCGAGCTTGTCTTCGAGCGCGCGGGCATCGCTGAGCAACTCGGCGCTATAGCCCTCGGGATCGTCCACCAGATAGCCGGGATGTACCTTGAAGAATTTCGCCAGCACCTGGCGCGTGGTGTTGGTCAGGTGCGGGCGCGCTCCGCTTTCGATCTGCGAGAGGTAGCTTTGGCTGAGCGACTCGCCGGTTTCCTCGCGGATGGCGCGCATGAGCTCCTGCTGCGTCATCGCCCGATTCATGCCGCGAAGATTGCCCTCGACTTCGCGGAGGTAGCGCATTTTCTCGCCGAGCTTCACGGTTAATATCGCAAATCGCAATCATCTTATCGCAATCCGCAATACAGTCAAGCAAAATCGGAGCAAGTTTTGCTTTGACCAAAGCGACTGATTCCTGGAGGCTTACCAGCCGCCGGCAAGCAAAACGGCCCGGAGCGGAAGCCGCTGCCGGGCCGGAACATGCATGTGCTGAGGCTATTGCTGGTGCGATTCGGTGGGCGGCGGGGACTGGGCCGTCTTGATCTCCTCGGCCGTCTGCTCCTGGTGCATCTGCTGGATCTCACGCGGGAAGTATCCGGTTCGCGTTCTCACCGTCAGCTGGTGTTTGCCGAGGCGCGCCTCCACGCGGACGTGCCGGTATCCACCGAGGTTGGGCGGCTTGGTCGATGTGTAGCCGAGCGTGTAGCGATTGCGGATGACGCGCGCCACCTCGCGGGCCACGTCGTTGACGTCATCCAGCGACCGCGGGAAGTAGGCAATGCCCCCGGTGCTGCTGGAAAGCGTCTGCAGCTCATCGCGGGCGCGCTGCGCCTCCTCTTTGCTCGGCGAATCGTAAAGCAGGCCAATGCTGTACACGACGGGTCCGTTGAGCTGCTGTACGCGGCGCACAGTCTGCGCGAGAGTGAGGCGCGAGGCGTCGTCTTCACCATCGGTAATGATCAGGATGACCTGCGTCGGCCACTTCGAGTAATGCGCCAGTTCGTCGGCGGAGGCCGCAACGGCATCGTAAATCGCCGTTGTGCCACGGGCATCGTAGTGCGAGAGACCCCGCTCGAGATAGCTCACATTCGAAGTGAAGCCCTGGTCGAGATAGGCCTTCTCATTGAAATTCACAACGAAGGCCGTATCGCGCGGGTTGGACTGGCGGACCAGATCGAGGGCGGCTTCATTCACGGCCCGACGCTTGTCGCGCATGGAGCCGGAATTGTCCACCAGGATCCCGAGGGAGATGGGCACGTCGCCATGATCGAAAGAGATGATGCTCTGAGGAGCGCCATCTTCCCAGACCGTGAAATTCGCCTTGTTGAGATCGGTGACGAGCTGCCCCTGCTCATCAACGACCGTACAGGGCAGCAGGACCTCGTCGACATTCTCATGCAGCACGTAGACGTTGGACTGCCCTTTTGTCGCCGTGATGGAAGTGGCCGGAGTGACGTCGCGATTATCCGCAGCATCGGGTGACAGGACCGGGTCACGGTCGACGCTCAGATTGGGCTGAATCTCACGCCGGGTGTAGTCCTCGTTCATCGCCGAATTTGCAGGAGGGTTCTGCGTCGAAGCGGGCATAGCCTGCGCTTCAGAGCGTTGGCCGACGGGGGCCCTCTGCGCGCTCGCGACGCCTGCAGAAACAAAGACGGTGAAAGCCGCTGGGCCAATCCAGCGGAGAAGCAACGATCGGAGGGATTGCATTGCGAGCATAAGGAGATGGCAGGAGTACGGATACTCCTCAACCTATGAGGCCTAAGATGCAATTTCGGCAGGAGAGGCATGCATTATTTTGCATGTCCAGTGATGCCCGGACCGGAGGCCGGGAGGTTAGGGCCCGCCTGAATTAGCGCTGGGCAAAGAAAAGCGGAGCCCGGAGGCTCCGCTGAAGGAGGAGTTGGCTAAACTTCGAGAACTCAGTAGAGGTGGAAGGCGACGTCGACCATCAGGCGCACAGCCACGGGGTGCCCCTGGTACGTGGCGGGCTTGAACTTGTATTGGCTTACCGCCTCAATCGCCTTCTGGTCGAGACCCATTCCGAGGTGACGCACGACAACGATGTTTTTCGGATTGCCGTAGGCATCAACAATGAGGCTGATCTCCACGGTGCCTTCCAGCTTTGCGGCCCGGGCGTCGTCGGTGAATTCAGGCTGCACCTGGTGGACGAGCACAGGAGCCGTAACGCCAGCGCCGACGCTCATGATGCCGCCGCCGTATCCGCCGCCCATGCCCGCACCGAGGCCGGCGCCGTGACCTGAGCCGATACCGCCGCCCGAGGTGGTGCCAAAGCCGGAATTGCTGCCGGGCCCCTGGGACGCAAGCGCAACCTGCGTCGAGTTGGGCATGCCGACGTTGGGCATATTCGTGTTCTGCGGCAGGTTGATCTTCTGCGGCACCTGGATGGCGGCCGGCTGCGGCAGTTTCGGGTTATCGATCTTCAGGATCTGCGGAGGAGTAATCGGCTGCTTGACCATGGGAGGCAATTTAGCCTTAACTGGCTCCACAATTTTGTGCGCGCCGCCACCACCGCCGCCACCCATCACTTTGGGCGCGGGAATGGTCGGCGGGATATAAGGCTTGAAAAAGATCGGCGTAATGACGTGCGCCTGCACCGACTTCACATGGGTAGTGTGCAGGTTCATCGTGACCCACAAGATCGCGGCGATCGCCGTGGCGTGCACCATAAACGCGAGAATGTGCGATCCGGGACCACGCCGTACGGCCAGGGGATCGGCAACGGCGACGGGCCGGGAAGTCAGGTGCAGCGGAGGCAGCTTCTGCGGAAAGAGCGCGTCGCGCAGGTTTGCGCTCAGCGTCGAGAACAGCGACTCTTCCTGCAGGGGTTTCCCGAATACGACAGGCCTGGTGCACAGGTAGAGGCCATTATTGGTTCGTTCGGCCTGGCTCTCTACTTCAGCTTCGAATTCCGGAGTTCTCAATGCGGGATAGCCCATAGCGCGATCATTGCCGGGAGGCAGAACGCCCGGCACCTCCTTTTCATGGATGCGAATTCCCATAAGCACGAAGCCCGTGATGTCGAGAAATCACGGACGTCCGAACAATAACTACCAAATGCCTTTATCGCTGCCGGTGAGCTTCTGGCCGACGGCAGCGGCTGTAGCCAGCCATGGCAGCAGACCGAGTCGCGCGCTGCTGTACAGTTCTCCCTTGCGCAGCAAGCCACTGAGCTGCGTGCGGTAGAGGCTGGCGGATTGCGGCATGATGGGAACGCGGAGAAAATCGCGATTGAAATATACGAGATTCCCGCCAAAACGAGCCGCATCTTTCACAAAGTGGGGCAACCCGAGGTCTCTGCCGCGATATTGCCGTACGTAATCGGAAACAATTACCAGGTACGTTGCTACTCCTTCCCAGATGCCGGCAGACTGCGCCGATGCGCGCAGGTCGGAGAAATCGAGCAGGCCCGAGCCAACGAGCCATGCCGAGTCGACGATGTCGCACAGCCGGAAGTAGAAGTGCCGATACATGCGCTGCAGCGTCGAGATCATGAGCCGGTCGGACGCCGATGGTACCGGGAACGCGTATCCCCCCATCTCGACCGAGCGGGCACGGCTGGGGAGACGCGACGCAAGCACCATTTGCTCGCCAGTTTGTCCCAGCCTGCCCACATGCACTTCCACAGATTCCGCCAAGCCGGGAATTTCGAAGTTCCACTTGCATGCAAGGCGGTCTCCCCAGCTGCGTGGTGCAATCTTCGCGCCAAACTGCTCCGTCATCAGCGCGCACACGGCCTGCGGAGTGGCATTCGTGTAGAGGTCGAGATCGCTCCCCAGATCCGGCCAATGGTCAAGAGACTTCATCACCGTAACGTCGAGTCCCCTGGCGACAAAGGCGCGGCAGATTTCATCAAGAGGCCGAAGGGCGGCAGCGATTCGAGCCTGCTCGGCCGCGATAGCGGCGGCCGCCCATTCGGCGCGTTCGTCACCCGCTGCCTGGAAAAATGCCTGGATGACCTCCATGCCGCGGATTACGACATGATTGGCGTTGGCGAGCGCCAGCAGCGCATCGAAGTCCTCGCGATGCAGAGGGACGAGCGTCTCCTGGGCCTCTGCCGCGACCGCCGACTGAGGGGGCGCGAGCAGAAGACTGGAGAGAAGAGACATCCACTCCTGCGATGAACAAGGTGCGTTGTTCATTGTGCTCTAAATCACCTCGGGGCTACTGTGGCGGCTGGGGCTTCGAGGCCGGTGGCGTTGTGGGCCGGGCAGAGGCGTCCGGCTGAATCGATCCATACCTCGGCGTCAGTTCAATCGGCCCCTGCTCCTGCCGACGTTCCCGGGCGTATCCCTGCAAAGCGTCGTCCACTTTGCCGGTGTTTTCCTCAGCGACAGTGTTTAGACGCGAGCCGTCGACGATGGAGTGCGTAGCGAGGCCTACACGGGCGTGGGCGTCGGCTGCCCCTCGCGCCCGAGCATAGAAATACTGCGCCGTCTCCAGATCACCGTCGCGCTCCGCAACATAGCCGAGATTGTTCAGGGCAAAAGCGCTGTAGGGATCCAGCTTGTACGCCTCCAGAAAATCCTTTTTGGCGTCAGCCCAGTCATTCTCATTGACTTCGAAGACGCCGCGCAGTTCCAGCATGTGGGCACGCGCCTGACCCAAGTCCATGTTGTGCATTCTTTTGCGCAGATTGTTGGCACTCGCGGCGGCTACCCGGCTCACCGGCTTCCCGCGGAACTCCTTCTTCAGGGTTACGACGACAGGCTCACTGGAATTCAGGTCCGCGGCCTCGTCATAGAAGCGCAGAGCGCCTTCGTAATCGCCGATCGCCTCGCTGGCAACGCCAAGATTATTCAGAGTGAACGGATTCTGCGGATCCATTTTGAGTGCCCGCCGCAAAACCATCAGGGCTTCGAATCCGTTATCGACGTTCAGAAGCTGGAGGGCTTCGACATTCATGCGATTGATGCGCATGGGCTCGTTCTTGAGCGTATCCAGCGCGAACATCATCGGCTTGCCCTGCAGGTTCTTGTCGTCACTGACGGCGATGATGGCGCCGCAGCCCTGCTCGGCCGCCAGCTTGTAGAAGTTCTGCGCCCGGTCCAGCTGCCCCTGCAGCTCGGAGATGTAGCCGAGATTGTTTAGCGTAAAGGGATCGGACGGGTCAAACAAATAGGCCTTGTAAAAGAGCGCCTCGGCCTTGTCGTAATGACGCTTCTGGACTGCTTCGACTCCCTCACGGTTGAGGCGCTGCACAGGTGTGAGTTTGCTGCGCCGGGGAAGGGTGATGCGGAGGTCTCCGGCCCGGGCGAGCGGAGCGGTGACGCAAACGGCAAGTGCCAGAACCGAAAGTGCATAAAGCCGCGAACGTGACATAGAGGCAAACCCGGGACGGCGTTCAACCCGATACGCGCAGACATGCCATCCGGGTATACGGGTTGGATGCGAAAGCGGCCAATGTGTTGCCGCGGTGCGGGTTTATCCCGCCGGGGTTCCAGACCACCAACGGGGACCGACCTCCATCTAAGGACTTGCCGTTCATGTCGAGGCACAGGTGTTAAGGAATGATTCTTCTTCTCGCAGTCGTCATGGCCAGTGGCGTGGCGCCTGCCCAAAGTCCTCAGCAGGCTACACCTGCTTCCAACGTTCCCCTGGAAAACGCGATTCCGGCTCCGGCCGTCGCTCCCCCAGCGCGGAATCTGCCTCCCCCTCCTCCGGGCAAAAGCAGCGTCATCGGCGGAGAGATCCGGAAGGTGGATCCGGTGCGCGACGAGATCACGCTGCGCCTGTTCGGCAGCAATGACAAGATGAAGCTTTTTTACGACGAACGGACCCAGATTTACAGCAACGGCAAGCGGATCGATGTGCTGGACCTGAAGCCCGCAAGTCATGCTTCGGTGGAGACCACTCTCGACGGCACGAAGGTCTTCGCTCTGCGCATTCATATGTTGTCGACAGTCCCCGAAGGCGAATGCCAGGGACAGGTGGAGAGCTTCAATCCGAGCTCACGCAATCTGGTCGTCATTTCGTCGCTTTCACACCAGGCGGTGCATCTTTCCATTCCGATGGATACGCCTATTGTCCGCGTAGGGCAAAAGGAGTTTGCCTCTGGCGGAAGCGGAATCGGCGATCTGATGCGCGGCTCGCTGGTGAACGTCACCTTTCAGCCAGCCGCCGGCGGACGAGGCGTCGCGACGCATATCAATGTGCTGGCGACTCCGGGCTCGGCGTTTACGTTCAGCGGCCAGATTTCGATGCTCGATTTCTCCTCCGGCCGTCTGGTGATCGTCAATCCCAGCGACAACCAGACCTACGAATTCCATTTCGACCCTTACCGTCTGCATGATGCTCATCAGTTACATGAGGGTCAATCGGTGAGAGTGACCGCGGAATTCGACGGCGAGAGGTATCAGGTTACGGAACTTGCAGCCCGATAGGCTGCAGTGGGCGGCGAGCATGACGTCGCGGCCGTAACACCCGTATCGATTCAGGGGCGGCTTCATCTTTCCACATGCGGGCGCTGATCGGTCCATGCGGCTGTCCCATCAAACGGACGACGCGCGTGGTCAAGGACGCGAGTCGTCACACGCGAAGGCTGGCAGACGGGCTCGCGGGCTGCCACTACGCGAGCCTGTTACGGCCCCATGTTGTCGGGCTGGCACGAATTCCCGACGGCCGCCGGCGTAGGCGGAGCGGGCGGAGTCGTCCACGGCTTGCCCGTGAAGTCGAAGAAATCGAGCAGAGTCGGCTGCGCGGCATCGCGTTTTGTCAGGTACTGCCCATTCCCGATAAACCGGTCTTCGACGAATCGGATGATGGCGGTATGGTCCATAGGAGTATGCGAGACATAGTGAGCTTTCGTGAACGGCGAGATCACTATGTTCGGCACGCGGAATCCGAGCTGGGCTGCGAAGCCGTTGACGGCGGGTGCGTCGGTCGGTTTAGCGCCGGGATCAACAGTCGCCAAGTCGCAGTGCGTCGTCGGTTTGCCCGCCGGTACGCACGGTTTGTAGCTGTCGGGATTGACGGCAATCGATGAGATATCAGGGATGGCGGTTTTCGCCTGATCGCCCACGGTCGCATCCGTGTAGTCATTTGAATGGCCCGGCACCGGCGGCACGTGATCGTACGGTCCGCCACCCTCGTCATAACTGAGGAAGAAAACCGAGTCCTTCCACGACGGACTCTGCATGAGGGAGTTGACGATCTTCGCGACCTGCGCCTGGCCGGCCAGGATCGATTGACCGGATCCCGGATGCTCGTCGTTGTTCCCGTAACCTGCCTCGATGAATGCAAAGCTGGGAAGTGTGCCATTGGCGATGTCGGTGAAGTACTGCGACAGCGGCGCGATGTGGTTGGGATCGATGCAGAACGAATTGCTGGAATCGCCAACGACACTGGAAGGCTGCGTCGGCGCCGTGCAGGTCGCGCCGGAGGGGTTGTCGTACATGTATCGGTAGGAATACTGGAAGGTGCCAAAATCTGTCGCCGGAAGCTTCGATCCGGGGTTCGAGCACTCGTTTGGATCACTGCACAGGGACTGATCGACGGTGTAGTAGATCTTCCAGGAAACGTTCGCCTGATCCAGTTCCTGGAAGATCGTCCCGATCGCCAGCTGGGGCAGTTGGTCGTCGCTGCCGGGGTCCTTCACCAGACCCTGAGTCGTGCCGCCGCTGAAGACCGCGATTCGATTCGAAATGCTTTTGCTGGAAACCGGCGAGAACCAGCGGTCGGACAGCGCGAACTGTGAGGCCATGTAGTAGTAGTAGTTCAGGAATCCCTGATCGTAATAACCCATGGCGCGCTTCCCGGCTGTATCGGAAAACGTTCCGGAGCAGTCGCGACTCGCGTTGCAGGTGTTCGCGAATCCTTCAGCGGTGTGCACGAATCCATCCATGTAGATGGGACGGGTGGTCGAGAAGTCCCAGCGGTACACGTCGCCGTAGCTCTCCAGCCATGCCGACGACAGGTCGTCAATGCAGGTGGTGGTGAACTTGAACAACGGAAACGTCTGCCCGAGATCATTCTGATTGCTGATGGTGCTGAGCTTGTCGTCAATACCGTCGATTGCGTAAGTCTTACCATCGGAAGCCTTGCTCCATCCGTTCGCAGCGCGGTAGGGATTGAGCATGCCGAAGTAATTGTCGAAGCTGTGATTCTCCTGCAGCATGAAGATGACGTGATTGATGGACTTGACGCTGCCCGGCGGGACGACAGTCACAGTCGCGGTGGCGGATACTGTTCCGCCGGGGCCGGTGGCGGTTGCGGTATAGGTTGTGGTCGATGACGGAGAGACAGCCTGTGTTCCGCCATTTGGCTGCAGGCTATAGCTGGTGCTGTCAGAACCAGAAATCGTAACCGTGGTGGCATTTGTCGCCGTGACGGTCAAGGTAGAAGAATTGCCCTGCGTGATCGACGAGGGGCTCGCCACAATCGAAACAGTCGGCGCAGCGGAGCCGGAAACCGTGATGGTGACATTCGCCTTCGCGGTCGTGCCGTTGGAACCAGTCGCCGTGGCCGTATAAGTGGTCGTCTGCGCAGGGGTCACTTTCTGAGTTCCACCGGCGGAGGACAGGTTGTACGAAGTACCATCGGACCCGTTGACAACCACTGTGCTCGCATTGGAAGCGGTAACGGTCAGCATGGAAGAAGCGCCGGCCTGTACCGTTGTGGGATTGGCGGAAATCGTAACCGTCGGAGAATTGGCGACCGTTACTGTGGCCGTCGCCGTGGCCTTGCCGCCAGCGCCCGTTGCCGTAGCGGTATAGGTTGTCGTCGATGACGGCGACACCGATTGCGTCCCCCCGGTGCTCTGGAGCGTGTAGCTCTTTCCATCGCTGCCGGAGATGATTACGGAAGTGGCATTCGCTGCAGTGACGGTCAGGGTGGACGAGGCTCCCGCGTTGATGGTGCCAGGAGACGCCGTGATCGTAACGGTAGGCTGCGCCGCCGCCCCCACGGTGACGGTTGCCTTCGCCGTCGCTTTACCCGAGACACCTGCCGCGGTCGCGGTGTAGGTGGTGGTCGCCGCCGGATCGACTTTTTGGCTGCCTCCACCTGGCGCCAGGTTATACATGCTGCCGTCCGATCCCGTGACAGTCACGGTTTGGGCATCGGTGGCTGCAATAGTGAGCATCGCCGAATCGCCTGCGGTAATCGATCCCGGCTGCGCGGAGATCGTCACAGTCGGCGGTGGCACGGGAAGGGTACCGGCGGATGAGCCGCAACCAGCGATCAGAAGAGATAAAGAAGAAACCAGAATGAGGGAGGCTAGTGAAAGGCCGATACGTACAGGCCTTGTCGTGCAGGACGTAACCACTGTGTTCTCCTTCCGCGCGCATCTTCCTGCCGCGGGATTCGAAAGACAGCCAGACGCTTAGACGCCAGCGACGAGGGCGAAGTTGTATCAGCACGATGCCTGCGAACGTCGCCCCATCACTACACAGCATCTGTGTCGCCATCGTGGCGGGCGGGATTCAACGGGGTCGAGATTATCCGACCTTGCGAACCGTGGATGTTTCCGAGGCTACAGACAGGTGGATCTCCGCGCTGCCGTCACCCAGGAACGCCGTTCGTTTGTCGCTGAGCTCCTGCTGAGGAAGGAGATCAGCGTCGAGCGTCCAGGCATTGGGTGATTTGGCGAGGCGCGCGAACCAGGAACGGAGAGCTTTCGATGGGGATGACGCACGGTTACCCGCCAGTGTCCGCTTGCAACGATGCAACTCGAACCAGCGCAAATAATTGCGCACTACGGTCGCCATGGTCATCTGAATCCCGGCCTCGTAGTTGTGCTGAGACATCTGACGCTGCAGATCCGGCGACTGGAGCACGGTGATCAGTTTGTCCGCGAGGTCCGACGCGTCGCGCGTCTTGAAGAAGCTGATCGCCATATCATCGTCGATCGCCATGCAGCGGAAGTCGGGAATGTCGGCACAGACAATGGGAACGCCGTATTCGCAGGCCTGATGTGCCGGGCCGCTCGATCCAGTCGAGGAATCGTAGGGCATCACCAGCACAGTACTGGTGCGGAAAAGGTCGGCCACGTCTTTCGACGCGACGTAGCCGAGGAACTGAACAGGCAGATTGCCGGGCATCGAATCGCGAATTGATTCCTGGTAGCCTGGAGCCATGGGGTGATTGGCTCCGCCGATGATGAGGCGCGCTCTGGGGCACCTCTGCAGCACCCTGGGAAAGGCTTCGACCAGAGTCTCCAGACGTTTATAGGTGCCCCAGTGGCCAAATGCAAGGATGCGCTGATCGGGATTATTGCGCCGGGATAAATCCGGCGGGTGGGAAATGGTTGTGAAGGTGCCGTGCGTGCCCACGAGAATATTCTGCGCAGAGTATTTCTTCATCAGCGTGCGGCGATAATTCGAGAGCAGAACGCTGACGGAGTCGGCTTTCAGCAACGCCCAGGTCGCCACGTCGGTGGCCATCCGGAAGATTCGTTCGCGTCGCACACCGGCATTGGCAAAGTCGATGTGCTCGATGATGTGGTGCAGCGTGATATGGGTGTAGAAGCCGGCCGCACGCGTTAGGGCGGGCACGGAAAGGCCCGCGAACGCCGCAAATGGGTTCTCAGGCGTTCCAAAGCTGGAGAAGACCAGGTTGAACCACACGACGTCCGGTTTCAGCCGATGGATGGTCTGCAGAAGGCGCACCGGAGTAGCCAGGCTGCCGAATTTCCAGCAGCGAATCACGTGGAAGCCGGGAATTTCCTGGGATTGTTCAAAATGAATTTTCCGTACGTCGGGAGTGACGTCGGAGGGCCCGAGCTCATCGGCAAGAATCGTAAGCTCTACGTTCTTGTGCCGCTGAAGTTCGCGGGCCAGGTGAAACGAATACTCGTTCAGCTGCCGTTTGCTGGGAGGAAATGCCGCAACCAGACAAATCTTCATCCAATCCTGCCTCAAAAATAGATGCGTCTGACTTCACCGACCTTGCTGCGAATGCCCGGCGGAATCATTCACTCGTGCTTGCCACAAACTCAGGTTTGACTGGGTTGATGGCTCTGCCGGTTTCTTCTCATGCGTGATTGGCGACTCCGGAAGCAAATTCGTGCTGCATCCGGTCAGGCACGAACAGAGACGTGATGAGCTGTACAGATCCCTCCACGACCGCCTGAAGACTCAGATGCGAAGAATTCGACACGCAACACAGGGATTGTTGGCGTATCGAGCCGTACGGCCCAGTGGACCAGCACGAGCCCCGGACGTGATGGCAGGGAAGATTTCCACGAATGAAAGTGCGAATGCTACAGAAGACAAGAAGAAGTGAACGGGTACCCCTCCGCCAAAAAACATGATCGTACCTTGGAAGCGTGGCACTCCCTGAAGGTTGTCACGCCTGATTCCTGAAAGTGTCTAACGCGAAGCAGCCTCGCGGCATTCCAATTGCATCGGATGAGGTGGATCAGGAAGTTTGCAAACTTCGCTCAAGATAATTCTTCTGAACCACTTCTGCCCGCCCATGGGCCACCCTTCGCATGGGCATTTCGTGTGCGTTCGCCTTTGGATGCTGGAGACCCGGATTGTCGACCCACAATACAGATAAACCCAGAAGCCTGCAGGCCCGCATTGTTGCAGGAAGCGTCGTGCTTTTGTCCGGGTCCACCCTGGCGGCGGTTCTCAATTTTGCTTACAACATCGCGATCGCTCATTTTTTGGGCCCTGGAGGTTTTGCCCACGCCACCGTCGTCTATACGCTGTTGACGCTGGTTTCCGCGGTGACTCTGTCTTTTCAGATCGTCGCGGCGAAAATCGTGGCACAAGAGCAGACGCTCGAGGGCAAGAGCGCCGCGTACAGGCGGTTGCACCGGGATTCGTGGGCATGGGGAGTGTCGCTCGCGCTACTGCTGCTTCTGTTTCAGCACCAGATCTCCGATTATCTCAACCTGCCGGGTCCCATACTGGTCGTCCTGCTGGCCGTCGGAGCGACATTTTATATTCCTCTGGGAACACGCCGCGGGTACCTCCAGGGCGCCTGTGGATTCAGGAAGTTCGCGTCCAACCTGGTCCTCGAAGCCGTCGTTCGTTTGGGCGGATCGGTGCTGCTGGTGTTGCTTGGCACCGGCGTCACGGGCGTCATCGCAGCCAATGCTGCCGCGGAGGCGGTGAGCTGGGTCGCGATCATTCCGCACCTCAGCGCGAAGACGGCTCACCCCGTCAGCATCAGGAGCCTCTACCCCGAACTTTCTCAGGCCATCGTGTTTTTTGCCGGGCAGGTATTGATCAACAACTACAGCATCGTGCAGGTCAAGCATTACTTCTTCGCGCTGGATGCGGGGATCTACGCGGCGGTGGCGATGGTGGGGCGCGTGATCTTTACGCTCGCCTCTGCGGTTGTCAACACGATGTTCCCGATCGTGGCGGGCACCAGCGCAGAAGAGCGCAAGCGGCACAGCGTGCTGGGTATCTCTCTGATGCTTGTGCTGGGGATAGGAGGGTTGCTGGCGCTGGTGCTGCGCTTCGTTCCGACCGGGTTGTGGAGCATCGTTTTCGGCGCGAAGTTCGCGATCGCGGGACATTACAGCTTGTCGTATTTGTTCTCACTTTTCGCCATCACGACGGTGATCTACTCTCTCAGCGTCGTGATCGTCACTTATGAAATGTCGTACAAGATCGCGAATACCAGCTGGGTTCAGTTGCTGTTTGCGGCTGCGGTCATCGCCGCCGTCGCCCGGTTCCATTCGTCGTTGCGGGAGGTGATCCTGGTTCAGTTTGCGCTGATGGTTCTGCTGCTCGCGGCCGTTGGAATTCCATTCCTGCGCAGCATGCTGCGCAATGCGAGCCGGACAGCGGGTGGGGACATCCCGTCCATCCGGCTGATCCGCAGGATCACGGACGACGAAGTGATCTCCGAATTTTTGCAGAGCGATTTTGATCATGCCGCTTACCGCGAATACCATGAGGCCCTGCGCTCTATCGTCCGGTCTCCGAATGTGGAAGATCGTGCCGAGAACGCTAAACGACGCGCGCTGTTGTTCTTACGGCACTTGTCGCTCTGGCAGGAGCTTCCGGAAGACACCGAATGGTACGAGGCTGAGCTACGCGTTTCGGACCTGCACCTGGTTCAGGTATTTCCCCGGGCTCAATGGCGGAAGATCGCGAGAGGCCGTTTTGTCATCACAGATGTAGTGGATCGAATACAGGCCGCGCCGAGTGCGTCAGGCGATGGGTTCGCAGAGAAGATCGCTTCGATTCGGAATCGGCTTGGGGAGGACGGATCGGTTTCCCCGTCAGTGGTGCTGATCGGCCGCAATGAATCGGGACCGCTGACGATCATTGACGGTAATCACCGCTTCGTGGCGGCTGTCATGGAGGGCCGCCTGAACAAATTGCGCTTCCTGTGCGGGTTCTCTCCACACATGACGCGCTGCTGCTGGTACAGAACCAATCCGCTGACCCTGACGCGTTATGCACGGAATCTGCTGCGTCAGCTAACCCATCGACCGGAGGTAGAGCTCGCGCGATTATTTGAGACGCCCGAAACAAATTGAGTCCGGCATTGTTCGATGTTTGGACAGTTGATTGCTGAGTTCGCGTTCGTTGCTGAGATCGCGTTCGTTGCTCCTCAAGGAGATTGGATTGGTTTTTAGAAGGGAAACGGAACAGATGATCATCAAGATGCGCGCAGTTACGGTGCACGAGGTGCCGGAGAAAGTGACGGCCGCGACGGAACGCAGATTCCTGCGCGAACTGCAGCCTTACGTCGAGACGGAACGTCCACGCCTGGTTCTCGATTGTTCGAAAGTGCGACAAATGGATCATGCGACCATTCACCTGTTGCTCTGCTGTCTGGAAGAGGCGATGAAAAGGAATGGCGACGTGAAGCTGGCGGCGGTCCATCCTGAGGCGAAAGCGACTCTGCAGTTTGCAGGCGTGAGCCGGTTGTTCGAGGTCTACGGCACGACGGCGGAGGCGATGCAGAGCTTCAGGCAACGCTTCAGCGGTATCGTGCCTCCATTAGTCGAATCGGCCGAGCGCGAAGCTGAAAACGTCGCGTAATTTCTGCACGACCCGGATGGAATTTCCGGCAAGGCAGACTCCGGGAGTCAGGAATCCATGAGAAGACGGTTTTGGGTGGAGCGGCAGATCGCCTGCGGCTTGGCTATGGCCATGGTGGCCTCGGTGGGATGGGCGGCTACCGATCCTCTGCCCTCAGCGCCAGTGCCGCAGTTAAAGACTACCGCGGCTTCCGACAGTCAGCCGCCCGCGGCTCAAGACCAAAATGGACAACAGGCGCCGACCGTTCAGCAAAGTCAGCAGCAGAATCAACAAAATCCAAACGAACCCGTTGGCACCGCGGCCGCTCCGGTAGTGACCCCGGAAGGAGCTCCGGCATCACGGCCCGCTGGAGCGGCGATCGCTCCAATCAAGCAGCGCCGCACGCGATCGTTTGCGATCCGTATGGCGCTTCTGGTGGGGGCTGCCGTAGCGATCGGCACGGTGGCCGGCACGACCCTCTCCAGCCCGGCGCGGCCGCATTGACGACTTCGTCTCACCGGGACACCCTCATGCAGACGAATACTCGCCAGGCGATCCTCATTAGCTTCTCCGGGATGGATGGTGCCGGAAAGAGCACACAAATTGCAAATCTTTGCACAAACCTCACGGAAGCAGGCCTGCGGTTTAGACTGCTCGCATTCTGGGACGATGTAGCCCGGCTGAAGTCGCTCCGTGAGGAAGCGGGCCACAAAATTTTCAAAGGCGACAAAGGGGTGGGGTCCCCGGAGGCGCCGATCGAGCGGCGCGATAAGAACGTACGCTCGCCCCTGATGACTGCGGTGAGGCTCGGCATGTATGTGCTGGACGCCCTTTCGCTGAGGAGCAAAGCCGCAAAGGCGCTCCGCTCGGGGGCCGATGTGGTCATCTTTGATCGCTACATCTATGACGAGCTGGCTAATTTAAACCTCCGCAACCCGGCCATTCGGTTCTACCTCGAGTGCCTGGTCAAACTGGTCCCGGCGCCAAAGATCGCCTTCATTCTGGATGCTGATCCCGCAGAAGCGCGCCGGCGGAAGCCGGAATATCCACTCGATTTTCTGCAGGAGAACCGCCGGACGTATCTGCAGCTGAGCGATTTCCTGGGAACCGCGTCGGTTATTCCGCCTTTGCCGCTGGAACAAGCCAAAGCCGAGGTAGTCAGGCGAGTTTGGGATTGCTCCTCGCTGCGTAATCGACGCCGCAGCGGCACGCCTCAGCCGGGCGATTCTCTCAACGGAAAACAAATGGACGGGCAGGAAGCCCGTCCACTCGCGATGTAACGTTGACCCAGCGCCGGAATCTCGCGGGTTCCGATCTCACCAGTAGGTAAGGTTGAAATTGTCCAGGTATGTGGTGTTCGAGGACATGTTGTAGTTGCCGTCCATTTGGTAATTGACGGTTACACCGTACCAACCCCCCGGAACCTGGAACGGCGCGACGTACTGGTTAAGGGTGTAAGTGGTGCCGTCCCACGTGATGCTTTGGTAGAGCAGCGTGTTGTCGGACTCACGCTGCACGTGCAACGTGACGTGATGCCAGCCGTTGGTGAGGACGCACGGAGCACCCGATGAAACCCAGTGGGCATCAACGTTGTCCCAGTAATCCCAGCTGTTGTCGTCCAGATGGTTGCATTGCGTGCCCCACTCCATGCCGATACCGTTGAGATACATATTGACGTCGAATTCCAGCGACTGGGTAACGTTGGAATTTGTCACATAGACATCGGCGTCATACGTGAAATTGTGCAAATTCGGGATGAGGGTTCGATTTGAATCCGTATTAATCCATGATCCCTGACCGAGAACGGGATTCGAAAACAGTACCGCGGAAAACGGTGAGACGCCCCAGAGGTCGAACTCGGTTCCATTGCCGCTCTTCGAGACTGCTCCTTCATGCTGTTGCATATCGAAGCCGACCTGGTAATTGCAGGGAGCATCACAGGTATCCATGGTGGGCTGCAATTCACCCCACTGATTCCAGCCGCCTGTGCCCTGGATTGCCCACAGAGTGTTGCCGCTCGATCCCGTCACGTTGATATTCATGGCCTGTTTCGAGACGCCGCCGCAATTGTCCCAGTCCTGAACCACAACATTATTCCAACCTGCTCCAATGGGCAGCTGCGTATTGAGGGAGGCGCCGTTGGCGGTGTAGACCAGATTGTTGTTGACGTAAATGCCCATAGCCGCTACTCCTGCCGAGCAGCCCGTTGTAGCGGTCGCGACAAAGTTCGCCGGAGAGCTGACGGTCGCTCCATTCGCAGGCGCCGAGACGCTGATGCCTGCAGAGTTGGTGACGTTAATATTGACGGGGGTTTTCGAAACTCCGCCGCAATAATCCCAATCCTGAATGACGGCGTAATTCCATCCGGCGCCAAGAGGTAGCTGCGTATTCAGCGATGCGCCGTTGGCTGTGTAGACCAGATTGTCGTTGATATAGATGCCCATGGCGGCAACGCCGCTCGGGCAGCCGGTATTCGCCGAGGCAATGAACTGAACATTGCTGCCGGTGGTTTGGCCATTCATGGGAGCACTGACATTGACGCTGGCGAAAGCCGGAACCGCGGCCATGGCCAGCAGCAGGAGGGAAAGGCAACACTTCTTCATCGATCAGCCTCGATTTGAATTTCAGCGTGCACGTTAGAAATTTCGTTCCGGCTCCAGCGGGGCTTTGATTCACCGGAGTCGAGGGTTCGCGTGTTGGCGAGCTTGTTGGAGCGGCAGGGCACGATCACCGCAGAGATTCCACAAGCTTTCTGTGTCGCACGGGCTCGTCGAGGCGCACACGTCCGGTGAACTCCCAGGCAGGGAGACACGGACCGCCATTGCGAGCGGGCCCATGCTGCGGAAATTCCCACGAGCTTCAGGAGCAGCTCGCCCCGGAACTCCGCTTAGCCGGGTCAAGGCAGGGAAAAAGCAATTAATTGGAAATAATGTCCAGTCGGATATTACACAGGGAACAAACGTGTGTGAACACTTTTTTGGGCTGACATCAAAAAAAAGATCGATTCGAGGCAGCCTTTTCCGAAAGCTGCAAATTTTTCACGGCAGACAGCGTCATTTGTGACCGTCACTGGACGGAATTGCACGATTCAGACAGGTGTGTGCAGAGGAATGCACACACACGGGCCAATGCGAGGACGCAAACTCGCCTGACCCAGGGAATTTTGGGCCGTAGCGATTCAGCTACCAGTGGTAGACCGCTACGTTATCGAGATAAGCAGTGACGGAACCGGAAGAGCCGAGGCCGTCAATCTGAAAGTTCAGGATGTTCGAGTTGGCCCAGCCAAGCGCAAGGGCAGAGTGGACGGTTGTGCCGATGTCCTGCTCCCGGTCGTCGAACCAGACGCTGTGGTAGGTCACGTTCTCCGAGCCATCGCGACTGAAGTAGATCTGCACGTGGTGCCAGGTATTCGTTGTCCAGTTGCGGGGATTGCACGGTTGCGCGGATTGCGTCCAGTGAGTACCCGTGTCCGTCCAGGTGTAGTCCCACGTGTTATTCCAGCCGTCGCACTGGAATCCATAGATCACGGTGTCACCATTCGGCAGCACCTGGTTGAGATCCATCTCCACATTAGCGAGGCCGCTGCTGGGCGCCGCCACGTAGACCCACGTATCCAGAAACCAGTTCTGAGACGCGCTGTCCGGATTCGATCCGCTGAAATCGTTGTAGTAAAGCATGCCTCCGTTGTCGGTGTAGGTGGTCACGAACTTCATGGCTGCTCCGCTGAGAGACGGAGAGGTCACCGGAGTCCAGGAGGCCGTCGCCGTGGTGTCACTTGCGACGATCGTTCCTGTGTCAAACCAATATTTCCAATTCAGGAAAGTCTGAATGTTGCGGACGACGCCGGCCGCCGCAGGAATGATCGAGGGCGACGGCGCGACGACATTCACGGCGAGATCCGTGTCACAGGCAGCGTCGTTGGGTCCCCACGACTTCACATGCAGCGCGTGACTTCCCGGAGAAGCTGAGACCTGCGCCGCCAGCGATGTTCCATCGACCAGGCCGAGCAGTTGCGAGCTGTCGTCCAGCGAATAAGCCATCGTGGAGACCGGCTGTCCCTCGCAGGCGCTGTCCGTTGCGCTCAGCGGGAATGGCGAGGTCACGTTCTGCCCTGCGGTTGGCGCGTTGACGGTTACCGAACCCATACTCACCGCCGGTCCGCTGGGGCTCGAGGGCGATGTTTGGCTGTTGGTCGCTGGTGACTGGCCTCCACAACCGGCGAGGCCAGTAGCAACACCGAGTACCAATACTGCACGCAGAGGGTCTTTCATCGTTCACCTTCCGGTACTGCACGACTGCGGAGGCTGGTTTCTACCAGTGATAAACGGTTACGTTGTCGAGATAAGTGGTAATGGTGCCGGACTGGCCCATTCCGTCGATCTGGAAGTTCAGGATGTTCGACTTAGCCCAGCCCAGCGGCAGAGCCGAGTACACCGTCGCATTGATGTCCTGCTCCTGCCCATCGAACCAGACGCTGTGATAGGTCACGTTGTCCTGGTTGTCGTGCGAGAAGTAGATCTGTACATGGTGCCAGGCATTCGTGGACCAGTTGCGCGGATTGCAGGGCTGCTTGCTCTGCGTCCAGTGCGTGCCGGTGTCGGTCCAGGTATAGTCCCACACACCGTTCCAGCCGTCGCACTGGAATCCCATGATGATGGTGTTCCCAGCGGCATCCAGCTGGTTCATGTCGATTTCTACGTTGGCCAGATCGCTGCTCGGTGCGGCGACGTAAACCCACTGGTCGAGAAACCAGTTCTGTGAAGTTGTGTCCGGATTGCTCCCGGTCACGTTGTCGTAGTAGAGGATGCCGCCGTTATCTACGAACGTACTCACGAACTGACGAGCCGATCCACTCAGGGAAGGAGAGCTTATCAGTGAGGCATAGCTCCCGGAAGCTGTCGTGTCGCTGCCCACCACCGTGCCGGTGTCAAACCAGTCCCGCCAGTCGAGGTAGGTCTGGATGTTCCGGTTTGCTATTGCGGTCGATGGGATCACCGAGGTTGCTGAAGGTGAAAAAGCGGCTGTTACGGTGATAACGTTCACCGTTAGATCTGTGTCGCAGGCCGCGTAGTTTGGGCCCCACGACTTAACATGCAGCGCGTGCTGGCCGGCAGAGGCGGTGACCTGGGTGTTCAGGCTGGTCCCGTTGGCGAGCGCAAGAAGCGTCCCGCTGTTGTCCAGCGAGTAAGCCATCGTGGAGACCGGCTGACCCTCGCATGTGACGTCAGTCGCGCTCAGGAGGAAGGGCGAAGTTACCGTCTGGCCCGGTGTTGGGGCGCTCACGTTCACCGATCCGAAGCTCACCGTCGGCTGGACCACATTCAGGGTCAGTGCCTTTTTCGACGATGCGCCGCAGTAGTCCCAGTCCTGCACCACGACGTAATGCTGGCCCAGCGACATCCTGAGCGAGGTATTCATGCTGGGACTGTTCACCACGAACACCAGTTGATCGTCGACATAAATGCCCATTGAAGCGACACCTTTGCGGCAGCTGGTCGTCGCATTGGCAACAAATGTTGTGGGCGAAGTAACGGCCGTACTGTTGGCGGGGGAGGCGACGGTGACGCCGGCGAATGCAGGTGCCGCGAAACCCAGGAGCGCGAGGACAACGGGGGGGGAGATTCGCATTTGGGCTTACCTTGAGAGATCTGCTCCGGCGGCGCGCGCAGATTTCCCGTGGACAAATGTGTGGACCCGCAGCGTCGTGCTACTGCAAACCCAGGCATTCCTCGCCGGGGATTTCTGTTGACGTGCTTGTACGGAGTTGGTGACTCAAAGGTAAGGAACGTTAGTGCTTTCGGCAATGGTACAAAAGCGTCACCGGATGCCCAAAGTAACTAACGCATTAGTAACCTGACGCTGCAGCGCACAAGCGAGAAACGCGCAGAAGAAAAAGAGCCGGCCTGCGCAACGAGGCGCACGGCGAGCCAATTTTTCGCACGGGTAACCAACCGCAGTTGCGAACGTCAGCCGCTGCTGAATGGCAGACAGATTTTTAGAGCAGTATTAGAGCCTCAGGTATTGATTTCTTTGATTCGTAACGGTGTTGCTAACATTTTCTGCCTTCGATCGAGGGTCAGCAGCGAGTCACAAGGCCCAACTGGCTTGTGGAAAAGTGCGGCGAATTGCCCAGCTCGGGCGCTGCTGCCGGTCGCTTCCCTGCTTCGCTGTTTAGCTCCCGATGCTGCTGCTTTGTTCTTCGGCCGGAAAGTCGGGATCAGCCGGTGCGGGTTGCAGCCGGGGTACTCGCAGCGGCCACGAGCGAACGAGTGCGGTTCGCTCCGTCGGAACGATTCGCAGACTGCGCTTGCACTGATGGAGCTGGAACCAGCGCAGATAATTTCGCACGACGGTGGCCATCGTCATCTGAATCCCAGCCTGGTAATTGTGCTCGGAAAGCTGGCGCTGTAATTCCTCTGACTGCAGGATCGTCACCAGCTTGTCTCCGAGGTCGCCGGCATTGCCGATTTCGTAGAACGTGATTGCCATCTCGTCGTCGGCCGCCATACAACGAAAGTCCGGGATATCGGCGCAGACGATGGGAAGCCCGAATTCGCAGGCCTGGTG
>Ga0070735_10001464_pt1 | contig 22908 bp, 21 predicted proteins | sample Coa_R1_FD_66443 | JGI IMG/M metagenome (GOLD analysis project Ga0070735, IMG submission 66443) | Surface soil microbial communities from Centralia Pennsylvania, which are recovering from an underground coalmine fire - Coalmine... | ecosystem: Environmental > Terrestrial > Soil > Unclassified ...
GCCGGAACCGGCCCAAGGAAGGCGACTTCCTCCAGCAGATCCGGGAGAAGCAGAAGGCCAAGCGGATCTACGGCATCCTCGAGCGCCAGTTCCACAGCTACTACGAGGAGGCGGCTCGCAAGCACGGCCGGACCGGCGAGACCATGCTCCAGCTGCTCGAGCGCCGCCTGGACAACATCGTGTTCCGCGCGGGCTTCGCCAAGAGCCGCGACATGGCCCGCCAGCTGGTCCGGCACGGGCACTTCACGGTGAACGGCAAGAAGGTCGACATCCCGTCCTACCGGGTCAGCGAGAACGACATCGTCGAGGTGACCGCCAAGGCCCGGGAGCTGACCCCGTTCATCGTGGCGCAGGCGGAGATCGGCGAGCGGACCGTCCCGGCCTGGCTCGAGGTGGTCTCGGACCAGATGCGCATCCTGGTCCACTCGCTGCCGGTCCGGGCCCAGATCGACACCCAGGTCCAGGAACAGCTGATCGTCGAGTTCTACTCGAAGTAAGACTTCCCGGCTCCTCCCGGAGCCGGGAAGCAGGAAACCCCGACTGTCATATAGCGGGCGTCGGAAAGGAACACACTCATGCTCATCGCTCAGCGCCCCTCGCTCGCCGAGGAGCAGGTCGACGAATTCCGGTCCCGGTTCGTCATCGAGCCGCTGGAGCCGGGCTTCGGCTACACCATCGGCAACTCGCTGCGCCGGACGCTCCTGTCGTCCATCCCCGGCGCCGCCGTGACCAGCATCAGGATCGAAGGCGTCCTGCACGAGTTCTCCACCGTCCCGGGGGTGAAGGAAGACGTCACCGACATCATCCTGAACCTCAAGGAACTGGTGGTGTCCTCCGAGCACGACGAGCCGGTCGTGATGTACCTGCGCAAGCAGGGCCCGGGTGAGGTGACCGCGGCCGACATCGCGCCGCCGGCCGGCGTCGAGGTGCACAACCCCGAGCTGCACGTCGCCACCCTGAACGCCAAGGGCAAGCTCGAGATGGAGCTGACCGTGGAGCGCGGCCGCGGCTACGTCTCGGCCACCCAGAACAAGCAGCCCGGCCAGGAGATCGGCCGGGTGCCGATCGACTCCATCTACTCGCCGGTGCTGCGCGTGACCTACAAGGTGGAAGCCACCCGGGTCGAGCAGCGCACCGACTTCGACCGGCTCATCCTCGACGTGGAGACCAAGCCGTGCATGCGGCCGCGGGACGCGGTGGCGAGCGCCGGCAAGACGCTGGTCGAGCTGTTCGGGCTGGCCCGCGAGCTCAACGTCGACGCCGAGGGCATCGACATCGGCCCGTCGCCGACCGACGCCGCGCTGGCCGCGGACCTGGCCCTGCCGATCGAGGACCTCAACCTCACCGTGCGGTCCTACAACTGCCTCAAGCGCGAGGGCATCCACACGGTCGGCGAACTGGTCGGGCGCAGCGAGCAGGACCTGCTCGACATCAGGAACTTCGGCGCCAAGTCGATCGAGGAAGTCAAGCAGAAGCTCATTGACATGGGTCTGTCGCTCAAGGACTCGCCGCCCGGATTCGACCCGAGCACCGCGGTCGGCGGCTACGGCGACGACGACGAGAGCTACGTGGAGACCGAGCAGTACTGACGTGGCCGTGCCCCTCGGGGCCACGAAGATCTTATAAGGAGAGGTCCGAATGCCCACGCCCACCAAGGGCCACCGCCTGGGCGGCAGCCCGGCCCACGAACGGCACATCCTGGCTAATCTGGCCACCGCGCTGTTCCAGCACGGCCGGATCACCACCACCGAGGCCAAGGCCCGCCGGCTGCGTCCGGTCGCCGAACGGCTGATCACCTTCGCCAAGCGCGGTGACCTGCATGCCCGCCGGCACGTGCTGACCGTGGTCACGGACAAGGGCGTGGTCCACACCCTGTTCACTGAGATCGCCCCTCAGTTCTCCGAGCGCGACGGCGGCTACACCCGCATCACCAAGATCGGCCCGCGCAAGGGCGACAACGCGGCGATGGCGGTCATCGAGCTGGTCCGCGGCGAGCCGGCGGCGGCGGCCAAGCCCCGCCGTCGCGCCCGCCGCGCCGACACGAGGGCCGCGGCGCCCGCCGCCGCGACGGCCACCGCCCCGGAGATCGACGCTGCGGAGCCCGAGGCTGACGTTGCCGACGAGGCAGCGACCGACGAGGCCCTGCCCCGCGAGGCCCCCGAGGTGCCGGAAGAGGGCGAGGCCGAGGAGGTCGCCGATCTCTCCGACGTCGCCGAGTCCGACGACGACGCCGAGGCGGACGACGCCGAGGCCGAGTCCGGCGACGAGAAGGCCTGACCCCCGGCCCCCCAGAAGAGCCGGACCGATGGGCCGTTGTGCACGCTCTTACGTGTGTACAACGGCCCATCGACCTTTATCGGGTAGGCATCCGAGGTGACCTTGGACGACGAACCACGGCTCGTTCGGCTGAGAATTGACCTGGGTTACGACGGGTCAGGGTTTTCCGGGTGGGCCGCCCAGCCCGGCAGGCGCACGGTGCAGGAGGTCCTGGCCGCGGCGCTGGGCCGGGTGCTCCGCATGCCCGCCCCGCCCGCCCTGACCGTCGCCGGGCGCACCGACGCCGGAGTCCACGCCCGCGGTCAGGTCGTCCACGCCGACGTCCCGGCCGCCGCCTGGACCGCCCTGGCGGACAGCGGCAGGGCGGACAGCAGCAAGGCGGACAGCGGCAAGGCGGACAGCGGCAAGGCAGGCAGCGGGCCGGGCAGGGCGCCGCTGGCCCGGCTGGCCGCGGTGCTGCCGCCCGACGTCCGCGTGCACGCCGCCGGCCCCGCCCCGCACGGGTTCGACGCGCGGTTCTCCGCGCTGTGGCGCCGTTACTCCTACCGCGTCTGCGACGACCCGGCCCGGGCCGATCCGCTGCGCCGGCACGAGACGCTCTGGACGCCGCGCCGGCTGGACCTGGCCGCGATGAACGAGGCGGCGGCGGCGCTGACCGGAGAGCACGACTTCGCGGCCTTCTGCCGCCGCCGTGAGGGCGCGACCACCGTCCGGACGCTGCGCGTGCTGACCTGGCACCGCGACGAGGCGGACGTGGCGGTCGCGACCGTGACCGCCGACGCGTTCTGCCACAACATGGTGCGCGCGCTGGTCGGCGCGCTGCTCGCGGTCGGCGAGGGGCGCCGGCCGCCGGACTGGCCCGGCGGGGTGCTCGCCGCCGCCGTCCGCGACCCCGCGGTCCGGGTGGTGGCGCCGCACGGGCTGTGCCTGGAAGAGGTCGGCTACCCGCCGCCCGCCGAACTGGCCGCGCGGGCCGCGCAGACTAGGAGGTTCCGGGTTTCCCGGTCAGCATCCGGGTGCTGAGGTTGATGTTGGCGCTGCCGGAGACGAGGGCGGCGGCGAACTGCTCGAGCTGCTGCCGCTGGGCGGCCGTGGACGGCGACTTCAGGCTGGTGAACTCGGCCCACATCAAGATCAGGTAGTGCCCCTTGATCTCGGCCTGCACCACCCCGGTGCCGTTGCCGAGCTTGCTGGTCGGGCCCTTCTGCGCGGCCAGCGGCGCGATGATCTCCTTCGGCCCGGTGGTCGCGCCCGCCTTCGCCGCCGCGTTCGAGCCGATCAGGTTGGCCACCCCCACGGTGCCCATCATCGTGCCGTTGCCCGAGATGTAGCTGGCCCGCAGCACCTGGGTGCAGTGCCCGGCTTGCAGGGCCGCCTGCAGGTTGGCGCCGAACACCGCCTGCGTGCAGTCCTTGCTCACCGCGGCCGCGGTCCGCACGTAGGAGCTGCCGTCGAGCTCGAACTGGGGCGGGAACAGCTGCGTCAGGGTCAGCGGCGAGGGGTCCTGGGACCGGGCGCCGATGTGCTGCCACTTGCCCAGCGTCTGGTCGAATCCGGGGGAGGAGGGTCCGTTGGTGGGCAGCCGCAGCGACCCGGACACCGGGGCGTTGACCCGCGGCTCGTACAGGAACTTGTACCCGACCAGCGCGCCCGCCACGACGACCAGCGCGATCCCCAGGGCCAGCCACGCGGTCCGGGCCGAGCGCCGCCGGGACCCGGCCGCGGCGGCCCGCGCCGCGCGCCGCCCGCCCGGCCCGGGACCGGAACCAGGACCAGGACCAGGACCGGGACCAGGTCCTGGGCCAGGAGTCATGGACGCCGGAGGCACCGGGTCGTCGGCCGCCGCGGGCAGGCCCTGCGGCGGGGTCGCGGGTTCCGCGGGCCCGGCGGCCGGCTGCCGGTACGCCGGGAACCCGGCGGTCGGCTGCTGGTACGCCGGGAACCCGGAAGTCGCCTGCTGGATTCCGGAGGCCGGCGTCTGATACCCGGAGGCCGCCGGCGGGAACCCGCGCATCGGGGTCCGGTCCAGGGTCGGCTGCGTGCCAGTGCCAGTGCCAGTGCCAGTGCCAGTGCCAGTGCCGGAGCCCGAGCCCGAGCCAGACCCGGACGCGGACCCGGGACCCGTGCCCAGGAGCCGGTGCGAGCCGGTGCCGCCCTCAAGGACCCGCGGCGGCGCGGCCGCGCCGCCCGCCTCCAGGATCTGGTACCCGCCGGTGCCCGGGCCGATCAGCTGACCGGGAGCGCCGGGAGCGGCTGCGGGGTCCTCCGCTGGCGGCCAGGGCGCCTGGCGTGCGTCAGCGGCCGGCCGGCCGCGCCTCCCGCCCTGATGGTCCATACGATGAGAGTAGCGTCCTGATCAGCGCCGGGGGCGCCGCTTTGGCATCACCGGGCGAGTCAGAGTATGCTGCATTGGCGTCATACGCGACGGGCATGCCCGCTGCGCGCGTTCAGCGCGGCGTGACGCGCCTGCTCAGTTTGTTCCCAGGTGGGACACCCGCAGGTGCAGGCCCGACTAGACCACGATCCATACGCGAAGGCTCAGGACTGTGCGCACATTCAGCCCGAAGGACAGTGACATTACGCGTCAATGGCACGTCATTGACGCGTCTGACGTCGTGCTCGGCCGCTTGGCCAGCCACGTGGCGGTGCTGCTGCGCGGCAAGCACAAGCCCATCTTCGCGCCGCACATCGACACCGGCGACTTCGTCGTCGTGGTCAACGCGGCCAAGGTCGCGCTGTCCGGCAGCAAGCTGGAGCAGAAGCACGCCTACCGGCACTCCGGCTACCCGGGCGGCCTGCGGGCGGTGTCCTACGCGACCCTGATGGCCAGCAACCCCGAGCGGGCCGTGGAGAAGGCCGTCCGCGGGATGCTGCCCAAGAACTCGCTCGGCCGCAAGACGCTGCGCAAGCTCAAGGTCTACGCGGGGCCCGAGCACCCGCACCAGGCGCAGCAGCCGCAGCCGTACGAGCTCACGCAGATCGAGCAGTAAGCCCGAAGCAGGACGCCCCAGGCTAGACAAGCCCAGGCTGGACAAGCACAGACAAGGAAGTACGAGGACCACCGTGGCCGAGCCCACCACCGCCGTAAACGGTACCGCCGTCGAGGACGACGCGGACTATACGGACTTCGCGGACGACGAATTCGGCGCCGACACCCCGTCGGAGTACACCACCGAGACCGCTCAGGACGCTCCGGCGCGGGCCGTCGCACGTCGCCCGGTGGTGACCGGGAACGCGAGCGGCACCGGCCGCCGCAAGGAGGCCATCGCGCGGGTCCGCATCCTGCCCGGCACCGGCCAGTGGCTGATCAACGGCCGAACGCTCGACGTGTACTTCCCCAACAAGGTGCACCAGCAGCTGGTCAACGAGCCGTTCGTGACGCTCGGTGCCGAGGGCAAGTTCGACGTGGTGGCCCGGATCTCCGGCGGCGGCGTCACCGGGCAGGCCGGCGCGCTGCGCCTCGGCGTGACCCGGGCGCTGACCCTGGTCGACCCGGAGAACCGCCCGGCGCTGAAGAAGGCCGGGTTCCTGACCCGGGACGCCCGGGTCAAGGAGCGCAAGAAGTACGGGCTGAAGAAGGCCCGGAAGGCGCCTCAGTACTCCAAGCGGTAACGCCCGCCCGCGCCATACCTCAACGCATACGAGCGGGAGCGACATGGGTGAATCGGGTCAGCGCAGCCGTCTGTTCGGCACCGATGGTGTCCGGGGGGTCGCAGGGTACGATCTGACCGCTGCCCTGGCCTTGGAGCTGAGCGCGGCCGCCGCGGAGGTCCTGGGAGCGCATCCCGCCTCAGCCAAGGCCCCGGTGGCCGTGGTGGGCCGGGATCCGCGCGCCTCGGGGGAGTTCCTCGAGGCCGCGGTGGTGGCCGGGCTGGCCGGCTCGGGTGTTGACGTGCTGCGGCTCGGCGTCATCCCGACGCCGGGCGTGGCCTACCTGACCATGGCCCTGGGCGCCAGCTTCGGCGTGGTCATCTCGGCCAGCCACAACCCGGCCCAGGACAACGGGATCAAGTTCTTCGGCCGCGGCGGGGTCAAGCTGCCCGACGCCGTCGAGGACCAGATCGAGGACCGCCTCGGGCGGACCGTCGCCACGCCCGCCTTCGGCAGGGTCAGCGACGCCGGCGCCACCCAGGAGCTGTACCTGGACCACCTGCTGTCCACCCTGCCCGGTGACCCGGCCAAGGCGCTGGCCGGGCTGCGGATCGTGGCCGACTGCGCGCACGGGGCGGCGTACCGGCTCGCGCCGCAGGCGCTCCGCCGGGCCGGCGCGGAGGTCATCGCGATCGGCGCCGAGCCCGACGGGCTGAACATCAACGCCGGCTACGGCTCCACCTGCCTGGACACCCTGGCCGCCGCGGTCATCGAGCACGGCGCGGACGCCGGGGTGGCCTACGACGGTGACGCCGACCGGTGCCTGGCCGTCGACGCCGACGGGCAGCCGCTGGACGGGGACCAGATCCTGACCGTGCTCGCGACCGAGCTGGCCGAGACGGGCCGGCTGGCCGGCGACGCGGTGGTGGTCACGGTCATGTCCAACCAGGGCTTCCACGTGGCCATGCGGGACGCGGGCATCAGGGTCATCGAGACCCCGGTGGGCGACAAGCACGTGTCCGCGGCCATGCGCGACGGCGGCTACGTGCTCGGCGGCGAGCAGTCCGGGCACATCATCGTGCTCGAGCACGCCGCCACCGGCGACGGCATCCTGACCAGCCTGCAGCTGCTCTCGGCGGTGCACCGGCAAGGCATGCCGATGGCCGCGGCGGCCAAGATGATGCGCAAGTACCCGCAGGTCCTGGTCAACGTGCCCGGCGACGCCTCCCAGCTCGGGCCGGAGGTCGACGCCGCGGTGAGCCGGGCCGAGTCGGTGCTCGGTGACAACGGGCGCGTGCTGGTCCGGCCGAGCGGCACCGAGCCCGCGATCCGGCTGATGGTCCAGGCCGCGGACGCCGTCCTGGCCGACCAGGTCATCGGCCAGCTCGCGGCCGAGGTGCGGCTGGCTCTCGCCGGGCACTAGGCATGCGACGCGCCTACCAGGTCGAGGCGGTCCGAGCCGCCGAACGCGCGCTGCTGGCCCAGCTCCCCGACGGCACGCTGATGAACCGGGCCGCCGCCGGGCTGGCCGCGGTGTGCGGATCCCTGCTGGCGCGGGACCCGGGCCACGTCTACGGCGCTCGGATCGTGATCCTGGCGGGCAGCGGCGACAACGGCGGTGACGCCCTGTACGCGGGCGCCCGGCTGGCCCGCCGCGGCGCGGCCGTGACCGCGATCATCGCCACCGCCAAGGCCCACGCGGGCGGCGCCGCCGCCCTGCGCGCCGCCGGCGGCCGCATCACCGATGACCCGGACGCCATCGCCCGCGCCGACCTCATCGTCGACGGCCTGCTCGGCATCGGCGGCCGCGGCGGCCTGCGCGAGCCGTTCGCCGGCCTGGCCGCGGCCGCGGAACAGGCGCGCCAGAACCAGGCCACCGTCGTCGCGGTCGACCTGCCCAGCGGCATCGACGCCGACACCGGCGCCGTCGACGGCCCGGCGGTGCGCGCCGACGTGACGGTGACGTTCGGCGCGATCAAGCCGGGCCTGCTCGTCGACCCGGGCGCCGGGCACGCGGGCACCGTCGAACTCGTCGACATCGGGCTCGGCGGCCAGCTCAGCGGCGAGCCCGCCGTCATGGCCCCGCAGCGGGACGACATCGCCGCGCTGCTGCCCCGCCCGGGACCGGAGTCGGACAAGTACCGGCGCGGCGTGGTCGGCGTGCTCGCGGGCAGCGACCGGTTCGCCGGGGCGGCCGTGCTGGCGGCCGGCGGCGCGGTGCGCGGCGGCGCGGGCATGGTCCGGGTGGTGACCGGCACCGTCCCGGCCGCCGCCGTACGGCAGGCCTGGCCCGAGGCCGTACTGACCGTGTACCCGCAGGACGACCCCGGCTGGGACCTGACCGGCGACGTGGGCCGGGTCCAGGCCTGGGTGGCCGGACCGGGCATGGGTACCGACCCGGCGGCCGCGGCCCGGCTGGCCGCGGTGCTGGCCACCGACCTGCCCGCGCTGGTCGACGCGGACGGCCTGACCATCCTCAGCCAGCATCAGGACCTGTTGCCGCGCCGCGCGCCCACCCTGATCACCCCGCACGCGGGGGAACTGGGCCGGCTGCTCGGCGCCGACCCGGCCGCCGTCGAGGCCCGCCGCCTGGAACACGCCCGCCTGGCCGCCGAACGCCTCGGCCTCACCGTCCTGCTCAAGGGCTCGACCACGGTCATCGCGTCGCCCGGCGAACCGACCGTGCTGGCCAACCCGACCGGCACCTCGTGGCTGGCCACGGCCGGCACCGGCGACGTGCTGTCCGGGCTGGCCGGCGCCCTGCTCGCCCAGGGCCTGGAGCCGGCCTGGGCGGCCGCGGCCGCCGCCTACCTGCACGGCCTGGCCGCCCGGCTGGCCGCGGCCGGCGCCCCGATCGGGGCCTACGACGTCGTCACCGCCCTCCCGGCCGCCATCCGCGCGGTGGTGGACTAGATGGACCGTGCTGCCTACGGGAGGACGAACCCCGAAGCCCCCCTGGCACCCCCCGCAAGGGAGGCCAGCGTCGACCTCGGCGCGATCACCGGCAACGCCCGGGCGCTGTGCGAGCGGGTCCGGCCCAGCCAGGTCATGGCCGTGGTCAAGGCCGACGGGTACGGGCACGGCATGGTCCCGGCGGCGCGGGCCGCGCTGGCCGGCGGCGCGACCTGGCTCGGCACCGCCGACCTGACCGAGGCGCTCGCGTTGCGGGCCGCCGGGATCACCGAACCGGTGCTGTGCCTGATGGCCATCGGCGAGCCCGCCGAAGCGATCCGCGCGGGCGTCGACCTGACCGCGGCCTCGGTCGCGGTGGTGACGCGGGTGGCCGACGCGGCGGCCCGGGCCGGGGTGACGGCCCGGCTGCACCTCAAGGCCGACACCGGGCTGTCCCGCGGCGGTGCTACCGCCGCCGACTGGCCGGCCGTGGTCGACGCCGCGCTGGCGGCCGGGGCCGCCGGGCGGCTCCGGGTGGTGGGCCTGTGGTCCCACTTCGCCTGCGCGGACCTGCCCGGGCACCCCTCGGTCGCGGCCCAGCTGGCCGCGTTCGCCGACGCGGTCGCGCACGCCGAGAAGGCGGGCGTCACGCCCGAGGTCCGGCACATCGCCAACACCGCGGGCGCGCTGACCGTGCCGGAGTGCCGGCTCGACCTGGTCCGGTTCGGCGGCGCCCTGTACGGCATCTCCACCCTGCCCGGCGGCGCGCCGTCCTGGCTGCGCCCGGCCATGACCCTGCGCGCCCGGCTGGCCCTGGTCAAGCGGGTGCCGGCCGGCTCGGGCGTGTCCTACGGCCACCGCTACGTGACCGCTCGCGAGACCACCCTGGGCCTGGTCCCGGTCGGCTACGCGGACGGCGTGCCCCGCGCCGCGACCGGCCTGCCGCTGGTGGCCGCGCGCGGCCGGCGCTGGCCGATCGCGGGCACGGTCTGCATGGACCAGTTCGTCGTCGACTTCGGCGACGAGCCGGTGACGGCCGGCGAGGAGGTCGTGCTGTTCGGCCCGGGGGACGACGGCGAACCCACGGCCCAGGAATGGGGCGAGGCCCTCGGCACGATCTCCTACGAGGTCGTCACCGGGATCGGGAACCGGGTCGTCCGCAGCTACCCCGGCGGCTCACGATGAATTTTTTCCCGAACGGAGCGTGGCGCGTGCCCGCGGAACTGCGCGTCAGCACCGACGTGGCCATGCGGGACCTGGGCCGGGAGCTGGCCGGCCGGCTGCGTGCCGGCGACCTGGTGATCCTGACCGGCCCGCTGGGGGCGGGCAAGACCACGCTGGTGCAGGGGATCGGCGAGGGCCTGGGGGTGCGCGGGCCGGTCACCTCCCCGACGTTCGTCATCGCCCGGGTCCACCCGGTGCTGGCCGGACCGGGACCGTCGCTGGTGCACGCGGACGCCTACCGGCTGGGCACCGTCAGCGAGGTCGACGACCTGGACCTGGACGCCGACGTGGCCAGCGCCGTCACCGTGGTCGAGTGGGGCGAGGGACTGGCCGAAGGCCTGGCCGAGGACCGCCTGGAGATCTCGATCCGGCCCGACCCGGACTCCGACGTCCGGACCGTCCAGCTAAATGGTTACGGCGCACGTTGGCAGGAACCGCCCGCGAGCAGCGCGGATCGTTTATAGTTCCGCTGTACTTTGATCCCCGGCTCGCCCATCCCTTCCGGAGGCGTGCGTGCCCGAGCAGGAATTCCTGCCTCCTCGCCGTCGTGGCGGGTTCCCTGGCCCCGGTGTCCCCCAGGACGAGGACCCGCCGCCGTGGACCGGCCTGCCCTCGGTCCGCCCGTCGCGGCCCGCGCCCGACTACCCGATGGGCTCCTGGCAGACCGCGGGCCCGCCGCCCCCAGGCCCGCCGCCGGGACCGGCGCAGGCCGGACCGATGCCTCCGGGACCACCGCAGGCCGGTCCGACGCCCCCCGGCGGCCCGATGGCCCCCGGCCCGCTGCCCCCAGGACCGCGGCAGGCCGGACCGCGGCCGGGGGAGCAGGTCCCCGAGTGGGCCGGGCCGGACGCGGCGCTCCAGGACGACGAGGCGTCCCGGTACGGGGCGCCCGGATCCGACCTTCCCCCCGGTGAGCCGCGGGCGCCGGGTCGGCGCGTGCCCGGCGGCCGGGCGCTGCGGGCGGCCGCGCGCCGCCGCCGTCGCTGGCTGATCATGATCGCCGGCCTGGTCGTGGTGGCCGGCGGCGTGACCGCGGCGATCGTGGTGCCGGGTGGCTCCGCGCCCGCGCCAGTCATCCCGGACGGCCTGATCACCACGTTCCAGCCCGGTGAGCTGCAGACCGTCCCCGACGCGTGCAACACGGTCCCGGCCGCCACCGTCCAGCGCTACCTGCCCGGCCAGGTCAAGCAGGCCTCGCCGCTGCCCATCGACGGCTCGGCCGGGTCGGCCTGCGACTGGACCATCGACCACGCCCCGGTCTACCGGCTGCTCGAGCTCAGCCTGCTGGCCTACGCGCCGAGCGGGCTGGCCAGCGGGAACGGCAGCGCCACCCATGCCGCGATGGACGCTTACAGCCAGACCCTGCAGACCCTGGAGAACCCGCCCAAGCGCTCGGCCGAGCCGAAGGCCGCGGTCAGCACGCTCAGCGGGCTCGGCGACGAGGCGTTCAGCGCCACCCAGGTGTTCCGCCGCGGCGGCGCGGTCACGGACGTGGCCACCGTGATCGTCCGCTTCCACAACGTGGTAGTGAGCGTGACGCTGAACGGCCTGGCCCAGTCCAACCACGGCAGTTACGGGCCGGTCTCGATGTCGGACCTGTCCGCGGCCGCCCTGGCCTTCGCCCAGGCCGCCGCGGCCACGCTGCACTAGCCTTCCCGCTACCCCGCACCGCCCTCGTCCGCCTTCCCGCTACCCCGCACCTACAGCGTCCGCCCTCCCGCTACCCCGCACCTACAGCGCCCGCCCCCCCACCCCGCACCTACAGCGCCCGCCCTCCCACTACCCCGCACCTACTAGGCTGGGCGGGTGCTCGTGCTCGGATTCGATACCGCGACGCCCGCGGTCAGCGTGGCCCTGCACGACGGGGACCGGGTCATCGCGGCGGCGTCGGCCCTGGACGCCCGCCGGCACGCCGAGCTGCTCGCCCCGATGATCGCGAAGATCCTGGCCGACGTGGGCGCGTCCCGGTCCGACCTGACCGCGGTCGCGGTCGGGGTAGGGCCCGGTCCCTACACCGGGCTGCGCGTGGGCCTGGTCACCGCGCGGGTGCTCGGCTCGGTGCTGGACGTTCCGGTGTCCGGCGTGTGCTCCCTGGACGTCATCGCCGCCTCCGTCGCCGCGTCGGCCGGCCCGTTCCTGGTCGCCACCGACGCCCGGCGCAAGGAGGTCTACTGGGCCCGTTACGACGCGCCGGGCCGCCGCGTCGACGGCCCCCGCGTGGGCCAGGCCAGTGCCATCCCGGACGCCGCGGACCTGCCCGTCGCGGGCGCCGGCGGGTCGCTGTACCCGGAGGCGTTCGGCGCGCTGATCGGGCCCGCCTACCCGGACGCGGGCACCCTGTGCGGGCTGGTCGCCCGGCCCGGCGGCCCGGTCCCGCTGCTGGCCCCCGAGCCGCTGTACCTGCGCCGCCCAGACGCCCGCGAGCCCGGTCCGCCCAAGCGGGTCACCCCGTCATGAAACACCGCCAAGAACAATCTCGTGAGGTCCAGGTGCGCCTCCGGGAGATGCGGCGGGCGGACATGCCGCGGATCATGGCCCTGGAGCGGGAGCTGTTTCCCGAGGACGCCTGGACCCCGGAGATGTTCGCCTCGGAGTTCGCGCAGCCGGCCGCGCGCCGGCTCTACCTGGTGGCCGAGGAGGGCGGCACGCTGATCGGGTACGCGGGGATGATGTTCACCGGCGGGCCGCAGGCCGACGTGGTGACGCTGGCCGTGGACCCGGGTCGCTGGAGCCGGGGCACCGGCACCGCGCTGCTGACCGCGCTGACCGAGGAGGCGGCCCGCCGCGGCTGCACCGAGGTGCTGCTCGAGGTGCGCGAGGACAACCCGCGGGCCCGGCGGCTGTACCTGCGGGAGGGCTTCACCGAGGTCGGGATCCGGCGCGGCTACTACCAGCCGTCCGGGGTCGACGCGGTGGTCATGCGGAAGGCGCTGGCCTGATGACTCTGCCCCTGGTGCTGGGCATCGAGACCTCCTGCGACGAGACCGGGGTCGGCCTGGTGCGCGGCCACGACCTGCTCGCCGACTCGGTGGCCTCCAGCGTGGACCAGCACGCCCGGTTCGGCGGCGTGGTGCCCGAGGTGGCCAGCCGGGCCCACCTGGAGGCGATGCTGCCCACCTTCGACCGCGCGCTGGCCACGGCCGGCGTCACGGCCGGCCAGATCGACGCGGTGGCCGTCACCGCCGGGCCCGGGCTGGCCGGCGCCCTGCTGGTCGGGGTGGCCGCGGCCAAGGCGTACGCCTTCGGGCTCGGCAAGCCGCTGTACGGGGTCAATCACCTGGCCGCGCACATCGCCGTCGACCAGCTGGAGCACGGCACGCTGCCCGTCCCCGCGGTGGCCCTGCTGGTCTCCGGCGGGCACTCCTCGCTGCTGCTGGTCACCGACGTGGCCCGGGAGGTCAAGCCGCTCGGCGCCACCATCGACGACGCGGCCGGCGAGGCCTACGACAAGGTGGCCCGGGTGCTCGGCCTGCCGTTCCCCGGCGGCCCGCCCATCGATAAGGCGGCCCGGGACGGCGACGCGGCCGCGATCGCCTTCCCGCGCGGCAAGTACCACGACGGCACGCTCGACTTCTCCTTCGCGGGCCTGAAGACCGCCGTGGCGCGCTGGGTGGAGGCCCGCGCCGCCGCCGGCGAGCCGGTGCCGGTGAGCGACGTCGCCGCGTCCTTCCAGGAGGCGGTGGCCGACGTGCTCACCCGCAAGGCGGTGCAGGCCTGCCAGCAGCACGGCGTCCTGGACCTGATCGTCGGTGGCGGCGTGGCGGCCAACTCCCGGCTGCGCGCCCTGGCCGCCGAACGCTGCGCCCAGGCCGGCATCCGGCTGCGGGTACCCCGACCGGGTCTGTGCACCGACAACGGGGCCATGGTCGCCGCGCTGGGCGCCGAACTGGTGACCCAGGGCGTCGCGCCCTCCCCGCTTGACCTGCCCGCCGACTCCTCGCTGCCCGTCACCGACGTCGTCGTCCGCTAACCCACCGTCCACCGCTAACCCACCGTCCTCCGCTAACCCACCGTCCTCCGCTAACGCGCCGTTCGCCGCCGCGCCCACCGGCCGCGGACCGCCGCCGCCCCCACCGGCCGCGGTCCCCGCCCCGCCCACCGGCCGCGGACTGCCGCCCGCTACAGCACTCGTCCCTCCAGGCCCGAGCGCCACTCTGGTAACACCCTTCGGGCCCCGATCTCAGGCAGCCAACGACATGGTTGTGGCAATCATGTCGTTGCGGACTCGGCCGAGACCGGGCTGCTCGCCCGCTCGCGCCCTACCAGCGGCCGTAGTGGATTATGTCCTGGGCCGGGCGGCGCCGGGCCCGCAGGTCGCGCGGCGCGGCTTCGGCGTCGTGGCCGATGGCGATGGCGCCGATCGGCTCGTGATCCTCCGGCACCCCGAACGCCTCGCGGAACGGCCCCACGGCCTCCGGCACGATCCCGAAGTACAGCGCGCCGAGGCCCTCGTCCACCACGGTGAGCAGGATCAGCAGCGCCGCCATCCCGGTGTCGATGTGCCAGAACGGCACCGGCCAGCGCCGCTCGTCCCGGTCGGTCCAGCCCTTGTCGGGCCGCGCGTACCGGTCCAGGTATACTCGCTTGGCCGACATCGGCACGATGACCAGCGGGGCCGTGGTCACGGTATCGGCGGCGGCCGCGCCGGCCACCTCCCAGAAGCGCTTGAGGTCCTCCCCGGTCAGCACCAGGAACGCCTGCCCCTGGGAGAACCCGGCCGACGGGCCGCGCGCCGCGTTGTGCAAGATCCGGTCCAGGCTCTCCGCCGAGACCGGCTCGCCGGTGAACTGGCGCACCATGTGCCGGTGCCGCACGACCTCGGTGAAGTCCACCGTAGGGTTACGCTTCCTTGGCCCGGCCGCCCCGGCGCCGCAGCCGCCAGAACAGCCTGCCGAGCAGGGCCAGGCCCGCCGCCCCGGCCACCACCGGGACCAGGCGCTTGAGCAGGGCGGGGCCGACCAGCTTGATCAGGTTGAGCGAGTCTTCCTGCGCGGGCGCGCTGGCGCTCGCCACCGGCGCGGCCGAGCTGACGGCCGCGCCGCTGCCGTTCCCGGTCTGGGCGTCCGCGGTCACGGCCGGCGCGCTCGCGCCGTCCACGCTGGTGCCATCCGCGCTGGCCCCAGCCGGGCTGGCCCCGGCAGCGCTGGCCCCGGTGGTACCGGCCCCGGTGGTGCTGGCTCCGGTGGTGCTGGCCTCCGCGGGCGCGCCGCTTCCGCCGTCCCCGCTCCCGGGGTTGCCGCCCCCATCCCCGGTGATCAGCTTGGCCAGGTTCGTGGCGAACTGCTCGATAAGCTTGCTGCCGACCTCCACCATCACGCCGCGACCGAACTGTGCTGGCCTGCCGGTCACGTTCATCGTGGTGTGCATGGTGACGTCGGTGCCGGACCCCGACGCGTCCGGGACCATCGAGGCCCGCACGTTGGCCGACGCGGTGCCCGCGCCGCGGGTTTCCTTGCCCGCGGCCTCCAGCACGACCACGTGGGCCTCCGGGTCACGTTCGGTGAACTTGGCCGTGCCCTTGTAGGTCAGCGAGACCGGGCCAACCTTGACCTTGATCCGCCCGTTGACCACGTCGCCGTCGACATCGTCGACGCTCGCGCCCGGCATGCAGGGCGCGATCCGCTCGACGTCAAGCAGGATGTCCCAGGCCTGGTTGGGCGGGACGGGAACGGTGAACGAGTGGTCCATCTCCATGGCCATCGGTACGTCACTCTTCTCTGCATCGAGTCGATCTGTGCATTATGCCCGGTTTCGTCACCCACGCCGAATGAAACTGGGCTCCCACCACCCTAGAACGTGGTGAAAGCCCAGTTTCATCACCCTCGGCGAACCGACCGGCGAACTGCCCGGCGAACTGCCCGGCGAACCGCCCGGCTAGATCCCGGCGGCGCCGGCCAGCGCCCGGCCGGTGAGCACCCGGGCCAGGTGCCGCCGGTAGTCGGCCGCGCCGCGCAGGTCGCTCGGCGGGTCGGTGCCCGCGTCGGCGTTCGCGGCCGCGGCGGCCAGCGCGTGACGCGACGCCTCCGCCCCGGCGGCCGCCGCCTCCGCGGCCCTGGCCCGGACCGGGACCGTGCCCATGTTGGTCAGCCCGATCCTGGCCTCGGCCACGTGCCCGTTGTCCCTGCGGGCCAGGGCGGCCACGCCGACGATGGCCCAGGCCTGCGCGGTCGGCTGGAACTTCTCGTACCGGAAGCCCCAGCCCGGGCCGAGCTTGGGCACCCGGATCGCGGTCAGGATCTCGCCCGGCCGCAGCGCCGTGGTCAGGTAGTCCACGAAGAAGTCGGCCGCGGCGATCTCCCGCTCGCCGCCCGGTCCGGTCGCGATCAGCGTGCCGTCCAGCGCGGCGATCACGGCCGGCAGGTCACCGGCCGGATCGGCATGCGCGAGCGACCCGCCGATCGTGCCCCGGTGCCGGACCGCCGGGTCGGCCACCGTGGCCGCCGTGGCGGCGATCAGCCCGCAGTGCTCGCGGATGAGCGGATCGCGGATGAGCGAGTAGTGCGTGGTCATGGCGCCGATCACCAGCGCGTCGCCGGCCTGCCGGACCCCGGTCAGCTCACCGAGCCCGCCGATGTCGACCAGCAACTCCGGATAGGCGAGCCGCAGCCGCAGCAGCGGCAGCAGGCTCTGCCCGCCCGCGATCACCTTGGCGTCGTCACCGCCGCCGGCCAGCGCCTGCACCGCGTCGGCCAGCGACGACGGCCGGACGTAATCGAACTTCGCGGGGATCATCGCGCGTCTCCCTTGGCCTCGTTGATGGCCCGCCAGACCCGTTCCGCCGTGCACGGCATCGGCACGTCTGTGACGCCGAGCGGGCGCAGCGCGTCGACGACCGCGTTGACCACCGCGGGCGTGGACGCGATCGTGCCGGCTTCGCCGACGCCCTTGACCCCGAGCGGGTTGGTCGTCGACGGAGTCTCGGTCCGCTCGGTCACGAACGTCGGCAGGTCGGCGGCGGACGGGATCAGGTAGTCCGCCAGCGTGGTGGTCAGCAGGTTGCCGTCGGCGTCGTAGGCCGCCTCCTCGTACAGCGCCTGGGCGATGCCCTGCGCTAGCCCGCCGTGTACCTGACCCTCGACGATGACCGGGTTCACCACCACGCCCACGTCGTCCACCGCTACGTACGACCGGATCTTCACCTGCCCGGTCTCGGTGTCCACCTCCGTCGCGCACAGGTGGGTGCCGTGCGGGAAGGAGAAGTTGTTCGGGTCGTAGGTGGACTCGGAGTCCAGTGACGGCTCCACTCCGTCCGGCAGGTTGTGCGCCGCGAACGTGGCCAGCGCGATCTCCGCGATCGAGCGGCCCTGCTCCGGGTCGCCGCGCACCGACCACCGGCCCGGCGTCCACTCCAGGTCGTCGGGCGAGACCTCGAGCAGGCCGGCCGCGATGACCTTGGCCTTGTCGATCACCTTGTCGCACGCGCCGACCACGGCGATGCCGCCCACGGTCAGCGAGCGGGACCCGTAGGTGTCCATGCCCTTGGCCGAGACCTGGGTGTCGCCGTGCAGCACCCGGATGTCCTCAAACGGCACGCCCAGCCGGTCGGCCACGATCTGGCTCCAGGCCGTCTCGTGCCCCTGGCCGTGCGCGCTGGACCCGGTGACCACCTCAACCTTGCCGGTGGGCAGCATCCGGACCGCGGCGTGCTCCCAGCCGCCCGCGCCGTAGGCCAGCGACCCGAGGACCCGGGACGGCGCCAGCCCGCACATCTCGGTGAAGGTCGAGATGCCGATGCCGAGCTGCACCGGGTCACCGGACTCGCGCCGCGCGGCCTGCTCCTTGCGCAGGTCGTCGTAGCCGAACAACTCGACCGCCTTGGCCGTGGCCGCCTCGTAGTTGCCGCTGTCGTACTGGAGGGTGGCGATCGTGGTGTACGGGAATTCCTCGTGTGTGATCCAGTTCCGCTTGCGCAGCTCCAGCGGGTCCACGCCGAGCTCGGCCGCCAGGTCGTCCATGATGTGCTCGATGGCGAAGGTCGCCTCCGGCCGCCCGGCGCCGCGGTAGGCGTCGGTGGGCGTCTTGGTCGTGAACACGCCGGTGCATTTGAACGAATAGGCGTCCATCTTGTAGATCGCCGGGAACATGAACGCGCCGAGCAGCGGCACGCCCGGCGTGACCAGCATCAGGTAGGCGCCCATGTCGGCCAGCAGGTCCACGTCCAGGCCGCGGATCCGGCCGTCGCGGTCCGCCGCGATCTTGATCCGCTGGAGCTGATCGCGGCCGTGGTGTACGGCCATGTTGCCCTCGCTGCGCGACTCGGTCCACTTGACCGGCCGGCCGAGCTTGCGGGTCAGCAGCACGGCCAGGAACTCCTCGGCGGTGACCTGGAGCTTGGACCCGAACCCGCCGCCCACGTCCGGCGCGATCACGCGGATGTTCTGCTCGGGGATGCCGAGCACCGCCGCGATCAGGAACCGGAGCACGTGCGGGATCTGGGTCGCGGACCAGAGCGTGATCTCGTCGCCCGCCATCGCGGCGACGGTGGCGCGCGGTTCCATCGCCTCCGGGATCAGCCGCTGCTGGCGGTAGGTCCGCTCGACTACCACCGGCGCGTCGCGGAACGCCGCCTCGACGTCGCCCTGGGCGAAGGGCCACACGAAGGACTTGTTGCCCGCCTCGTGCACCTTCGGCGAGCCTTCGGCCAGCGCGGCCTCCATGTCCAGGACGGCCGGCAGCTGCTCGTACTCGACGTCGATCAGCTCCAGCGCGTCCGCCGCGGCGTACCGGTCGCGGGCGACCACGCAGGCCACGATCTCGCCCACGTAGCGGACCTCGTCGGTGGCCATCGGCGGGTGGGCCGGCATGACGATGTCCGGGGTGACCGGCCAGGCGCAGGGCAGGCTGCCCTGCTCGTCGGCGAAGTCCGCGCCGGAGAACGCGGCGACGACCCCGGATGCGCCGCGGGCGGCGGAGACGTCCACCGACGTGATCCGCGCGTGCGCCATCGGGCTGCGCAGGTACGCGACGTGCACCAGCCCAGGCAGCTGGATGTTGTCGGTCCAGTTGGTCTGCCCGGTGACCAGCCGGGCGTCTTCCTTCCGGGCCCGCGCCTTGCCGATCTCGGTGGTAACGGTCATGATGCCGCCCCCTGGCTAGCTCCCGCCGCGCGCAGGACCGCGCGGACGATGTTCTGGTAGCCGGTGCACCGGCACAGGTTGCCTTCCAGCCCCTCCCGGACCTCTTGCTCGGTCGGGTTCGGGTTGTCCCGCAGCAGGTCGGCCGCGGCCATGATCATGCCCGGCGTGCAGTACCCGCACTGCAGCGCGTGCTCCTCGTGGAACGCGGTCTGCAGCGGATGCCACTCGCCATTCGCCATCCCCTGGATGGTCGTGACCTCCGCGCCGTCGGCCTGCACCGCGAGCACCGCGCAGCTCTTCGCGGACAGCCCGTTCAGCGACACCGTGCAGGCGCCGCAGTTCGATGTATCGCAGCCGATGGGCGTACCGGTCCGCCCCGCCACTTCGCGCAAGTAATGAACGAGCAGCATGCGGGGCTCGACCTCATCGTCGTACCGCACGCCGTCAATAGTCATGCTGACCTTGGTCATCCGGCCTCCTCGCCGACCTACCTGGGCAGACGTTCCCCCAGGCCCACCTACGAGCCAAACCTAGGACGCCACTGCAGCCCAGCACCAGCCCCGGCGGCCCAGCGCGTCGCGGCGCTTTCCTGGTGTACGTCACAATCCGAACGCACGCTGGTGCTCCGGACCGGCTGTCATCAGTGTTGGAACATTGTGACTAGGGGTGGCGGCGGGAAACGTGCGGCGGGGAATCTCAAAAAAATTCAGGCGCCGGCCGGGGTGCGCTCGGGTTCGCTAGGCGCCGGCCGGGGTGCGCTCGGGTTCGCTAGGCGCCGGCCGGGGTGCGCTCCTCGCACGCCCACGGCGAGCCGTACTCGGTGAGCAGGTCGAGGAACGGCCGCGGCGGCAGCGCCTCGGGGCCCAGCACGCCCGACCCGGACCAGGCGCCGCTCTCCAGCAGCTCAAGCGCCACCACCGGATTGACCGCGGTCTGCCAGACCACGGCCTGCGAGCCGTACTCGGCCATCGACCAGCCGTTGTCGACCACGTGGTAGAGGTACACCTCACGCGGCGCGCCGTCCCGGCCGGTCCCCGTCACCCAGGTGCCCGCGCAGGTCAGGCCGCTCATCTTGTCTCCCAGCGTGGCCGGGTCGGGCAGGCACGCGGCCAGCACGTCGCGCGGCGACACGCTCACCGCGCCCACCTGGACCGGGTCGGTCCGGTCCAGCCCGAGCTGGTGCAGGGTGCGCAGGATGCCGATGAACTCCGCGCCGAGACCGTACTTGAACGTGACCCGCTGCGCCCGGACCCAGCGCGGCATCAGCAGCACCTCTTCGTGCTCCACGTTGACGCATTCCACCGGGCCGATCCCGGCCGGGAAGGTGAAGACCTCGGGCTCGCTGAACGGCGCGGTGGTATACCAGCCCCGGTCCCGTTCCCAGATCACCGGCGGGTTCAGGCACTCCTCGATCGTGGTCCAGATAGAGAAGGTGGGGGCGAAGTCGTACCCGGCCACGGTGAGGTTGGCGCCGTCCCGCACGCCGAGCTCGCGGATCTCGCCGAACAGCTCGTCGGCGGCGTGCCGGGCGAACACGTCGGACAGCCCCGGCTCCACCCCGATCCCGACCAGTGCGAGCTTACCGGCCTCCTCCCACTGCGTGGCCAGCGCGAACTGGTCGTCGCCCAGCTTGACGCCGGTCTTGCGGTACGGCTCGGCCGGGTCGGGGTGGGACAGGGACATGGCCATGTCCAGGTAGTGCACGCCGGCGCCGAGCGCGGCCCGGAACAGCGGCATCACGAACCGGGGGTCGGTGGCGTTCATCAGCACGTCGCAGCGGCGCTCGGCGAGCAGCCCGGCGACCGCCCGCTCGTCCCGCGCATCCAGCTGCACGGCCTCGTACCCGTCGCGCGCCGCGGCCGCCCGCTGCGCCCGGGCCAGGTCGTAATCGGCCACCACCAGCTCGGCGAACGGCCGCCGGGCGGCGATCCGGGCCAGCGCCGTGCCGACCCCGCCGGCCCCTACCAGGAGTACGCGCATCGGGCCTATCCTTTCTTCACACCGCGACCGACCCACGAGACCAGTTGTTCCCCCCATGTTACACAACTGAAATCGTTGATAACTGGTGCATAATGTGCTAGAACCGTAGCACCGGCCTGCTAGATCAGTCGCTTTACCCTGCCCGATCTAGCATTTACTACGGGGCGGCGTTCCCAGCGACCGGCTCGCTTGCAGGAGGGTGAGGATGGCCACTACCTCAGAGATCCAGCCCACGGAGCAGGCCCAGGAGAAGGGCCTCAAGACCGGCGCCCTCGGCTTGGTCTCCAGTGTCGTCATGGGCGTCGCCTCGACCGCCCCCGCCTACAGCCTCGCGGCGACCCTGTTCTTCGTGGTGGCGGCGGTCGGGCTCAAGTCCCCCGCGGTGGCCGTGCTGGCCTTCATCCCGATGCTGCTGTGCTCGATCGGCTACAGCGAGATGAACAAGGCCGACCCGGACTGCGGCACCACGTTCACCTGGGGCACCCGGGCCTTCGGGCCCAAGACCGGCTGGGCCGGCGGCTGGGCCATCGTGGCCGCCGACGTCCTGGTCATGGCCAGCCTGGCCCAGGTCGCCGGGCAGTACGTGTTCCTGCTGTTCGGCGCGAACGGTGTCGGCCAGAACGCCACCGCATGGCAGGTGCTGCTGGTCGGCATCGGCTGGATCGTGCTCATGGCCTACATCTGTTACCGCGGCATCGAGGTCTCGGCCTGGTTCCAGCGCATCCTGCTGACCGTCGAGGTCGTCATGCTGCTCGTGCTCTCGATTACCGCCCTGGTCCGGGTCGGTAACGGGAACCACCCGAAGGGCTCGGTCACACCGAGTTTCGGCTGGCTGCTGCCGACCCACCTGGGCCTGTCGGCCTTCATCAGCGGCATCATCCTGATGCTGTTCATCTACTGGGGCTGGGACACCGCGGTCTCGATCAACGAGGAGACCAAGGACAAGAACAAGACGCCCGGCCAGGCGGCGATCATCTCGACCGTCATGCTGCTCATCACCTACGCGATCGTGATCTTCTCGGTCCAGGCCTTCGCCGGCATCGGGACCTCGGGAATCGGCCTCGGCAACCAGAACAACCAGTTCGACGTCCTGTCGGTACTCGGCGGCGCCATCTTCGGCGGAGGCGGTTTCGGCACCTTCCTGTCCAAGCTGCTGATCCTGATGGTGCTCACCTCCGCCTCGGCCTCCACCCAGACCACGATCCTGCCCACGGCCCGCACCACTTTGTCGATGGCGACCTACAAGGCCATCCCGGCGGCGTTCGCCCGGGTCCACCCCAGGTACCTGACGCCGACCGTCTCCACCATCGTGATGGGGCTCATCTCGATCGCCCTGTACATCCCGCTGAACTACTTCGCGGGCGGCAATATGATCGGCGACGCGGTCACCGCGATCGGGCTCTACATCGCCTTCTACTACGGGCTGACCGCCTTCTCCTGCGTCTGGTACTACCGGAAGACGCTGTTCAGCAGCGCCCGGAACCTGTGGATGCGCGGTATCCTGCCCGGCCTGGGCGGCCTGATCATGTACGCAGCCGGCGGCTACGCTCTGCAGAGTGACTGGGTGGCGAGCAACAGCTACGCCAGCTGGACCGTGCCCGGCCTGCGCTGGCACATCGGCGCGATCTTCCTGATCGCCCTCTCCGCCGCGCTCCTCGGCCTGCTGGCCTTCACCTACATGCGGCTCACCGCGCCCGCGTTCTTCCGGAAGCAGACCCTCACCCGCTCCACCCCCACCCTGGTCCCCGACGAGTAGCCCGTCGCCGCTGCGGTGCCGGGCGGGCCGGCGTGAACCACGGCCCGTTCGGAGAAAATTGACGACGCGAACCAGGTACGGCGGGACGAGGCGTCCCGCAGACCAGCCGAA
>Ga0070735_10001465_pt1 | contig 22896 bp, 25 predicted proteins | sample Coa_R1_FD_66443 | JGI IMG/M metagenome (GOLD analysis project Ga0070735, IMG submission 66443) | Surface soil microbial communities from Centralia Pennsylvania, which are recovering from an underground coalmine fire - Coalmine... | ecosystem: Environmental > Terrestrial > Soil > Unclassified ...
CAGATGAACCCCGCATGGGGAAAACCGTGGAGGATGGAGCAACTCCCCATGATTCCCGAGCAGTGGCTCTATCGCGTGGCCGACAAAGCCCAGGAGCAATTCGATTGCATCAGGATCTTATTCCTGCGCCCCGATACCACCGGCATTATCTGTGCCACGGACGCGGGAAGGGAAGGCCAGCACATCTTTGACCTTATTTATCAGTTGACCGGCTCAACCAAGCCCGTCCAACGCCTCTGGATTAGCTCCCTAACCCCGGAAGCCATCCGCGCTGGCCTTAGTGACCTCAAACCCTCCAGCGCCTTTGCCAATCTTTCAGCGGCCGCCGCGTCGCGGGCCCGCGCTGATTGGCTCGTAGGACTCAGCGCCACTCGCGCCTATACCTTAATCAATGGCCAGACATGCACCGTAGGTCGGGTGCAAACGCCCACCCTGGCCCTAATCGTCAATCGCCAGAAGGCAATTGACAGCTTCAAACCCATGCCGTTCTATGAAATTCACGCAGTCTTTGAACCCGGTTTCACCGCCAAGTACATCACCCAAGGCGACGACCCGCAAACACGTCTCCCGGAGCAGGCCACTGCTCAAGCCATTCTGGACCAAATCTCAACCTTATCTAGTGGCACTGTTCTCTCCATCACCACAACTGAAAAGACCACAAAGGCCCCGCCCCTTTTCGATCTGCTCACCTTGCAAAAGGAAGCTAACAGGCGATTCGGCTACACCGCACAGCAAACCCTCGACTTGGCCCAGGGCCTTTACGAAGAATATAAATTGCTATCGTATCCCCGCACCGAATCTCGCTACCTGTCGCACGACATGCTCCCGGAACTGTCCAACATTATCCGCGCTTTACCAAAAGAATGGCCCATCGAGGCCGCCTTGACGGCGCTCGCCAATGGCTTGCACCTGTCCAAGGCTTACGTGGACGATACAAAACTGACCGATCATCACGCCATCATTCCGACTCATAAAGCCGCGCCAGCCGATCTGCCGGCAAAGCACCGCAACATCTATGAACTTGTTGCAGCGCGTTTCCTGAGCATCTTTCTGCCTGCCGAAGTGCGCGATGAGACCACCGCCATCATTCAGCTTGGTTGGCATTCATTCCGCGCCTTTGGCTCAGTCATCAAGGAACCGGGATGGACGGTATTGAGCGGCCAATCCGCACAGGAAGAAGACAAAGCCGGCGACGACGCCCAGCAATTGCCCACGCTTTCGCAGGGCCAAAACGTCGCCAAGCGAAGCGTCCAACTTAAAGAAGGTAAGACCGCACCACCAAAACCTTATGACGATTCCAGTCTGCTAACGGCCATGAAGAATGCCGGCCAAGACATCCAGGACGAAGACCTTGCCACTTATATGAAACAGAGCGGATTGGGAACTCCGGCCACCCGCGCCGCCATCATCGAAAAACTGATTGCAGTCGGTTACGTTCAGCGCAAGAAGAAATCCCTCTTGCCCACTGAAAAAGGCAAAGCCTTCATCAATCAGGTCCATCCCACCCTCAAGGATGTCGCGCTCACCGCCTCTTGGGAACAGCAGTTGGCTAATGTCCAGGACGGGTCAACGCCGGCTGCTTTCTTCTCCGCAGCCATTATTCAATTTGTGCAAGACATCTTTTCCCAGATCATTGCCAGCCGGCTCGCACCCATGGCCGCCGTTTCTAATCCCAATGTTTATGGTCCCTGCCCAAAATGCAAGATTGGGACCGTGCGCAAGACCATCAAGGGCGCTGGGTGCTCCCGCTTTAGGGAAAATTGCAATTTCTCCGTTTGGGGACAGATCAACGGCAAAACGCTCACGGAAGAACACATCCGGCAATTGGTTACCAAAAGTCGCACGGGACTCATCAAGGGCTTCAAAAGGAAGGACGGAAGCGCGACCTATGACGCCCGCCTTGTGCTAACGAATGAGTTCAAGGTCCGTCTAGAGTTTGAGAGCCAGGCCAAGGGAGCAAAGACAGCGTAGTTACGACTTCATTTCAGCTCTTCCGAGGACCGGGTACAGCAATACTGCTGCTCCCGGCCTTCGGACAAATCTTTTTAAGACCGAGGCACTATATGCACCACACGCACCTGAGCAATCTTCCCCCGATCCAGATGTTTTTTCTCGTGGCTGTCCTATTCCTGGGTTTGGCCATGTACTTCTTCCCCTCCATCATGGCCATAAAGAGAAACAGTCCGCACACCACGGCCGTTGTCATCCTCAACCTCTTTTTTGGCTTTACGCTGGTCGGTTGGATTGTTGCCCTCGTCCTCGCCAGCAAACAACCTCAGCCAGTGGTGATTGTTTACCAGACCCCACCGCCCTCGCGCTAAATTGCAGCCTCGGCTCCGTTCCAGCTTCGCAGGTCATCAGGCAAATTAACGAGAAATGAGTATTTTTCGCAATTGCCTATGCTGCGGTGAAGCAAGCGGCTTAGGATCGCGGCGGGTCTGGACGGGTGTCCTAAGTCGCAAGCTTGTCCTTGCGCTTCCGCGCTGGTCCACGCGTATTGTGCGAACCGGTTATGAGCGCTATCCTTTGGAAGCCAACAGGTATTCATGAAGCCCGATAACGGAAACATCCGCCTGTCAGCCAGCGACCTTAGTAGCCATTTGGCTTGCCACCACGTGACTACTAACGAGATCGCGGTTGCCCGAAGCCAGAAAGCGGCCCCGGAATGGGCGAGCCCTGACACATGGGTCCTACGCCAACATGGTCTTGAGCATGAACGGAACTATCTTAATAATTTAAGGGAATCTGGTCTTATTGTTGTTGACCTTGGTGACATTGAATCCGAGGCCAGGGCGAGTGAAGAAACTCAGACCGCCATGAAGAACGGTGCTGAAGTAATTGCTCAGGCGACCATACAAACCGGCCGCTGGTTTGGTCGGGCTGATGTCTTGCGTCGCGTGAACAAACCAAGTGTTCTTGGTTCCTGGTCCTACGAGGTGTATGACTGCAAATTGGCGCGTGAAACAAAAGCGGCGACGATCCTGCAACTATGTCTGTATTCGGAGTTGCTGGCCCATTTGCAGGGCGTTCTTCCTGAGGTAATGCATGTGGTGCCGAGAAGAGAGGGATTTTCACCGGAAACGTATCGCGTCCTGGATTTTGTGGCCTACTATCGGTTGGTAAAGTCAAGGTTGGAGCAGGCAATCGATGGCCGCGCCCCGTTGACTTATCCTGAACCAAATCCTCATTGTGAGGTATGTCGCTGGTGGCGCGAATGCGATATTCGTTGGCGACAAGATGATCATCTCTCGCTCGTAGCCGGTATCACCAAATTGCAGAGAAAGCAGTTAATCATGTGGGGGGCCCCCACACTGAGCCAATTGGCTGCGTTGCCTCTGCCATTGCGTGAGCGACCGCTGCATGGGGCAGTCGATGGTTACGTAACGGTGCGCGAGCAGGCAAGGGTGCAACTTGCCAGCCGATACCAAGACAAGCCGTTATTTGAAATTCTGGAAATGGAGCCGGGATATGGTCTGACACGCTTGCCAGAGCCTTCTCCAGGGGACATTTTCTTTGATTTCGAGGGAGATCCCTTTGTTGGGTATACCGGACTGGAGTACTTGCTTGGAGTCCTGATGCTTGATGAAGATGGAGAACCCCTCTACCAGTATCGATGGTCACGCGACTCAGTGGAAGAAAAGCTGGCATTTGAATGGTTCATTGATTTGGTCACGAATGCTCTCGTTCGATACCCAAGTCTTCATATATACCACTTCACTCCTTATGAACCATCAACGATCAAGCGCTTGATGGGAAGATATGCATCCCGCGAGGAGGAGGTGGACAGACTCTTACGCGCTTCGATTTTTGTGGATTTGCACAGCGTCGTGAAGCAATCAATACGAGCGGGTGTTGAACAGTATTCACTCAAGGCGTTGGAACAGGTATATGGGTTCTTTCGCGACGTTCGGCTCGGCGAAGTCGGATTCGCGAAACGGTCCATCGAACATTGCCTTGAGCTTGAACGCGCAGCCGATATTCAACAAGCAGATCAGAGAATTGTGGAAGGCTACAACCGGGACGACTGCCTTTCAACTCTCTCACTGCGCGACTGGCTGGAAGAGCAGCGGGCAGCTCTCATTGCGTCTGGGCAGCAGATATCGCGTCCGGTCTATGAGGATGGCGCGGCTCCGTTAAAGGTAGACGAGCGTCAGCAGCGCGTGGCCGCGTTGTACAGCAACCTTGTGAGCAATGTCCCGGTGTCGCCCGAACCCAGAAGCGAAGAGCAGGCAGCTCGTTGCCTGCTGGCGAATCTATTGGATTGGCATCGCCGGGAAGACAAGGCTGAATGGTGGGAGTTTTTTCGGCTCAGAGAATTATCGGATGAGGAGCTGCTTCATGAGAAAGCGGCAGTATCGGGTTTACGATGGGAGAGGCGAATCGGAGTGGAAGGCAAGCTTCCGATTGATCGATACCGCTTTGACCCGCAAGAGGTGGAACTTCGAACCAACGAGACCCTTCATTATCGCGGAGACAGAATCGGTACAGTTGCTGATATTGATTTGCTGACGAATAGCATCGATATTAAGAAAGCACAAAAAACGGCTGACGCTCATCCCAGTTCGGTATTTGGGTTTTCCAGAGTGGATTCAACAGCACTCGCCGAATCTCTGTTCCGGCTTGGCCTGTGGGTGCATAAGAACGGATTAGATTCCCCGGGAGCCTACCGTGCCGCTCGGGATTTGCTGTTGCGCCAGTCTCCCCGGCTAACAACAGGGACACTAGAGCCCATTGTGGCAGCCGAAAAGGACGTTGTCCAGGCTGCGCGCCGCATAGCAATGTCGTTGGATTGCTCAGTGCTTGCGATCCAGGGGCCGCCGGGCGCAGGCAAGACTTACACCGGGGCGCGCATGATATGTGAACTCGTTCGCAACGGGAAAAAGGTCGGAATCACAGCGCTGAGCCATAAAGTGATTCGAAACCTGCTTGATGAAATGATTCGGGCCGGGAAACAAACAGATGTGGCCGGTCTGCGCTGCCTGGAAAAGGTCAACGAAAAATCCGAAGCACCGCCCCCTGGAATTCATGAGACTACGAAGAATGAAGAGCTGCTTGACACATTGAATTTGGCTGGTGGACAGGTAGTTGCCGGCACTGCCTGGGTGTGGTCCCGACAAGAATTCTTTGAGAAACTAGACGTACTTTTTGTTGATGAAGCCGGACAAATGTCCCTGGCCAATGTCTTGTCGGTTGCGCAGGCCACGAAAAATCTCGTTTTGCTGGGAGATCCACAGCAGCTTCAACAGCCACTGAAAGGGAGCCATCTGGAGGGGGCGGAAGCCTCTGCTTTGGAGCACCTTCTGGCTGGTGCAAAGACGATCGCTCCAGACCGAGGCCTTTTTCTTGAGGAAACCTGGCGGTTGCATCCGGCGATCTGCTCCTTCAGCTCGGAGTTGTTCTACGACGATCGGCTTCGATCTCACACCGGCCTTGAGCGGCAATTTGTCAGTGGTCACAAATGGATGACCGAGTCGGGATTGTGGTTTGTTCCAATCGACCACGAGGGCAACCAGAACAGCTCTCCAGAGGAGATAAAATGTATTGCAGAACTGATTGATTCGCTGCTTCAACCCGAAGTGATGTGGTTGAATCATGAGGGCAAAAATCGTCGTTTGCAGTTAGATGACATCCTGATCGTCACTCCCTACAACGCTCAAGTATCTGATATAGGGACCAGCATCAAGGGAGCGCGAGCTGGAACAGTTGATAAATTCCAGGGCCAGGAGGCGCCGGTTGTGATCTACTCCCTGACCACCTCCTCTCCTGAAGATGCGCCGCGAGGCATGGAATTCCTATATAGTCTGAATCGATTGAATGTGGCTACGTCTCGACCGCGAGCGTTATGTATTGTAGTTGGCAATCCTCGGTTGTTTGAACCCGAATGTCGCAGTCCCAGGCAAATGCAACTTGCTAATGCTCTGTGCCGGTACTTGGAGATGTCCCGACCAATGAGGGTGGTGGCGGCAACAGAAATTGAGGGTTTCAAAATACTGAGGACTACTGCCTAAGAGCTGAACAAAGATCTTTCCGTATTCCTGACGGATGTTAGAACAAATGGTGACTCTTCCACAACATCAGCCAACGATCACATTGCTGAGCCGCGCCTTTCCCGTAGGCGTATTCCGCTTTACGCTGGTGCCTCGTGAAACGCTGTTTGTGCCCGCCATCAACAAAGCCAACATGCTGCGCGGCGCCTTCGGAAATGCCTTTCGCCGGCTCTGCTGCGTACCGCAGTGCGCCAATGCTCACGCGTGTCCCTTGGCTTCATCGTGCGCCTACAAGGCGATCTTTGAACCTTCTCCACCACCAGACGCAGACCGTCTGAGCAAAAACCAGGATGTGCCTCGCCCTTTCGTCTTCCGCGCTCCGCTGAACGACAAGACGAAGTTCGAGCCAGGCGAGGAATTCGAGTTCGGCCTAATCCTGATTGGCTGTGCGCTCGATCATCTGCCTTATTTCGTGCTGTCATTCCGGGAGCTTGCCGCGCAGGGGTTGGGACTGAATCGGGCCAAGTGCGAGCTGAATAGGGTGGAAGAGGATGCTCTCCGTCCCTCCGTTCCCTCCGGAGCAAAGATTTTTGATGCAGCCGACCAGGTTTTCCACGGTCCGCAGGGGCTAAATGTGGAAAAGTGGATAAATGAGCGGATCATATCTTTCCCTGAGCCATTGAAAACAATCAGAATCCAGTTCCTAAGCCCCACATGGATAAAATCTGAAAATCAAGTGATACGAAAACCCGATTTCTTTCCCATATTAAAGAGGCTCCGCGACCGCATTAACGCCCTGAGTACTTTTTTCGGCTCCGGCCCCTTGAATGTAGATTTTGCCGGCCTGGGTAAACACGCTGAGCATGTGCGCACCGTGTCGTGTAGTATCCGTTGGGAAGACCGTTTTCGTACTTCATCTAAGACCCTCCAGCGGCATGAGCTTTCCGGGTTTGTGGGTGAGGCTGTGTACACAGGTGAATTGGGCGAGTTTTTGCCTTGGCTGACATTGGGAGAGCTTGTGCATGTTGGCAAACACACGGCCTGGGGGATGGGACACATTCGCTCGGCCTGATTCTGCCTGCTTTTGCGGAGTTTCCAGCCAAATTTCTAATGTTTTTCTTTGAAACGATTGATCTTGTTGCGTCACTATCTAACAGGAGATTTCCGTTTCCATCTTCAATGCTGAGGCGGTTCGCGCAACCATAGATTACGCGCAAACCAAGGGGATCGGTGCCATCTCGTCTCCTGCCACTTGCTTGGCGGCTGGCTTTGTTTAAGACCTTCTGCATCTACTATAACAAGGTTATTGACAAGCGTTGAATCCCAGTGCTATGCTCCTCAGCCTAGAGGTGCCGGAATGCTTGCAAAGGGTCCCGAGTTGCAGCTTAGCTTGCTCAAACTAAAAAACGTGACCGCGCAACGAATGTTCCGGAAGCCATATATATCGCTTAAGGGAAAACAACAAGCCCTGGTGGATGCATCACTCGCTGATCTTCTCACTTCAATGGCCTCAATGGTAACGGAGCTGTTTGAATCCCACCGTCAAGTGGGATTTGGGACTGCGCTAAGGAAATCTCTAGGTTCAGAAACTCGAAATCCATGAGTTTCGGGCTGGCACCCCGATGAAGAGGGGACTGAAACTGTCAAAGTAGATGCAGACCTAACCTGGGAATGCCGATGTCGTTGCCCCGATGAAGAGGGGACCTGAAACTAAGATTTAAAATAGGCGAAGCAATGGAAGTACTTCAACAAATGGTCTTGCGCTGGCCTAGAACCTTGCACTTCCGGATTATTTGATATGGCCACACGGGGCTTACAACCGATACTTCGAGACGCATGCGTCGTAGAAGCCTTCGACGAAGCTCGGTACCACCATTTTTTTTCACGCCTCACGGGAAAGGAGCCATATCCGTATCAGATAAGACTTGCTAAGAGCTTAGCCGAGGGGAAATCAATCATCTTGCGCGCACCTACAGGTTCAGGGAAGACCTGGGCAACCGTTGCGCCCTTTGTTTACTCTGTCGCAATAAACAGCAAGTTCTCTGACCGCCTTATTTATGCTCTGCCCTTGCGGACACTAGCCAGCAATATCTATGAGAGCACGTGGGAAAAATTGAAAGAGGCGAATGAATTCCAAGGACAGATTTGTCGATCCCCCAAAGGCCGTAGGTATCAGTCGAGAGATTCTTTTTATCTAGGGCTGCAAATGGGCGGACAACAGGATGACCCATTTTTTGAAGGTGATATCACCTTCACGACTATTGATCAATTGCTGTCCTCCTACCTGTTTGCTCCTGTCTCATTGCCGAACCGCGTAGGCAATATCGGCGCAGGCGCCTTGGTTGGGAGTCTCCTTGTGTTTGACGAGGTTCACCTTCTCGATCCGCAGCGATCTTTTGCTACCACAATCGAAATGTTGGACCGGCTGAAGGGTCTCAGCCAGTTTGTTCTCATGACAGCCACCATGCCCGATTCCGTGATTCAGTGGCTTGAAAAGAAACTGGAAGCAAAGTCAATTTCACTCTCGCCTCCGGAGGTCCGACAGCTTCCGAGCCATGCTGAAAAACAGCGCGCTTTTCAGTGGCATCCCTCCCCGCTAAGTGCAGAAGACATTGTCAGCAAGCATAAGAATCGCACAATTGTCATTGTGAACACAGTTGGACTCGCCCAGGAACTTGTTCGACAAGTGCGGAAGGATTTAGGCGGTCAATCAGGCGCTCCACAGGTATTCTTGTTGCATTCCCGTTTCTTTCCGGAAGATCGGAGGTATTGGGAGTCAAAGCTGGCAGATTATTTTGGGCCGAACGCCACTTTGGGCAATGCGATTCTGATCAGCACTCAAGTGGTGGAAGCCGGCATCGATATTTCTGGCGATGTGCTTCTGACGGAACTGGCGCCGCTCAATAGTCTCCTCCAGCGTGCCGGTCGTGTTGCACGCTATCTGAACAGGAATATAGGACAGTTTCTGGTATATGCGCCTTTAACGGATGATCAAGGGCGGCTCAAGCTTGGGCCTTACCGAGATGACTCTGAGGTCGTGATCGCTACGATGGACCTGCTTACTTCAACTGGCGAGCTGCCATCAGTCAGCTATCCTCATGAACTTGAATGGCTCAAATGCATCCATGATATTCCTGATTTAAAGGCCCTGACACATTTAGAGTATCTGCATGCTCATAGGCAACATGTCTTAGCGGCTATGGACGGACTGGACGAGTCCGCCTGTTCACGCTTGATACGCGAAATCGGCTCGGTCAATATTGTGCTCACAAATGAACCAGAGACACTTAGATTTAATGCGAGAGAATGGCCTGAACTTTTGAGCTTGCCCCGCAGCAGCCTGTTCAGGCTTAAAGGGACGTGTGCCAAGGCTGGGGCTTCTGAATGGGTTCTCAAGGTTCCCGAAGAAATACAGTCTGAATCAAATCATGCCTTGAATTTCCAGTGGCGAACGATTAAGAATCCTGCGGCAGTTGCTTGGCTTGTTGCGATCAATCCAGCCCACGCCAATTACAGCAAGGAGTTCGGTCTCGAGCTAGAAAAAGCGTCCAACACAGTTTCCGAAGTTCGTTACAAGCCTTCCGCACCGATTCCTCGTTATTCATATCTGAAAGAACCATTTGTAACACATGCGACGCGTGTCGCGGATTGCGGCTCGCGTATTCTCGCGCAATGTCCTCATGCATTGCAACGACTCGGCCAGATTTATAAGGGCTTTAGCGTAAGAGATGTCTTCATGCTCGCCTGCGCACTGCATGACACGGGTAAGTTGCAGAGCGCTTGGCAAAATGAAGCGGAGCGATGGCAGCAACACATTGATGCAAAGCTTGGAAGGGATCACAAATCTCAGCCACTTGCGCATACTGATTTTGACTGGGAACGGGATCGCGGAGATCAATGGTGCAGATTTCCGCCTCATGCCGCATGCGGCGGTTTTGCGCTGCTCCCGTATTTCCTGGAACAGTTCCCCAACAAAGTGGCCGTACTTCTTTGCACGGCAATAGCCCGGCATCATGGCACCCATACAAAAGAGCTCAATCAATTTGAATTCGTAAAAGAGGCGGAAGGAATACTCGAGCAATGCGTGCCGGGTTCCTCCCCTCGCTCCGTCACACTTAAGCCGAGACCCGAAGCGGGTGATCTAGCATCCTTTTCAGAAGAATATTTGCTCCATTTGAAGGAAGACGAAAGCTGGTGGGCCCTTTATGCGAATGTTATTAGGGTGCTTCGTTTGGCCGATCAAGGTAGCTTTCAGGACTGATTTATGGAGATCACGATCCCTAAGAAAACTGGCACTTACGCCGATGCGCTGCATGCCATCGGAGCCTCCGATCTCCTGCACGAACTGTGTGGAGAATTGCCGCAAATTATCGATCAAGGTTCTGAATTCAAAGTTGTAGTTGCTGAGAAACGGTCACCGCAGAGATGGCCGTCCCCAAGTCCCGGATATCCGTATATTTGGGATTCTCAAAAGGAGCAAAAACCGCCGACAGGTGATGTTCTCGATTACCGCGCAGAAATAGATAGGCGGAATGCGATGCGAGAGTTTTCAAAGCAAGCAACCAAGGGCAAAACTAGGAAGCAGGTTGCCGCGCAGATGCAGCAGCATGATGTGGAGAAGCCGGCTGGGCCGAAGCCTGAGCTGGTGATTGCATCGATGTTGGCATCAATGCGGAAAGGATGGAGCGGCGACCGCCAGCTTTACCGATGGCTAACTGAAGATCCGTCACGTGCATTGGCCTGGACGAAATTCAGGTTGAACGTGGCTTCTGATCGCGTGCCCGATCCCAGCTGGAGCAATACCCAGTTTCTAAACCCGATTACAGGAAAAGGCGTCCATTCCGCGAAGACGGTGGCCAAAGCAGCCAACGCTATCAATAGTGAACTCGTTGATCCTTTTGAAGACTGGTTGAGGCTCCGGGCCTGTTTTAAAGCAATGTTGGCCTATCGCGACGGTGATGATTTCAAGTTTTTTGTAATCGAACCCACTGACATTGCGCATACCGCAATAGAGAGAGTTATCGCCAAGGTTCGTGATCTTAGCTTGTGGGGCGGAGTCCGGCTGGATATTCTTGCCGTATTGCGTGCGACTGAGACGTTAATCGGACACTCTGAATTCATGCCTCAGGGATCGATCCCGATAAAAGGGAAGTCGCCACGAAAAGTTATCGCGGGATTTTGCCAAGCCTATTTCAAGAGCCTTGGGACAGCCGCAGCGCTGATGAATAATGCCCTGTTGCCTTTTCCAGATTGGTTTGATCTGCACACTTCAAATGATGCCCTACAAATGCTCATGCTCATCAAGGAATTCATTGGGTCGCAGGATCATCCGGGCTGTTTGAACAGCCTTGACGAAAAGCATTCGGATGACGGCGCAATCTTGCAGCAGTTTCGCAATTGGTTGAATTCTGGAGAATTAGTTGATTTCCTATCATTTACAGTCGCTTTTGCACTTCACCTGATGCAAAGGCGAGCACGGCAGGAATGGGCACGGCCCTTTTCCACCGAGAACCTAACTTTTCTTCTTTCTAGGGGGTACAACATGAATGAAATCGTTTCCAACCCAGGTTTTCTGAGCATTGCCCGAGCCGTACGCAACGCAACGATTTATTCAGTGGGAGATGGCTCTGTTGACATCGAGACTAGATTTGGGCTAGCTCAGAAATGGAAACAAAAATTAAAAGGTGGCGATTCCGAGTTTTTAGGTGCCGTTGGCGAGTTCATACAGGACTACAACTGGGAAGTGATCCATCGTCGCAACCGCAAATACCACGTGATATCGACCACTGATTTAGATCAATTGGCACAGCTGATCCAAGGGCATGGAGCGGAAACTGTAGGATTGTTGTTGCTTGCCTACGGCTATGCACAAGCGCCTAAGGCTGAACCGAAAGTCTCTGCACAAGGAGCAGACTGATGAAACACAAATCGATTTCTATTAGTGGCTTACTCACTCTCGACCTGCACGCGTTAAACAATGAAGGTGCTGAGGGAAATACGATGATGACGAGGATGGTTGACATCGTCGATGGTTCAGGCAAAAAACATACGGTTAATGCCATTTCTGGTGACATGTTCAAGCACATTCAGACGGGCCATTTGATCGGGGAATCTCTAGAAATGGGGCTGCCTTTGTGCGAAGGCTGTCGGCGATTTGACGCAAACCGCATTTGTGGCGATGATTCGTTTGTAAAAGACCCAGCCTTCAATAAAGAGACCCTTGACAGCTCAATATTGTCCGCTGCCCTAAAGAAGTGTGTGGTAGATGACATGCAAGGGATTCTCATTACATCTGAAATCGGTAAAAAGCGGTCAATTGCAAGAAAATCGTGTGTGGAGTTCGGGTGGGCCGTAGGCAGGCCGGGCGCTGTGAGTACAGAGTCCTATTTTCATGCAAAGTACGTTCCTGAAGGCAGGGGCAAGGGTTCTGAATCTTCGGACAATCTAGGCCAGAATATCTTTCACCGTCCGGCTTCGTCAGGGCAATACGCGGTTGTGGTTGGCGTTGACCTTTTCCGGGTGCTCAGAAACGACATCTCATTGGAAGTCACCGGAACCGAAAAAGAAGTTCGGAATCGGCAGGCCGCTCTGATTAGAAGTGTGATGAACACGTTTGTAAAGCCGACAGGGGCTCATCGAAACACCCAAAATCCCCATATTGTTGATTTTCAGGGCGTAATCACAAGTTCATCGTCGTCGCTCCCTGCTCCCAACGTCAGTGCCTTAAACTCTGAGTATGTTGCTGAGGCGAAGCGAATTGCTCAAGTCCTCAATCAGATCCACCTGGATGCGATTGATGTTCACGAGTTTAACAGCTTATCCGCATTTGTCGAAGCGATTGCGATGATCCTCGGTCCGGAAATTGCGCGAGCACACGCCTAGGAGGAGCCATGAAGCAACCCGTAAATCCCGGAGAATGGCTCATCTGCAGGTATTCGCCTGTGACCCTATTTAGTTTGCGATCTACTTACGCCACAAGCAAGGGTGGGAAGACCCTTCTCACCCCGACTCCTTACGCGGTAAAAATGGCTTTGATCGACGCTTGCTTTCGTGTATTTCCGGCGGAACAGGCAGAGAAAGCTGCTCGGGATGTATTTAATTTGGTGAAAGAACGGCCAGTGCGTATAAAACCACCCGAAGAGTGCATTGTCCAGAACACATTTTTGCGAGTACTGCAACCTGCGCGAGATGTGACCGGAGAAGAAGGGGGCAATGGACCGTTCTCCAGGACTATCGCCTATCGGGAGTTTGTATTCTTTAGAGGTGAAATGGAGATTGCCATTACTGCGGACTCATCGGCGTTAGAAGCGATGCAGACGCTCCTAACGCACATAAATTATTTCGGCAAGCGTGGCTCGCATTGGCAATTCCTTGGCGCTCAGACCCATCAAGGTAGATTGCCATACGGATTTTCTATCGTTGCAACCGAAATTGCACAATATCCTTTGGATGTAGTTGGACGCTATCGTGTAACAGAGTATTTGGATGAATTCGGCCCAAAGCTCTGTGCTGCAAGGGATGGATTTGAGCGAATAAGTACATATCATGATGGCGATGTTAAATTGGGAGAACACAGAATACTCCAATCCACCTTACTACCTTATGAAAGAAAGGCAGCTGGTCGCCACTTCACGCACTATCGGCGCGCTGTTTAGGAGATTGAATGAGTACTACTGCTGCTATGCTAGAAGTAGACGCCACCGCAGGACGAGCCCAATACAATCTCTTCACCGGCGAACTGGAGCCGTCGCGGACTGCCGAGCTTCGTGAAACCGGATGGCTCTTTGATCCTGATTTCGGAATTGTGCTGCCGGAAGACGTGGCTGGACGCGAGATAGCTGTGGCTGAAGGCGTGACGCTGGCTTTTCCGGTTCCTGCCGGCACGCAGTTTGGACAGGTCACTATAAGGAAGGGTATGGCCAGCGTGGGAATGGCATCCGCTGCTGCGATTACTGGAGGCTCGCGGACCGCTTACCTGCCGGGCCAAAATGGAAGTCATCAATTTCCTGACGCAACTCCCTGGGTTGCGCAGACAGAAGATGCGGCCCAGCTTATCCTTTCGGGCTTTGGCATCTACCTGGGCAAGAAGAGCGAGCGCCTACAGATCAAACTCCAGGGCAAAGTAGCCTATGAGTTTCCTTTTTTCCGCATCAGCGAGGTGGTCGTGGCCTCTCGTGGTGTCTCGCTGTCTTCTGACCTGCTCAAGGAACTCTGCGAACACGGCATCCGTCTGACGTTTGTCGAGTCATCGGGACGTCCTTATGCCATGCTGTCGTCGCCGGTACTCATGGCGACTGTAGCATCAAGACGCGAGCAATTGCTTGCCTATAATGACGAGCGCGGACTGGAGCTGGCCCGGCTGATCGTGAGAGGCAAGATCCGAAACCAGCGCCACCTCCTGTTGTACTTTGGCAAATACCTGAAGAGTTCGGCGCCGGAGCGGCACGCGTTACTGGCTGCCATCGCTCCCAAGTTGCGGGCGCTGGAGTTGCAGGTCAGAGCCGTGGATGGCGTTTCCATCGAGCAGCGCCGCGACAAGCTGATGGGACTGGAGGGCGTAGCCGGTCGGCTCTACTGGGAAGGAGTCAAAGCCATTGTCGAGAGCAAAGCCGAATTCACCGGCCGCATTCACCAAGGTGCTTCGGACCCATTCAATTCGCTGTTGAACTATGGGTACGGCATCCTCTATGCGCATGTCTGGGGAGCCGTTGTGAACGCGGGCCTGGAACCGTTTGCCGGATATTTGCATGTGGATCGTCCTGGGAAGCCCTCCTTGGTTCTGGACATGGTGGAAGAATTCCGGCAGCCGGTCGTAGACCGGACTGTGATTGCGTTCACCAATCTGGCCCAGCCGGTAGGGATGAATGACGGCATGTTGGACGAAGCAACCAAGAGGGCGCTCAGCCAGAAGATCCTGGAGCGGCTGGCATCGCGCGAGCCATTCCGAGGACAGCAGTACCAGATTCGGTCGATTATCCAGATGCAGGCGCGGTCGCTGGTGAGTTTTCTGCGCCGCAAGGGCGCTTATCGTCCATTCAGTTTCCGTTGGTAGGCCATGGCTGAGCTGATCACAATGGTGATTTATGACGTCGAGGACGATTGGGCGCGCACCCTGGTGGCCGAGGCCTGCAAAGACTTCGGCTTGGTGAGAATTCAGTACAGTTGTTTTCGCGGGAAACTCTCCGGCAACAAGCGCGAGGAGTTGTATGAACGCTTCCGCAAGATCCAGAGGGACTGGCAAAACAAATGGTACAAGGACCTGCCGCAATCACGATTTGAGCCGTCAGAATCGCCGGACATTCCCGGCAAGGCCCCCACGGGACGATGGCAGCCGTCGTTCAAGATCATGATCCAGCCTCTCTGCGAGAAAGACGTGAGCACGGCCACATACGCTTACATGTACATGGATGTGCCGGAGTTTGCCCAGACGGCGCAGCCGGATGGCAGGAAAATGACCGCCAAGCCGGAGGGCGGAACGTAAATGCAAGCCGGCGAACTGACAGCGCTGCGCGTGAATGACTTGAAGCAGTTCGAATACTGTCCTCGGATCGTTTTCTATAATACGGTGATGCCGCTGGAGCGAAAGGTCAGCTTCAAAATGCAGCGGGGGAGTGAGGCCGAATTTCGCCTGGACGCACTGGAGAAGAGACGCAGTTTGCGCCGGTACAACTTAGCCGACGGCGAGAGGCGCTTTCACGTTTGGCTGCACTCGGAGCGCTTGGGTCTTTCGGGGAAGATGGACCTGCTAATTGTCTCGCAGCAGGGTTATTTTCCCGTCGATTTCAAGTACACTCGTGGGCGTCCGCGCCGGAACCATATTAGTCAGTTGGCCGGCTACTCGGTGCTGGTGGAAGACCACTTCAATACCAATGTGGAGACCGGATTCATTTACCTTGCTCCGATCGGTGAATTGGTGGCAATAAAGATGACGGCTGAGCTGAAGGAGGAGGTTCCGCAGCGGCTGGCCGAGATTCGGAGCATGATCCGGGAAGAGCTCTTGCCGCAGCCTACGCCGGTCAGAGCCAGATGCAATGAATGCGAGTTCCGAAATTATTGTGGCGATATCTTCTGAAAGGAGCATAATGGGAGCTTTTTTTCGCAAACCTAGCCGGGTTTTGAGCAAGACCAGACCTTGCGAAGAAAGGCCAATTTTGGCAACTTGCAAGTTGTTGAAAATGAGAAGGTTAGAGGAGCGGCTGGAACACGTGCCCCGATGAAGAGGGGACTGAAACCCAGATGTGCTTACACAATACCAAAACTGAGCAGTCGCTGGAACACGTGCCCCGATGAAGAGGGGACTGAAACAATTAAGCTTCAGCTTGCCAGGGCACACAACCAAAGCTGGAACACGTGCCCCGATGAAGAGGGGACTGAAACGGCAAAACTTCACGGTTACCAACCCGGCGCTTGGTCAGCTGGAACACGTGCCCCGATGAAGAGGGGACTGAAACCGGAACCTGAACATTCCCGCAGCCGATACGCTCTGCGCTGGAACACGTGCCCCGATGAAGAGGGGACTGAAACGGATTCACCAATGCGTCGATTGTGGGGAATGGATCACGCTGGAACACGTGCCCCGATGAAGAGGGGACTGAAACAAGGTCGTGTTGGTCTGAGGCTTCAAAAGGTAGCTTGCTGGAACACGTGCCCCGATGAAGAGGGGACTGAAACCAACCTCAAGTACAAGTTGAACAGCGCGCCACGCCACCCTGGCTGGAACACGTGCCCCGATGAAGAGGGGACTGAAACACTTCCGTTCGTTCTGGGATCCAGGCATGCCAAATAGCTGGAACACGTGCCCCGATGAAGAGGGGACTGAAACGGGGACGCAGGGCACGCCGATGCAAAACGTTCTCGGCGCTGGAACACGTGCCCCGATGAAGAGGGGACTGAAACTATAGCCGCGATAATTCCCACTGCAACCAGAATCTCAGCTGGAACACGTGCCCCGATGAAGAGGGGACTGAAACGAGAGCCTGCAATCTGCCCTAGGCGGGCTTGCTGCAAGCTGGAACACGTGCCCCGATGAAGAGGGGACTGAAACGCCTAACTCCATCCCCCGGCCACGTAATAGGCTGCCGCTGGAACACGTGCCCCGATGAAGAGGGGACTGAAACGTTGAGATGAAAAACAGCAAAAGAAAGCCGGCCACAACGCTGGAACACGTGCCCCGATGAAGAGGGGACTGAAACCAAGACCACGGCTGGCTGGTGAACCCGTATTCGATGGCTGGAACACGTGCCCCGATGAAGAGGGGACTGAAACGCGGGCCGTTACTTCCACGCCCATAATAATCATAGCAGCTGGAACACGTGCCCCGATGAAGAGGGGACTGAAACCGAAAATGATGCTGACGGGTCACCGCTAGCCTCACCTAGCTGGAACACGTGCCCCGATGAAGAGGGGACTGAAACAAGATATATCATGGGTTGTAGAGAAACTTGGGTTTAAGCTGGAACACGTGCCCCGATGAAGAGGGGACTGAAACAGAAAATAACCAGAGCATAGAGCCATGGGCGGGGATCTGGCTGGAACACGTGCCCCGATGAAGAGGGGACTGAAACCTGGGCATCATCACAGAGATGCAGACGCCGGCCGGCGGCTGGAACACGTGCCCCGATGAAGAGGGGACTGAAACGCGATTAAATCAGCAAAGGCGCCTTGCACCGTTTTTTGGCTGGAACACGTGCCCCGATGAAGAGGGGACTGAAACTGGCAAAGATCACACGTCTGATACAAGTTGCCGCTGGGCTGGAACACGTGCCCCGATGAAGAGGGGACTGAAACACTGTGTTGCCTGAAGCGTCCGTGAAGCAGTTGAACGGCTGGAACACGTGCCCCGATGAAGAGGGGACTGAAACCCGGTTCCCGCATTCGCTGCAAAGCTGCTGGCTCCCTGCTGGAACACGTGCCCCGATGAAGAGGGGACTGAAACTGGAGTTGCTCTTGCGCTTCGTCGCGGATGCGCTCAGGCTGGAACACGTGCCCCGATGAAGAGGGGACTGAAACATTGACGGATGCTTTTGTTATCTGTTGAGTAACGTATAGCTGGAACACGTGCCCCGATGAAGAGGGGACTGAAACGTTATGGGAATGCTGCATTTGTTTCGTGCAAAAATCTCGCTGGAACACGTGCCCCGATGAAGAGGGGACTGAAACCAGCCAACAGGAGAGCCAACATGGCAAGATCGCGTAGCTGGAACACGTGCCCCGATGAAGAGGGGACTGAAACATGGAAGCGTTCAAGATGCGTCAATGACTCTTCTTTGCTGGAACACGTGCCCCGATGAAGAGGGGACTGAAACTACGAGGAAACTACATTCTTTCTGTGTGATTCCTGCCTTGCTGGAACACGTGCCCCGATGAAGAGGGGACTGAAACGCTTAGAAGGTTTGATCGTTTCCCAGCGGGAACAAAAGAGCTGGAACACGTGCCCCGATGAAGAGGGGACTGAAACATGCCGATGTGACGCCCGCGCCGGGGATCTCGCAGGCTGGAACACGTGCCCCGATGAAGAGGGGACTGAAACGACCTAGCAAGAGTACCTGTATGGGTTAGTCGCGCTGTGGCTGGAACACGTGCCCCGATGAAGAGGGGACTGAAACCATTCGGATCATGCGACTGGCCGGGGCTTGGACTTCAGGCTGGAACACGTGCCCCGATGAAGAGGGGACTGAAACCGAAGCCAGCAACCGTCTGCTCGTCGTATAGCTTTTGCTGGAACACGTGCCCCGATGAAGAGGGGACTGAAACGCTCACGGTCATGCTGCGCGCCGGGTCCGCGTTCCGTGCTGGAACACGTGCCCCGATGAAGAGGGGACTGAAACCTGGAACTGGATCACCAACAGGATGCACGAATCAGTTTGCTGGAACACGTGCCCCGATGAAGAGGGGACTGAAACGAAAGTTCCCGCATCTCCTGCCGCCGACCTGAAGGAGAGCTGGAACACGTGCCCCGATGAAGAGGGGACTGAAACTCTCAACTCCATACTCCCAGGCGACCAAAACATAACTGCTGGAACACGTGCCCCGATGAAGAGGGGACTGAAACCATTGGAGGGAACGAGAACCACTGGGACCCGCTGATAGCTGGAACACGTGCCCCGATGAAGAGGGGACTGAAACCGGTCTACCAAGACTGCCTCCAAGCACAGTGGCCCTGTGCTGGAACACGTGCCCCGATGAAGAGGGGACTGAAACATGGTAGACCCTATCGCTATAGCACTCGCCAATGAGGCTGGAACACGTGCCCCGATGAAGAGGGGACTGAAACTGATGTGACTCAAGTCTAGGTTTTCACTAGCCTTTAGGCTGGAACACGTGCCCCGATGAAGAGGGGACTGAAACACGTTGCTTTCGGCCGAGTCACCCCAAACGGCAATTCCAGCTGGAACACGTGCCCCGATGAAGAGGGGACTGAAACGATGGCCTTTGCTGCTTTCACCGGATGGGTTACCACGCTGGAACACGTGCCCCGATGAAGAGGGGACTGAAACAACGGAGCTTACCCATTCGACCCTTCGAGCCCGCTGGCTGGAACACGTGCCCCGATGAAGAGGGGACTGAAACAGATACGAGCTCACGTTGTTAACCCAAGCCTGCCAGTTGCTGGAACACGTGCCCCGATGAAGAGGGGACTGAAACACCTGCCATCATGCCTGGAAAATGCCGATGCCTCGCCCTGCTGGAACACGTGCCCCGATGAAGAGGGGACTGAAACGGACTTCTCAGACGGCAAGATACAGGAGCTATCAACGCTGGAACACGTGCCCCGATGAAGAGGGGACTGAAACATATCGATTAAAGGCTCACTGGCGAGAGTTTCCCGCGGCTGGAACACGTGCCCCGATGAAGAGGGGACTGAAACCACCAGAAAGACACCATCCAGGTTGCCATCCGCAAGGGGCTGGAACACGTGCCCCGATGAAGAGGGGACTGAAACGGACCTGGAAGGTAGTTGTGTTGGCCGTGGTAAGCGCTGGAACACGTGCCCCGATGAAGAGGGGACTGAAACCATTTTCGTGGTGGTGGTTACTGCTGGTTATTCTCTTGCTGGAACACGTGCCCCGATGAAGAGGGGACTGAAACTGTAGCCATTCGATTGAACTCTTGTCGCCCATGATTGCTGGAACACGTGCCCCGATGAAGAGGGGACTGAAACTTGCTTGCGGCATCACCTGAATCTGCCGGTTCCTCACGCTGGAACACGTGCCCCGATGAAGAGGGGACTGAAACTTTGTGGAACGGGAGCGGATGGAGCGAACGGTCTTGTAGGCTGGAACACGTGCCCCGATGAAGAGGGGACTGAAACCACGTACGGAATGGAGCATGGCGTACTGGGTGGCGAGGCTGGAACACGTGCCCCGATGAAGAGGGGACTGAAACATGCGAACCATCAGGGCTACATCTACCGCATTTTGAAGCTGGAACACGTGCCCCGATGAAGAGGGGACTGAAACTGAAATTGCCCGCTGGCACACTGGTAACCATTCGCCGGCTGGAACACGTGCCCCGATGAAGAGGGGACTGAAACAAGTTCTGGATTTCTAAAACAAAATCTGCGTTGGTGGCTGGAACACGTGCCCCGATGAAGAGGGGACTGAAACGAGTTTAGAAACGCTGGACAGCGCCGGAAACTTTCACGCTGGAACACGTGCCCCGATGAAGAGGGGACTGAAACGCGGGGAATTTTGCCCCTACGAAAAATAAGTTGATGGTGCTGGAACACGTGCCCCGATGAAGAGGGGACTGAAACTTGAGCCGATGGCCATATAGATGCCCATGCTTTTTGCGCTGGAACACGTGCCCCGATGAAGAGGGGACTGAAACCATGGAAACACCATCGACGCCAAAGCCGATATCCTCGCTGGAACACGTGCCCCGATGAAGAGGGGACTGAAACTCACAGTCACCAGTGATGGAGTATTGCACCAAGGGAATTGCTGGAACACGTGCCCCGATGAAGAGGGGACTGAAACTCAGGAGAAACCGTGAGCCGCAAGTTGGGAAGTGAGGCTGGAACACGTGCCCCGATGAAGAGGGGACTGAAACGCCGGCAATGGATTCTATTCTCTGTTTCTGGCGTGCGCTGGAACACGTGCCCCGATGAAGAGGGGACTGAAACCGGCCAGCACGCCACGCGTAGTTCTCGCCAGCAATCAGCTGGAACACGTGCCCCGATGAAGAGGGGACTGAAACCAACTCCGGAACCTCGAAAGCGCTATGGGTGTCAAAAATGCAGTAGCTGGAACACGTGCCCCGATGAAGAGGGGACTGAAACCAACTCCGGAGGGACAGTCTACGTTCGCCGCGGGCTCGCTGGAACACGTGCCCCGATGAAGAGGGGACTGAAACCTGCGCGCAACCGATCCAAGCGACCTCTTTACCTTGCTGGAACACGTGCCCCGATGAAGAGGGGACTGAAACGGAAAAGTCAAATGCGCGTGACGCTCCATGCTCGCCTGCTGGAACACGTGCCCCGATGAAGAGGGGACTGAAACGGAGGAGGAGGCTGAGGAGGCGTGCCGGCATCGGCTGGCTGGAACACGTGCCCCGATGAAGAGGGGACTGAAACACAACCAGTTGATAGAGCTGCTGCTCAATGGACTGGGCTGGAACACGTGCCCCGATGAAGAGGGGACTGAAACTTACCGCTGCTGCTCTGCCATTGCCAAGCGGAGCCTCAGCTGGAACACGTGCCCCGATGAAGAGGGGACTGAAACAGGGACGCTGGACGATATTGCTTCGCGGATGGACGCCGCTGGAACACGTGCCCCGATGAAGAGGGGACTGAAACAGATCAACTGGGACGATGCGGCTCAGTATTTAGAGAGGCTGGAACACGTGCCCCGATGAAGAGGGGACTGAAACTAGTTACTTGCATTTCCTTGGTGCTGGCCGCAGTCGTTTGCTGGAACACGTGCCCCGATGAAGAGGGGACTGAAACTTCATGCAGCCCTCCGTTTCCGCGGGGGTGTGAAGTTGCTGGAACACGTGCCCCGATGAAGAGGGGACTGAAACAGGCCACGGAGAATACCGCGCTTCAATCCAATCGCGCTGGAACACGTGCCCCGATGAAGAGGGGACTGAAACTCGGCGTAACCGAACCGCCAGAAAGTCTACTTGTGGCTGGAACACGTGCCCCGATGAAGAGGGGACTGAAACATGATTCTCCTATTCTTGAAACCGTGGCCCCGCAGTTGCTGGAACACGTGCCCCGATGAAGAGGGGACTGAAACATTTCGATTTTTGCGCCATCGGCGTGCTTTTCATCGCTGGAACACGTGCCCCGATGAAGAGGGGACTGAAACAAAATGGGACCCAGGTACATCGGGGCATCGGGGCATGCTGGAACACGTGCCCCGATGAAGAGGGGACTGAAACGCACTAACGTCCCGGTGACTTCGATTCCAGTTGTAGAGCTGGAACACGTGCCCCGATGAAGAGGGGACTGAAACCGCTGGCAACCTCTGCCGCGCCCTGCGAAGGGAAAGCGGCTGGAACACGTGCCCCGATGAAGAGGGGACTGAAACAGACAAGCCCAATGATAATCGCTGCAAAAAGTATTCGCTGGAACACGTGCCCCGATGAAGAGGGGACTGAAACGGGGGATTATTGATCTCGGGCACAGCGAAGGTTATCGCGCTGGAACACGTGCCCCGATGAAGAGGGGACTGAAACCCGGGAACCTCAGATTAGCAGCAGATCAGATTCGAGCTGGAACACGTGCCCCGATGAAGAGGGGACTGAAACGGAATGTTGATCTGTAAATAGAGGTTCGCTTGATTCTGCTGGAACACGTGCCCCGATGAAGAGGGGACTGAAACGGAATGTTGATCTGTAAATAGAGGTTCGCTTGATTCTGCTGGAACACGTGCCCCGATGAAGAGGGGACTGAAACTTGCTTTTG
>Ga0070735_10001466_pt1 | contig 22895 bp, 15 predicted proteins | sample Coa_R1_FD_66443 | JGI IMG/M metagenome (GOLD analysis project Ga0070735, IMG submission 66443) | Surface soil microbial communities from Centralia Pennsylvania, which are recovering from an underground coalmine fire - Coalmine... | ecosystem: Environmental > Terrestrial > Soil > Unclassified ...
GCTGTCGCTGAACCAGGCGGGGACGCCCGGCCAGTATCCCGGCGAATTCTGGCCGGTCCACGTCCGGGTCGCCCCGCTGGCCAGGTTGATGACCACCACGCTGCCGTGCAAAGGCCCCGGAGGGAACTCGTGCACCAGGGATAGCGCGAGCATCTTTCCGTCAGGGGACAGCGCCGCGCCGATCACCGGCTCGCTCCTGTTGTCAAAGCTCAGCTGGCCCAGCGTCCCGGGCCGCCCGTCCGAGGAGACGGTCAGCCGGAACAAGGTGACGTCAGCCACGCCGGGCAGGTCGCCGCCCCGCGAGACGACGATCACGAAGTGCCGGTCATCCTGGCCGCCGAACGCCTCGGCGCCGACCATGTTCCGGCCGGACGCCGGTGGCCCAGGTATCGCGACCGAGCCCGTCACATGCCCGTCACCCGAGGCTCGCACGACAACCTCCAACCCCGCCACCGTGACGTAGAAGCGAGGCATACCGCCATTCCGCGGCTGCGATGGACCCGCGGGCGTGCTGACCGGGGAGTGCTGGGCCGCCGTCCAGGCCGACAGGACCGCGCCGAAGATGACACCGCAGATGACAGTTGTCGCAGCTACGGCTTTGACCGCCTGCATGCTGATCAGACGCATCACCGCCCGCCCAGGTTGCGCGGGCTGCGAGGCGCTACCGGGTTTTGGGTCAGGCTGTCTTTTCTTGCGGATCGATGCCGTGCTGGCGGAGCAGGGCGCGGAGCCGCTCGATCTCGTCGGCGAGCTGCTGGCATCGCTCGGCCAGATCCGGCAGCGACGGGTGCCCGGCGGCCCGCTGTTCCTGCCGCGCGGCCTCGTCCAGGTCCTTGGTGTCCAGCCCGGTGCCCATCCGCTGCTCAATGGTTTCCACCCGCTGCTCGACCGCCTGCAGGCGAGCCGGGATTCCGGGCCGCAGCCTGCGCTGCCGCACCACGGCCCCGGTCCACAAGGGTTCCTCGGCCAGGTGCCCGTGCACCAGCTGGATCACCAAGTGGCGCACCCGGTCCAGGTTGGCGCCCAGCTTCTCCAGCACCTGCGCGGCCACGCCGTGGCCCTCACGGAGGAGGCCGAGCAGGATGTGCTCGGTGCCGATGTAGGTGTGCCCGAGCTTCTGCGACTCGCGCAGCGACAGCTCGAGCACCTTCTTGGCCCGGGGCGTGAACGGGATGTGCCCGGACGGCGCCTGCTGGCCCTGGCCGATGATCTCCTCGACCTGCTCCCGGACCGCGTCCAGGCTGATTCCCAGCAACTCGAGCGCCTTGGCCGCGACACCTTCGCCCTCGTGGATGAGGCCCAGCAGGATGTGCTCGGTGCCGATGTAGCCGTGATTGAGCCTCTTGGCTTCTTCTTGCGCCAGATCGACAACCCGCCGCGCCTGGTCGGTAAACCGCTCCAACATTGCCCGCCGCCTCGCGCCACAGAGCTGAACCTGGCCGCCCGCCCAGAACCCCAGCCAGGCGGAGCCTGCCCGGGCAAGCCGGTGATGGTACATCCACAGTACGCCCCCGCAGTCTGAGCCGACCCAAGCCTGGAAGGCGCTAGCGGGCTTTAGGTCAGGCTGTCTTGTCGTGCGGGTCGATGCCGTGCTCACGGAGCAGGGCGCGGAGCCGCTCGATCTCGTCGGCGAGCTCCTGGACCCGCTCGGCCAGGAGCGGCAGCGCCGAGTGCCCGGCGACCCACTGCTCCTGCCGCGCGGCCTTGGCGGCCAGCAATTCCGTCTCCCGGTTGCGCCGCGCCGCGGCCTGCTCATAGTCCTGGGCGTCGACGGCGGATTCCTTCTCGCGGCGAACCTGAGCGATCTGCTCGTCCAGGTCACTGGTGTCCGGCCCGGTTCCTACCCGGTGCTCAAGGACCGCGAGCCGGATCTCGACCACGTCCAGGCGAGCCTGTACCTCGGGCCCCGGTGTGCCCTCCCGGAGCGGCCCCCTGGCGATGAGCTGGATGACCTGGAAGCGCACCCGGTTCAGGTCAGCGCCCAGCCTGACCAGCACCTGGGCAGCCACCCCGTCGCCCTCACGGATCAGGCCGAGCAGGATGTGCTCGGTATCGATGCAGTCGTGGCCAAGCTGCAGCGACTCACGCAGCGACAGCTCAAGCACCTTTTTGGCCCGCGGGGTGAACGGGATGTGCCCGGACGGCGCCTCCTGGCCCCGGCCGATGATCTCCTCGACCTGCTGCCGCACCGCGTCCAGGCTGATCTCCAGCGACTCCAGCGCCTCGGCCGCGACACCTTCGCCCTCATGGAGGAGGCCGAGCAGGATGTGCTCGGTGCCGATGTAGCCGTGGCTGAGCATCCTGGCTTCTTCTTGCGCCAGCACAACCACCCGCCGCGCCCGGTCGGTAAACCGCTGGAACATCGCTCACACTCCTGAGCCGAACCTGGCCGCCCGCCCCTCAGCACCGGCCGGACCGAACCTGCCCGGGCAAGCCAGTGCTGACCCATCCACACTATGCGCCCGCTAGCCGGGCTGTGGATGAGCTGGTTCTGCCGACCAGGTGAGGGCCGGAGGGTGCACGCGGGCGCAGACCGGGTTCCCTCGCGGGTCGGTCAGCCGGATTCGTGCGACCAGCCGATGGTGGGGGCGCAGGGCCTCCTCGACCAGGCGGGGATCGATGTCGACGAGCCGGAGCTTGGCGCCGCGGAACAGCCGCAGTGTGCCGTCACCAGGCACGTCACCCCAGGCCAGGCCGAGGTGGCGGTCGGTGCGGTCGCCGCGGACGAACGGCCCGCCGAAATCCAGGCCGTCGTGGTCGCGGCGCACGGTGACCGGCACCTCCCAGCGTGCCGACGGAGAGTCGCCGGGTACCGGTTCGGTCGCCAGCCACGGGTTGCCTGGTATGACGAGCGCTGGCCGCTCCTCACCCCGCCCGCGCCCATCCTTGCGGGGGCCGGCGAGCGCGACGTGGATGTTGTCGTGCACCTGCCCGCCGGCTTCCGGCGCACAGGTCAGGCCGGGCAGGTCGAAGCCGTCGATCACCACGGTGAGCTGCCCGATGACCGGAGCCGGGCGGCGAGGCAGGCGCCGGGGCGGCGGCGGCGCCGCGTTCTCCCGGTAGGCGCGACGCAGCCAGCCGAGCACCTCGGCGTCGACGTCCTCGGGCCGGGTCAGCGGGATCCGGACGGTGGCCGCGCCGAGGTCCCTGGCCGGGAGCAGGCGGCCGCCAGGGTTCTCCTGATCCAAGCGCAGGCCGAGGTCTACCCGGCTCTTGGTGGCCGCCTGGACGACGGCGAAGGTGCGGCGGGGAGTGACCAGGCTGACGAATGTCTTGCGAGCCTGCACCGTGGCCGGGCCGGCCGCGGGCAGCGCGGCCAGCACGGCGTCCAGGACAGGCCGAAGCTGCGGCCGGTCGGCGTACTGGCTGGCGATCAGCTCCTCCGCCTCCGCGTCGGTCCGGTCCTCGCGGTCGAGGTCCTCGTTCTCGCCCACACCAGTTACTACCTGGGCACGACGGCGCTCGACCTCGGCCTTGAGCCGCGGCCAGCTCGCAAAGCCGTACTCGCGCGCGATGGCGAGCTGCGCGGCCGACAGGCCGACGTTGCCCGAGACCTGTCGCAGCCGGCGCAGCGCGTCGGCGTCCCCGCCGAGGGCAGCGCGGTGCAGCTCGCGGGCCTGGCGGCGGAGCTGGTCCAGATCGGGGCGGGCGGGAAGCTGGGACATGGCGCGTCTCCTCACGCAGCCAGGGCCCGCGTTCCGGCTGGGGCTGAAGACGATCCTGCGGTCCAGCATCATCATGCGTGTGAGCGGAGGCGGACTCGGTCCTTCCCGCGGGCCCGGCGGCGCCCTCCCGCGCCGCTGCCCAACCTACCCCACCAGCTAGCCGAGTTCCCAGAGCAGCCGGTAGTAGCGGGTCCGTTCTGCGTCTGGCTCGACCCCGTAGGCGTCGAGCAGCAGCTCCTCCCAGCCGGGCCCGTAGTTCCACTCGGTGCTCCACGTCGCGACGGCCAGGTCGGCCCAGCGGTCGGCGACCCCGAGGTCGCCGAGATCGACGTGGCCGGACCATCGCCCGTTGTCGGCGATCAGCGTGTTCGGTGCGCAGGCGTCACCGTGGCAGACGACCAGCCGGTCGGCCGTCGGGATGTCCTGGACCTGGGCGAGCACACCCTCGATGCCGAGTTCCAGGTGTTCTGGAGCCCAGTCCGAGGTGTCGAGCCACCCAGCCGCGGCCGCCCGCTGCGCCGCGGCGATCCGGTGCTGTGCCATCCAGGAGAACGGGCAGCCGGTCACCGGCAGGGCATCGTGCATGGCACGGAGCCCTTCGCCGACGGCGGTCACCGCGGCGCGCGGGTCGGCCAGCCACCGCTGCGAGACCGCGTTGTGACCGGGCAGGGCCGCCGTGACCAGCCAGGAACCTTCGCCGTCGGCATCCAGGCCGAGCACGCGCGGGACGGGCGTATAGGCGACCGCCCAGGTCATCCGGGCCGCCTCGGCGGCCAGGTCCAGCGGGGAACCGGCAGGCGCCCACTTGACGAAGCACCGGTCTGGGCCGCTACCCACCTCGAAGGTCAGTGCGTCCTCGTTCTCCCAAGCCAGGCGTACCTGACGGGCCGTGGCCAGCTCCCGGACCGCCGCGGGCAGCGTCGCCGGACGCCCGGGGCCCTCGCTGCTCACCCGTTCACAGTGCCATACGGCAGCCATCCGACCCGGTGCAGCACTTCCTCGGCGACCTCGGTCACGGGGCGGTTCTCGTTGTCCACCAGGTGGTCTTCGACCTGTGCCCGCTCAAACACCCCCGCGGTGTGCGTGGCGGCCCCCAGGAACCAGCTCGGGTCGCTGGCTTCCCGCGAGCGGATGCGCTCATGCAGCACCGAAAGCGGCGCTCGGAGCCGGACCACGGTGATCTGGGCGCCCGGCACCGCCTGGGCTACCCGCCGCAGCAGGCTCCGGGCCTCGAGCACGCGCACCAGGATCAGCCGGTCAGCGCCGGCCTCCCTGAAGTTGGCCCACATGCAAGCCAGGTTGCGGTGACTCACGCGCTCGTTCCACGGATCGTCGGCCGGAACGGGCCAGCATTGCTCGATCCGGTCAAGATCGACCAGCGCGTGGGCGACGTCCGCCTGACGCAGCAGCCATGCCGCCTCGTTAGCGATGGTCGACTTCCCGACCCCGACCGGCCCGGTGATCACCAGCACGGGTACTGAATCTGCCATGGTTTGATCCCCGACGGTGCGCGGACTTCCTCCAGGCTGGCGAGGATATCGCGGTGGGCGTCGAGGAGCGCGAGAACGTCGGCTGCCTGCCCGACCCGGCCCATGCCGCATTCGGTGCTGATCCCCCACTCGGACGTCACGTCGCGCGGCAGGTATGTCTCGATGAGCTGGGCCTGCCGCTGGATCGTGCCGGCGCCCTGGCGGGCGGGGTGGTAGGGCACGATGCCGAAGTACCGCTCGGCGGCACCGGTGCGCAGCGACCGCAGCGGCGCGAAGAACCCGGGGTCTGACCGGTCCTGGGGCACGGTGAACGAGACCCACGACAGCGGCCGGCGCGCGGCGGCTACCACGGAGTTGATGAGGATGACCTGCAGTTCCAGGGACTGCGGTTCGATCGTGTGCTGGTGCCCGGCATCGCCATAGCACAGGTGCAGGCCCGCGGGGACGTCGGCGGGCACCCGGTCGAGGCAGCGGGCCAGCCTGCCAGGTATCCGGTCTTGGTCCACCGGGGCCCCGAGGGCGCTGGCCAGCTGGATGACTTCCCCGGCCACGTCCCACTGCACAGCCAGGTCGTCATGGGGGATGCGGGCCAGCAGGTTGTCTAGGTCGGCGAACATCGCCCGCTCGCTGCGGGACAGCAGCGCGTCATAGTCCTCGCCCGGCGCGAACGCGGAAATAAACACCATCGGCGTCGGGAACTGGGCTTGGAAGCGGATGCCGCCGGGGACGGCGCCCTCGGCCGTCAGCCGGGTGAACACCTGATAGGAGGCGCCGTAGATATCGGCGTAGCCAGGATCGGGCCAGGCCAGATCGCGGGCCGGCACTTCGCCGCTGATCCGGAAACGCGGGAAGCCCGGCAGGTCAGGGTGCGCCGAGGAGGTGATCCCCGGGGTTGCCGCGAACTTCTTGAGCTGGAAACTGAACCAGTTGGAACGGTCTCCTGTCTCACCGTCCGGGATGCGGGAGACTCCTGCGGGGACCCGCGAGGCGATCTCCCGCATGACCGTCTCGGTGTCCGCGAGATTGACCGAGCCGTTGAAATGCACCTTGGTCGCAGGCACGTGCCCTCCTGGATCTAGCGTGCACGTGGAGTTGCGCCCGCCGGTAACGTGAGCATGTCCGAACGTCGCGCGTCCTGGAGGTAGGCATGCACGTCACTGATGAGGAACTCGCGACCAGCCTCAGCGAGCAACTCGGCGGACAACCGCTGACCCACGCCGTGTACGCGCGGGTGGATACACCCGTCGGGTTCACCCGCATGCTCACTCCGCTGGGCAACTACTTCATCGCCCGTCCCGCGGCTCGTTCCGCCGCGAAGAAGGTGACCGCCGAAACCGACGTGCCCATGGACGCGGCGGTGGTACTCGGCCTGTCCGACACCGCGTTGCACGTGTGGAGCGCCGATCCGATGCTCAACCAGGTCCATGACCACCTTGGCCACGTGCCGCTGGAGCGGATCACCGCGATAAACGTGACGCCGGGACGGAAGTGGCAGAAACTGACGATCACTCTCGATGGCGGTCAGATGATCGAGATGGACGCCCGCGGAGCCAGCCACGCTCTCGCGGCCGCGTTCGAGCAGAGGCGCCGGCCAGCCCCCTGACGGACGGCTGTACGCAAGCTCATCTCGCATCACGACCGGCGTAGCGGGTTAACGACGCCGAACGCTCCGGTGAGCATCGCGGGATCGGTGAACGGAGCGCCGGGCCCGTGGGTGCGGCGGAAGTTCTCCGCCATCCGCGGGAAGGAGGGATCGACCGTCGCGCGGTAGGAAGCGAGCTGGTTCACCCGGTCGGGCGTCGACTGGTCCAGCTCGGCCCGCAGGTCCGGCGACCGGGCGAGCAGAGCCATACCCGGCACGGTGTAACCCCGCTCGATCCAGCTCTCCCAGATCGCGTCCCGGTCGGCCTCCTGCCCGGTGAAGTGGAACACCGCGCGTGGCCGCGGGCCAGCCGGTGCCGCGGCCCCGGAGACCGGTCCGGTGCGCAGCTCGACGCGGCGCCCGGCCAGGTAAGCCACCCGGAGGCCCTTGCGGACGCAGAAGTTCAGCGCCTCCGCGGCGGTGTCCACGATCGACTCGCCCCGGTCGTTCAGTGACGTGTTGCACAGCATCGGCACGCCTGTGGCCGCGCGGAACGCGTCGATCGCCTGGTGCAGGCGCGGATTGACATCCCGGCTGAGCACCTGGTGACGGGCCGAGCCATCGCGGTGCACGATGGCCGGCACCCGGTCGCGCACGTCGGCGCGGACCTGCACCGCCTCCAGCATGTACGGCGAGTCCCGGTCCGGGGTGAACCAGTCGGCCACGTACTCCGCCATCACCACGGGGGCGACCGGGCGCCACCACTGCCGTTGCTTGTAGCCGTTGAGCTCATCTTTCGTGGTCACCCAGCGGGGATCGCCGAGCAAGCTGCGGTGCCCGAGCGACCGAGGGCCGATCTCGGCGCGGCCGTCGACCCAGGCGACCACGCCCTCCTGCACGTCCGCCGCGAACCGCTCGGGCGCAAAGCCGCTCACCGAGACGACCCAGGGCTCGAATTCACGAAGCGCCTCGTCGGCATCGGTGACGTCCCGCCCGTAGTACGCCGACGCTATCCGCACCTCAGCCTCATCGAAGACGTCGCGGCCGTACAGGCCGAGCAGCCCGAGGCCCATCGCCTGCCCCGAGTCGTTGGAGCACGGTGGTGTGAGCAGCCCGCGGAAGCCGAACCGGTCCATCAGCAGCGTGTTGGTCGGGCAGTTGAGCGCGTAGCCGCCGCTGGTGGACAAGTAGCATTCCCGCGCCCGGACCCCGCCGCGTTCGAGCAGTCGCTCGATGTTGCGGACCGCGACCAGCTCCGAGCAGCGCTGGACCACCTTCATCACGGCGCTCCGCAGGTTCTCCTCGCGGGAGAAGGAGCTATCCAGGGCCACCGAGTCGAGCTGCGTCTGCGCTTCGGCGATGATGGCCCGCAGCAGCGCGAACGAGGTCTTCCACGGCTGGACCTGACCGCCGAGCAGCGACAGGTGGTCGACGGCGGCCACTTCGTCGAACTTGATCCGGCTGGTGGTCGCGGAGGCCAGGGCCATCAGCGTCCCGGGTTCCTGGCCGAAGATGGTCTCGGCCGCGGTGTAGAGCGGCGCCGGGGACTCGACCGCGTCGAAGCTGAGCCGCCCCTGGACCGACACGCATCCGGCGTACCAGAACCGGTTGGGCCGCTGTTCCTGGGCGTAGTCAGGCAGGGCGTCCAGCGCCATGCCGATGATCTGCTCCTGCCGGAACAGCCGGGTGTCCGTCATGAGGCCGCTGGCGAGGTGGGCCAGGCTGTGCACCGGGAAGTCTTCGGCGCCGGCCGGCACCGGCACCGGCTCGGCGGCGGGCAGCCCGGGCGTCCCCCAGCACGCGCTGATGTCGGCCAGGTTCAGCCCTTCCTCGGCCAGCAGCGCGGACAGGAACGACTCGGTACGCGCGAGCGTGTACAGCGGCCAGAAGTGATGTTTCTGGCCGCTGATCCGCTCCACCTCCCACAGCCGGGCCAGCGTCACGGTGCCGCCGTCCCGGCGCCAGAGCGCGACGTTCTGGTCGTGACGGACGGAGAAGACCGCGGTCGGTCCTGGCGGGGTCAGATAGCAGGACAGGAAGTGCTGCGTCACGACGGATCCTCTCGGTGCTGCATACGGGGTCAGATCTGGCGGCTGGCCAGGAACGCGAACAGCCCGTCTTCGTCGGCGAGCAGCTCCTCATAGCGGCCCTCCTGGACGACTTTCCCCTGGTCGAGCACGATGATCCGGTCGGCTTCCGTGACCGTGGACAGGCGGTGCGCTATGACCAGGCGACTGGCGTTGAGCTTGCGGATGGACTCGGCGACCAGCCGCTGGGTCGGGTTGTCCAGCGCGCTTGTGGCCTCGTCAAGGAAGACGATGCGAGGACGGGAAACCAGCGCGCGGGCGACCATCAGCCGCTGCCGCTGGCCGCCGGACAGGGTGTTCGTGCCCTCGGAAAGAACGGTGTGCATGCCCATCGGCAGCGCCTCGATGTCCGCGGCGATGCCGGCCATCTCCGCGGCCTCCCAGGCGTCCTCGACCGTGTAGTTGCCGCTCCCGATGATGTTGGTCTTTATGCTGCCGGCCAGCAGGGCGCTGTGCTGCAGGACCGCCCCGCACTGCCGGCGGACCGCGGCGACCTCCAGCTCGTCGAGGTCCTGCCCGTCGTAGAGCACGGTCCCCGCGGACGGCGTCTCGAAGCCCAGCAGGAGTCGCAGCACCGTCGACTTGCCGCTGCCGGACGGGCCGACCAGGGCGACGAACTCACCGGGCTGGACGTTGATCGTGACATCGTCCAGCACGAGCACGCCGTCCTCGCCGTAGCGGAACGAGACGTGGGACAGCGTGATCTGCCCGGACAGGTCGCCCGGGTCGGCCTGCATGTCGTTCACTTCGGGGTCGGCCGCCAGGATCGGCCGCAGTTCCTCCAGCATCGGCACGACGCTCATCGCGGTGATCGCCGCCGCGGTGAACTGCAGTCCCGAGGCGAGCAGCAGGTTGAACGCGGCGAAGAAGGAGAGGAATACGGAGATCGGGACATGACCGCGCAGCGGGCCGCCGGCCACGATGAAGACGATCGCGGCGCAGATGATCGGGAAGGCCGCGTTGAACGTGGTCACCAGGTTCTGCACCCGGCGAGCCGCGGCCGCGGAGGTGCGGTTCTGTGCGAACTGCTTGGCCCACACCCCGAAAACCCGGTCCTCGGCCGCCGCCACGCGAAGCTTCGGCACCGCGGTCAGAAGCTGAAAGACCAGCGCCGATATCGCCTGCTCGCTCCGGTAGAGTCGCCGCTGCCAGCGCACTTCTGAGAACCCGGCGACCAGCGCGAACAGCATGCCGAAAGCGACCAGCGCGGTGGCGAGCAGCGCCAGCCAGAGGTTGTAGAAATACACCAGGCCGAGATTGGCCAGCCCGACAAGCAGGCCGAGCGCGGCGGTCGTGGTCATCCCGGACAGCACTTCCTGGGCCGCGCTCACCCCGAGCACGGTGGTGCCGAGCTCGCCGGTGGAGTAGCGGGCGAAGAACGAGGCGGGCAGCGAGAGCAGCCGGTTCCAGACGCCGACCTGCATCGCGGAGGTGGAGCGGCTTTCTATCCGCAGGACCGCGATATTCAGCACGATCGACAGCGCGGCCACCACCAGCGCCGAGCCGATGACGACGAGGGAGCCCTCGACGATCAGGTCACGGCGGGCCTCCGCGACGAAGGTACCGAGCACGACGCCGGTCATGATCGGTACGGTCAGCCCGATCAGCGAGACCACCACCGCCATACAGACGAACGTCCGCAGGTCGCGGCGGTTGTTACGCAGGCCGAATCGCAGCAGCCCGCCGATGCTGCGGACCGCGGCCGGCAGCGGCCGGTAGAGCACGGTGGCGACGTTGCGCAGTTCGTCGGCCACGGCAGCGGTGACCGGAACGACCGTGCCCCCCGCCGCCAGCACGTAACCGCGGCCGACCGGCAGCAGCGCGACCGGAACGTCGCCGATCTTGCGAACCCCGATCATCGCGCCGAGGTCCTGGGCCCACCACTTGCCCTCCAGCCGGATGGTGCGGATCCTGACGCCAGAGGCCAGGGCGATCGCCCGCAGCGGATCCAGGTCGCGGCTGTGCCCGCTGCCTGTCACCGGAGCTCTGACGGTGAACCCCTCGCGCGCCGCGACGAGACGGGCCGCGGCGAGCGCGGGCGGATCGTGCACCACGTCGGCGAGCCGGATCCGCACCGCGGTGTCACGCACGATGGCCTCGAACCCGTCCGCCGTGCGCGACATCACCTCATGGTCGTGTTCGCGGCGAGCGGCGATAATCTCGCGCTCGCGGGCGCGCTGGCGTTCCACCCTACGGTCGATCACGTAGACCAGCCGGGCGGCGTGGGTGACCAGCCGGCTCCACAGCTGGCCGTCGCGCAGCAACTCGTGTAGCGAGCGGGTGCGGAGCCGGGTCGTGCCGTGCGCGACCAGCCAGTCCCGTTCGGTCACGCAGATGTCGGTGCCCGCCGAGATCAGCCCGGCGATGCTTTCCACCATCTCGACGGCGCCCTCTTCGATGAGCACCCACCGCACCCCGTCGACCGACCGGAGCGCCTGACCGTCGCTGACCTCGGTGGCCTCGGTGGTGGCGAGCGAGACGAACTCCCTGGGCGGCAGCGCGTCGCGCAGCGCCTCGGCGAGAGCCACGATGCCCTGTTCCGCACCGGCCACGAATTGGTCGACCGCCTGCTGATAGACGTCCGCCTCCAGCGCCTGCTCGGCGGCGGTCGACAAGCTCTCCACGTGCGAGAAGGACAGGTGGAGCAGGACCGATCCCGGCACCGGGCGGCCCACGATCCGGTGCCGCGGCCCGTACGGCGTGCCGACCAGCACCGCGCCGCTTTCCAGCCGGTTCAGGAAGGTCCACCGGCCGTGCGGCCTGCCGTCGGTGACCTCCACCGCGAACAGGTCCACCGCGCCCGACTCGACCAGGAGCACCTTGCTCACGTCGTCGAAGGCAATGAACCGGTCTCGGCCGAGCGTGACCGGGGTCGCCGCGTCGGTGAAGAACCGGGCAAACGCGGAGTCAGTCCCGGCTACGGTCACATCGGTCATGTCTCCCACCCGATCCTGACTGCCGTCGCGGGTCTCATGCCTCCACCTCGAAGCCGCGCCGGGACTCGATCAGCGCCGCGTACACCCCGCCTAGCTCGAGTAGTTCCTCGTGGGTTCCGCGCTCGGCGATCCGGCCGGCCTCGAGCACCAAGATCTCGTCGGCGTCGCGGACCGTGGAGAGCCGGTGCGCGATGATCAGGCACGCGCAGCCACGCCGGCGCAGGTTGTCCATGATGACCCGCTCGGTCTCCGGGTCCAGGGCGCTGGTCGCCTCGTCGAGGATGAGCAGAGTCGGGTCGACGGCGAGGGCGCGGGCTACCTCGAGCCGCTGCCGCTGCCCCCCGCTGTAGTTACGGCCGTTCTCTTCGATCAGGCTATGGATCCCGCCGGGGCGCGAGGAGATCACGTCCAAGATGGCGGCGTCGCGCAGCGCCGCGATCACCGCCTCGTCGGGGATGTCGCTATCCCACAGGGCAAGGTTTTCCCTGACCGTGCCCTCGAACAGCGTGATGTCCTGATCGACGTAGGCGACCGAGGTGGCGAGCACGGTGCGCGGGATCTGGTCCCTGGCGCGCCCGTCGACCAGGATCGTGCCTGACCACGGCGCGTACAAACCGGCGAGCAGGCGGCCCAGTGTCGACTTGCCGCTGCCGGAGCCGCCGACGACCGCGATCCGGCGGCCGGGCGCCACGGTCAGGCAGAGGTCCGCGAGCACCGGTTCGGCGAGCGGGTTGTAGCCGAAGTTCACCTCGCTCAGCTCGAGGCGGCCATCGAGGCGCACCGCGTCCCCGCTGTCGTCGGGTACGTCGAAGCAGGCCGCGGCCGGATAGCGCTCCACGTCGTAGAGGCGTTTGATGTCCGCGGTGACATCCTGCAGGCGGCTGCCGAGGTTGGTCAGCTGAGTGACCGGACGGCTCAGCGAGGTGAGCAGGGTCTGGAAGGAGACCAGGATGCCGATGCTGATCGCCCCGTCCACCACCCGTTCCCCGCCCACCAGCAAGATGAGGCCGCTGTTGAACGCGGCCAGGCCAGGCGGGACGACGACCAGCACCGCGGTCGGTACGCCCAGGCGCTGCTGGGCCGTCACCACCTTGGCCAGGAACCCGGCCCACCGGTTGAACGCGTCGGGCTCGCAGCCGGTGGCCTTCACGGTCTCGATCAGCGAGAGCGTGGTGAAGGTGGTCGCGGTGAGGTTCCCCCGGTCGGCGCGCAGGGCGACCACCGCGTCGGTACGGGACCGTGACACCCACCGCAGCACGACGATATTGAGCGCCGCCATGCCGATTCCGATCACGCCGAGGATGACGTCGTAGCGGATCAAGATGGCGGCGTAGAAGACCACGAGCACCAGATTGATCACCGATAGCGCCAGATCCCGGGAGAGGATCTCGGCCACGACGTCGTTACCGGAGACCCGCTTGGCTACCTCGGCCGGCCGGCGCTGCATGAAGAAGTCGACCGGCAGGTGCAGCAGGTGCCGGAAGAACCGGGCCGAGCCGACCAGGCCGAGCCGGATCTCAAGCCGCAGCAGGTAGTGCCGCTGCACGGTGGTGAGGATGAGAACCGCCACCGCTGTGCCGGCCATCGCGATCGCGAGCGGCAGCAGGTAGTTGTACTGGCCGCCGGTGAGTATCCGGTCGATGAAGACCCGGCTGAACGCCGGGGCCATGATGCCGGGGATCACCAGCAGCAAGCTGGCCAGCAAGATCAGCGGCAAGGCCCGCCCGGACGGCAGCCGGCGCTGCATCAGTGCCGAGCTCACCCGGGTCTGCTTGCCGCCCGGGCGGAAGTCTGGGCCCTTCTCGAAGGAGAGCACGATCCCGGTGAAGCCGGAGTCGAACTCGTCCCAGTCCATCAGCCTGGGCCCGGCGGCCGGGTCGTTGACCGCGACCATGGTCCGGCCGTACCTGGTGCGGACGCCCTCGACCACCATGAAGTGCTGGAAGGCCCAGAAGATGATCACCGGCGCGGACAGGTTGCGCAGGACCTCGGCCTCGCCCTGGAATCCTCGCGCGATCAGCCCGTGCGCCCGGGCCGCGAAGAGCAGCGTGGACGCCTTGGCGCCGTCACGGGAGACGCCGCACAGCACCCGCAGCTCCTCCAGCGCGACGAACCGCCCGTGGTAGCCGAGGATCATCGCCAGGCTGGCCGCGCCGCACTCGACCGACTCCATCTGGATGATCGTGGGCACCTTGTGGCGCCACCGCATCCGGTGGCGGCCGGGGCGTAGCGCCGCCGGGGTGCCGGGACGCGGCTCTTCGGGGCGGGTCTCGCTCTGCACGGTCGTCGTCATGGCCGCTCAGCGTCCCAGTACCAGGCTGAACGGCGTCTGGCTGCCGAGCTCGATCGTCGCGGAGACCGAGACCTGGGTGCTCAGCGTCACCGGGGGGCCGTTGGTGGTCGACCATGAGTACCCGGATCTGGTCGCGTGGTCAGGCAACAGCTCGATCACCACGAGCCGCGGGGCCGAGATCGAAGAGTAGCGTTGCGCCGAGAGATCACCGCCGACCAGCCCGGACAGCGCGCCGAAGGTGAGCGGGTACGCGCTGACCGAGCTGACCCGCCCGCGCAGCAGCCCGAACACGGACGACGGCGCGGTGGAGACGGACAGGCCGACCGGGTCCCCGGGCGCGAGGCTGACCGAGTCGGACGAGGGGACGAAGATCATCGCGATCAGCCGGTCGTTGGCGCCTTCGATGCCCTCCACCGTGGCCAGGGTGGCTCCGGCCTGGATGACCTCGCCGATGGTTGCCGCGAGGCTGATCACCTGGCCGCCGAACGGGCTGGTGACCTCGTCGAGGTTTCCCGTGGCGTCCTGAACCTGGGCGATCGGCGTCCCGGCGGTGAGGGTCTGGCCGGGGCGCACGGTCAGCTGGCGGACCATGCCGCTGTAGGGGCTCTGCACGCTCGCGATGCCGCCGGGCCGGGTGAGCAGACCGGTCGCGTTCACCGTGATGGGCAGGGTGCCCAGGAAGGCCCAGGCGATCGCGGAACCCATGATGATCATCACGACGAAAACCGCGATCCACCCGCGCGGCGCTGCGAGCAGGGTCGGCGAGTCGAGCTCGTCGGGCTCGCGCATCCGCTGCAGCGCCTTGAACCGGAAGTTCATCCCCATGCCTCCTCATCGTCGGCCGGCACGCCCGATGGGTGCCGCAGCACCGCGGGCCGGCTGCCCACCACCAGCTCGCCGACGGTGCCCTCGGCGAGGTGGTCGAGCCCGGTGGCGCGGGCGAATTCGGCCGCGTCCCCCCCGCCGAGGCCGCACACGGCGAGCCCCATCGCGGTGCCGACCAGGTACAGCGTCTGATAGAGCACACCGACGTGCTTGAGGATGAGCGGGTAGCCGACGGTCTCGTATTTCCACATGATCCGGCCGAACCTGGCCGAGACCAGCAGCGTCACCTGCGGGTCCGAGGTCATCAGCGCGCCCGCCCGGGCGCTGGCGACCAGGGCCTGGGTGGCCGGTCCTGGCTCGGCGGTGAGCTCCAGTTCATGGGCGTCAGCGCGGTAGTGCCAGAGCCCGGGCTCCAGGTCCCGGCAGGCGGTCACCAGCGGATAGAGCTCGAGCTCGTGCAGTGCCCCGCCGCTTGGATAGGGCCGGGAGGCGAGCTCCTGGCCGTCAGCGCCAGTGCAGGTGCCCACCCGCCGCGCGCAGCGGAAGAGCAGCTCACCCAGCTGTCCCAGGGTGATCGGGTCGGCGTCGTCGTGCTCGCGGATCGACCGGCGAGACTCGATCACCTGGCTGAGCGGCGGATCGCGGCGGGCTATCGCCGCCATGTCCGGTCTGGTGAGCGCGATCCGGCGGGTCCCCTGCGGCGGTGGCGAGGCGGGCAGCGGCGCCGACCTCCCGGCGTTCGGGTAGGTGCCCCCGTATCCGGCGACCGTGCCGGGCCCGCGGCTGCGAGCGTGCAGCCACAGGTCGGCCGGGGCCCACTGCGCCGTCTCCGGCCGTGCGCTCTCCGGATCCAGCTCCTGCTGGCCGGCGACCAGTAGCCCAGCGGCCTGGAAGAGCCGCAGGGCCTCGGCGACGGCGTCCGGCGGCAGGCTCGGTGTCAGCCGGGCCACTGCGCCGGGTCCGTGCCATCCGGCCAGCGCGCCGAGCAGGGAGCAGGCGGGCCGGGCCAGGTCGACCGCGAGGTGGCTGCCGGGGGCCCGGACGACCAGGACGCCGTCCTCGGCTCCCGCGATCGCGAAGCGAGAGAGTTTGACCGGGACGCTGGGGTCCAGCCTGGGTCCCCAGCTGGTCCGGCCCCGGCCGACCGGGCGCAGCCAGGCGACCGATCCGGTGCCGTCGGCGAGCACGCCGCGCTCGAGCAGTCCTTCCGCGTCGAGGCGGAGCATGACCATCTGCAGCCGCATCACGGCGGTGTCACCATCGCTGGTCATCACGGATTCAGCCAGCGCTTCCTGCGTCGCCCCTGCTCCGGCCAGCGAGATGAGCGCGGCACGGACGCCTGCGGGCAGATCGCGGATACGCAGGCCGCAGAACCGGCTGGTGATCACCAGCCCGGTGCCTGAGGCCGCCGCCGACGCGTCGCGCCGCAGCCGCACCACGGTGGTCGTGGTGCTCGCCAGCAGCGCGGCCGTCATCGGCGTCCGCGGATCAGCGCCGGCCGCGGGCTCAGAAGAACACATTCCACCGGTTCATCCGTTCCTCGGTGGTGGGTTGCGCGAGCTGGCCCGTGCGGACCGGGACGTCATAGAGCCGTCCGGGCCCCAGGCGCCGCCAGAAGTGGCGCATACCGGGGACGATCACCTTGACCACGCACAGGTCCAGGTCCGGCTGGGTCTGGTCCAGGACGATCACCTCGAGGTGCGCGGCCCTCGCGCGGGCGACGCACTCCTGGATGTTCCCCGCCAGGTCGTCCCCGGCCGGGGCGGTGAAGTCACCGAGGTCAGTCGCGGGACGGGTCGGGTCGGGCCGCAGCCACGGCTCGTTCTCCAGCCGCGCTTGGCGGCACCAGCCCAGGGTCTCCGGATCGTCGGTGCGGTACACGGTATTGCCGTCCGCGTCACGCCGGTCGACAAAGGGCAGGAACTGGTTCACCTCGGTCAGTGCCCGCATCGCCGCGATCGCCGGATCCGGGTGGGCGCCGAACCCGACCATGATGTCCTGTACCTCATGCTCGCGGTGGGAGAGCGCGGCGAAGGCGGGGATGCCCAGATCAGAGGTGATGTCCAGCATCCACAGATCGCGATCCATGGCGGCATAGGCGCTTCGCAGCGTGTTGACGTACGGATCCTGGAGCGAGTCAAGGTCGAACGCGGGCCGGCGCAGCCGGTTGTACCACCACAGCGCGACCGCGTCCCGCTCCACCACCTCGCAGAACCCCTGCAGGACCGCCTCCTCCAGGGTGTTACCGCTGGCCCCGCCGTTGGAGTCGCCGACGCAGTAGAAGTGGCGGGCTAGGTCGGGATGCCCGTACCAGACGTATCCGGCAGGAACCAGCCGCTCCGTGTCGTGCGTGAGTGACCATCCCGCCGACCAGTCCAGGGCCAGGTCCGTGCGGAACGGCTCGGGCACCAGGTGCAGGCGGTGGGTGGGGTCGGCGTTCCAGGCGTCCCGCCCGGCGACCTGGTCGTCGGAAAAGAGCAGGAGTTTCCGCATATGCAGCGCGATGGCGGGGTCCAGGTCGTCGTATGCGGCGCGTACCACGGGTTCCCCGCTGCGCCACACCGCGGAATACCGTTCTATGGCCTCGCAGACCGCGCTGACTTTCGCCTGGATCTCGACACGGCCCTTGCCGCCGCTCTGACCGCGCATATTGCGGCGCAGCAGGTCCATATTGTCGTTGACCATGGCGAAGTTGTGGCCCGCGGTGAAACTGTACGTAACGCCGTTACTCGTCTCCTCATGCGCACTGAGCTTGCTGACCGCGCCGAGGTAGGGGCTGATGTGGTGCTTGAGCCGGTCGAAGGTGAGCTGCGGCGGCTGGATCCGGTAACCGCCGTCGGTGCTATGCCGCGCCGGGCGGGACGTGAGGACGATCTTGGTCCCGCGCTCGGCGGTCAGCCGCGGGTCGCCGCAGGCGGTGCACTGCGGCCGGAGCACTAGCGCGTGCTCGGTGGTCTGCAGGGTGGTCAGGTCCAGCGTGATCATCCGGCCGGCCAGCGCGGCGGAGGTGCCGGTCGCCGCGATCCGAAGCGCCTCGGTGGCCAGCAGCCCGGCGAACGCCTGCTGCCCGGCCGGGAGCATCGCCCGGGACGCGTTGCGCGGCACGAGATCGCCGCGCTTGCCCATCAGATATCGTTCCACCTGCCGGTTCTCGGAGATCCTCTGCGCCATGCACGCCCAGCACCCGGTGTGGCCCGGTTGCAGGTACGGCCCGAGCCACGGCGTGACGCCGTTCGGCTTGGCGAGCAGCCAGGGCCTGCCCGAGGCCAGCTGGGTCTCGTTGAGTTGCGCCAGCGCCGGGTCGAGGTAGTCCTCGGCCACCACGACCAGCAGTGACGTACCGCGATTCACGGCCGCGGATTCATGGTTGTGCGTCACCCGGAGACCGCAGTCACGCAGTGCCTGCGCGACTGGCCCGGTCTCGACCCCGCCGACCCCGGTCAGGACCACCGTGGCCGCCGCCGTCGCGCCGGCGACGGCGGCGGGGTCGACGCCCTGGGCGTCCCAGAACGCGAGCTCGGAATCGGGCAGCCCGGGGTGGCCTTCGGCGAGATAGCCGGCCGCCTCATACCGGCGCAGCGCGGTGAGAATTCGTGGCAGCGGAATTCGCCCGGCGAGCTGCTGGACGATTTCCACCACATCGCTCCGGCCGTCAAGCAACGGCAGCAGCGCGACCGGCTCTTCGCCCTGAATCAGATAGTGCTGTTCCTCGGCGATGAGAAAGACCTTCTCACGGTCGACCACTTCAGCGTGAAAGTGGGCCTTAAGCCGAGGGCGTTCCATTCGGCCACTCCTCTTCGCTTGCCCTGTCCGACGTCATGGCACGAACGCCAACTCGACCAGTGAATCACCGCTATTCAGAGCCGGACAGACTTCAGTCCGCGCCGCCTACGCACGTCCGGAGAACCTACGTATGCCCGGTTTATACCTACGCCGCAGATATTCCATGATCATGACGTGGGTCCGCGGACGGTGCTGGCGCCGGTTCAGCCGCACCGGCACGCCGGGCGGCTTCCGTGACGCCCGCATGCCCGGCTGCCAAAGGGTTTCGTGACGCCCGCGCGCCCGGCCGGCGGTCACCGGTCTCTGCGGCGCCGGGTACGAAATCGACCGCGGGCGCCCCGATCAACCTGACAGTATTATGAAACTCGCGACACTTAGGTAACAATTTAGATTATTGCGCTCAAATAAAAAAAATAGCGAGGCTGAGTCCTATACAGGGCAGGCCATGGTCCGCCTGCTCGCCACGGACACGGCAGCACAAATGACTGCCCGCCACGAAGTTCGGCGGGCGCCTGACCTGCGCAGGAAACCGTGTTATTCGAGCCGCCTGAATATCAGGCGAGGCGCGCCGTCCATAAACAGATCACGATTGCCAGGCCGCGAATTCTGATTAAAGGCCTCAAATTCGAAAACGGCGACGAGGCAGACCCGGGGAGCGGGGGAACTAATTCGTAAATGTCGCATACACTGAGAGCGCGAACCGAGGCACTACCACGGCGTCCCGCTCGCCAGCGCCACGCGCACACCGGGAGGCTTCGCCATGCCGGTAACAAAGCTTCTGCATCGCGATCACGAACTCGCCGTCCTGTCCGGCGCGCTGCAGGGCATCTACGACGGCCAGCCGGCCGTCCTGCTGATCCAGGGCCCGCGTGGCAGCGGGAAGACGGCGCTGCTGCGATCGGCGCTGGCTTCCGCGCCCGAGCACGTGCTGATGCTGCGGGCCCGATGTCATGCCACCGAACACGAGTTCGGGCTGGCCATGGTCCGCCAGCTCTTCGATCCGCTGCTTGAACGGGCCGGCGACGGTCCCTCTCCGGACGAATTCGCCGCCGGGCAGCTGCGCGCTACCGTCGCCGAGGCCACGGTCTCGGACCAGGCCGAGCACAACCTGCTGTCCAGCCTCTTCCAGGTCATCCGGTTCCGGGCCGCGGTGAAGCCGGTGATCATCGCGATCGACGACCTCTCGTCGGCGGATCCTCCCTCGGCGCGCTGGTTCAACTTCGTCGCGCGCCGCCTTGACGGCCTGCCGGTCGCGATGATCGCCACCCTCGACACGGACGCGGCCGGGGACACGGCCGCCGAGCTTGCGTCGCTGCCCTACGCCAAGCTGGTGCGGCCCGGGCCGCTGTGCGAGACCTGCGCCGCCGAGTGGGTCGCCCAGGAGCTCGGCGCGCCGCTGGACAGCGAGCTCGCCGCCGCGTGCCATATCGTCTCCATGGGCAACCCGCAGGTGCTGCGGGAGCTGGCGAACCGCCTCGCGACGAGATGCATCTGTCCCGGCTCCCCGCGGCTGGACGCGGTGCTTGAGATCGGCGCGGCGACGCTCTCGGACACCGTGCTCGACTGGCTCGGCTCCCGGCACCCGGACGAGGCCGATCTACTCACCGGCCTCGCCGTGCTCGGTCCCGACGCCGACGTGGCCACCGCCGCGGTCCTCGTCGGTCAGGGCGAGTTCCTGGCGGCGCGTGCCCGCGACGTATTGCGCCGGATCGGCCTGCTCGCGGCGGAGCCGCCCGACCGGATCAGGCACGAGCTGATCCGCACCGCGGTACTCGCCCGGCTTCCCGCGGCCACGCGATCAGACCTGCACACCCGCTCGGCCACGCTGCTGACCAAGCTGGGGGCCCCGGCGCGGCAGACCGCGGAGCATCTCATGTCGCTGGGGGTGACCGGCAAGCCATGGGCATCGGGCATCCTGCGCGATGCGGCCCGGGAGGCGGCGAGATCAGGTGAGTGGGAGTTCGCCGCGCGCTATCTGTACCAGGCGCTGGTCGAAGCCCCGGATCTGACGATCGACCTCGATCTGGTCGGGCAGCTCGGCGCGGTCGAGCTGCACCGGGACATCGCGGCGTGCACCCGTCACATGATCACCGTGGCGACCGCGGCGAGCGGCCCGGCGCAGCGGGCCCAGGCGCTGACACCGTTCCTGAGCCCGGTGCTCGTGGCGAACTCGAGCGCCGCGGCGGGCGCCTTCGTGGACGCCGCGCTGGCGGTCGCCGCGACCCGGGCGACCCCCCGCGACCTGCTGCTGCGGTTCAGCACCCAGGCGCTGCTCGCTGGACGCCGGGCGGGGATGCGCCGCTCGCTCCGGACGCTGCACCGAGGCGATACCGATCCGGCGGCCCGCGGCTTTCTGGCCGGGCTCGCCGCAATGGTCGCGGCCGGCGGCGGCCGCCCGGAGCTGGCCATCCGGCTGGCAACCCGGAGTATCCGGGACGACGACCCGGGCGGCGCCGACGTCGGGGTGCTCGGCAGCGCGCTGGCGCTGTCCTGGAGCGGGCGTGCTGAGGCTGCGCTCGCCCTCGTCGGTCAGCTGATCGAGGCGACGGCGGAGCAGCACCATTCCGGTGAGCGGGGCATGTGCCTGATGGTCCGCTCGGACATCGGCTTCCGGCTCGCCCGTTGGCCGGAGGCGCTGGCCGATGCGCGCGAGGCGATGCGGGTCACGGCCGCGGTGAACGCGCCCGGGCTGCGCGTCGCGGCGCAGGCGTGCGCCGCCCGGGCGCTGATTCGCCAGGGACGGGTCGATGTCGCCCGTCGGCTGATCACCGTGGTGCCCCCGCAAGACCTGCACCCGCTGGTCCGGGCGATTGTGCTGCAGGCCGCCGGCATGGTGGCCGCGGCCGATGGCGACCATGCCGAAGCGCTCCGCCTCTTCCTGGAGTGCGGGCACCGGCTGGCGGTCTGCGGTATCGCCAATCCAGCGTGCGTTCCGTGGCGCACCCATGCCGCCGAGGCGTACCGGGCCCTCGGCGAGTACGCGGCTGCGCGCACGATCGCTTCACGCAGTCCGGGACCGACGCAGGCGCGCGCCGCCCACCCCGGCGGTCGCCCGGTCACCGCCGGCCCGGTCGGCGACGCCGGGAAACCGGTCCGGCTCACCGCCGGGGAGCTGCGGGTGATCGACCTCGTGCTCCAGGGAATGAGTAACCTCATGGTGGCGGAGCGGCTGGTCCTGTCCAAGCGAACGGTCGACACGCACCTGGGACGGGTCTATCGAAAGCTCGGCATCGTAGGGCGGTCTGAGCTCGCCGCCGCCGTCGAGCGGCTATGAGCGACGGCCAGCGACGGCCAGCGACGGCCAGCGACGGCCCGGCGCTGCTAACCCGACTAGCCCGCTGTCCCGGTCAGCCCGAAGACGGCGCCGCGTGAGTCGCGCAGCACCACCGAGCCATCGGCGTTCTGCCGCATGATCCGCGCGCCGGCGCCGAGCGCCCGCAGGACTGTCCCGGCCAGATCGTCGGTGCCGAAGTAGACCACCCAGGCCGGCCGGGCCGCTTCGTCCGCGACCACCAGACCGCTGGCGTCGCGGCCGAAGAGAGTTTGGTAGAAGTGCGCGGCCACGGCCGCGTCGCCGACCCGCAGCTCGTACCGGCAGGCCGAGCCCGCTTCATCGGCGAGCACCACCCCCTCCGGGCGGTGGCCCTCCCAGAAGCCGACTGTCGCGCCGGCCGGATCGACCGCTAGCGCCAGCCGCCCGAACTCACCGACGGCCACCGGGGCCATCGTCACCCGGCCGCCCATGTGCTCGGCTCCGGCTATCGTGGCGCCGAGGTCCTTGGTGGCCAGGTAGACCGTCCATGCCTCGACCGGTGCCGGGGCGACGCCGAAGCCCGCGACGATCTCACCGCCGAGCTGAGCGGTGACGTTTCCGCCTTCTTCTGCGTACTCCCAGCCGAACAGGGCGGCGTACCACTGCTGCGCCGCGGTCAGGTCGGCCGTGACTCGGTCGATCCAGCATGGCGCACCGTCGGGGTAGGCCGTACGACGCGGCATTCGTCCTCCTGCATCTTCGTGTGCTCGGCCGGCAACCGCTCGTCGATAAGGGCGGCCGCCTCCTCGGCACCGCCCCCTCCGGGCACTGACAGCCGGTACATGGGCAGCTCGCCGAACTCGGCGTCGGCGTCGGCAGGCCACACCGAGGGGTGGAAGGCCCGCGGCTCCAGCCGGACCAGAGCGTCGGTCTCCTGGCACAGCCGGACCAGGGCCGGGCGCGGCAGCTTAGCTCTGATCG
>Ga0070735_10001467_pt1 | contig 22895 bp, 16 predicted proteins | sample Coa_R1_FD_66443 | JGI IMG/M metagenome (GOLD analysis project Ga0070735, IMG submission 66443) | Surface soil microbial communities from Centralia Pennsylvania, which are recovering from an underground coalmine fire - Coalmine... | ecosystem: Environmental > Terrestrial > Soil > Unclassified ...
AATCACCTGTGCGTGGTTCAGCGCGGAGACCAGCGCAACTCCGCCCAAGATGTTGCCGATCAGTGTCGGCAGCATGTACCACCCGAGATACGAGAGCCAGCTTTTGGCGCCCGTCATGACCAAGAACAATACCTCCACGGAACCGGCAACAATATGGGTGAGACCGGCCAGTCCCACGACATACGTGAGGCTCACGACGATAGAAATTCGTCCCGAATCAGTAGCCGCGAGCATCCAAACGACCATTGCGATCAGCCATCCGGCAAAAATTCCTCGCAGCAGCGCAGATGGAAAAGTGACATCGGCTGCCTCAATCGCTAGAGCTCTCAGAGAGTTCTGGAAGTCCGGCCTCAAAACCGTGCTATTGCCTATGACCCAGGCGAAAATGTGAGCACCGGCAAGATTTGCGGCCAGAACAACACTCCACAATCTCAGAACGGACTTGAATGTGGCAAAATTCCTGCGCGCGAGCAGCGGGATGATCGCCGTCAGAGTGTTCTCCGTGAAGAGCTGCTGGCGTCCGACGATTACGATTAGAAACCCGAATGGGTAACCGAGATTCGTCAATAAAGGGCGCCAAGTGGTTGCCGGCAAGTAGGTGCGAAGCAGGCCCTCTGCGAAAAATGAGAAACCCATTGACAGGCCAGCAGCCAAACCGGACCAGGCGAGAGCGGATACGGGACGCTGCAATTCTGTGTCGCCATCTTTACGAATGGCCTCGTGAACCACCAGCGCCGTAACCGAGGTGCGGTCCTCCGCCTCCTGGCGCTGCCGTTCGGTGAGCTCCGGGACGACGATTGTTTCTTCTACAGGTTGTCCCCTATCGTCAGTAATCATCTAAAGGGGAGATTGCACGTCTGTGGCCAAAATATGCACTTGCCACATTTCTGGCCCACCGCCGGTTACGCTGCGCGAGCAAGCGTTACCGCGCTATTTGCGCAGTCGCTTTTTGCCCGGGCCCTGGTTCGCTTTGACTGCCGTGGCCCCGAGGCCTGAGCAGCATCCGGATTTGATCCAGCAGCGACCCGGGAGGCTTCGCCAAACCTACCATGTCCAGCGCGTGCTCCGGTTCTGTATTCTTCATGAACCAGTGCCATACGCTACCGGTGCGGAGATTCTCGGCGCTGAGCAGTGTGATGCCGACGTCAATGCCGATCACGTAATGGCTCACCCATCCGGTAGTGGGATTGAAAGCATCGGCAAATCCGTAGCGGCCATAAATTTTTTTGCCGTACTTCAGCAGCATAGTTCGGAGCGCGGGAATGCAGATATCGGGTGTGAACATCAGAGAGCCTGCGGCTGCACTAGGAACAACGGTCCCGTCGATGCGCTTGTCGGTTGGCGAAGCCCCCCAATTCGTGTAACCCTTAATGCTATCCGATGCAGTAACTCCCCAGACGTCCTTGCCGTAACCGGGAAATTCGTGCGACCATTTCTGGCTGAAAAGCTGCCTCTGGGCACGGGTGGCAGCCACGGCATTCGCGAAATAATTCACGCGATAGTTCATCCGCGGCCGGATGACCGTGTTCACGCCACTAGAATCCTTGGAAGGCGATTCCGGACCGAAGCGGTCGCGAAGATCGATCCAAGCCTGCGAGTATTGTTGAATAAAGAGTGGACCTCCTCCCACGTAGCGGTAATCTCCGCTACCGACAATGGGAAGTTTCCACGCATCCCACGTGGAGCCCGAAATGGGATGTGTAGGCGAACCAATTCCCAGCACGTAAAGAATCAGCAGCTCGCTGTATGTGTCCCAGCGATAGTGCAGGAACCCCTTCTCCGGTGTCCAGCCATGGGAAAAATATCTCTTGCTGCCGTCCAGCATCCAGGGAAAATCGACTCGCTCGTAGATCTTTTTGGCCAGGTCGACAATTTCAGGATCGGTATCGAAATACTGGCGCGCCGTCAGCACACCTGCCAATAGCAAGGATGTGTCGATAGAAGAGATCTCGCTGTGCCATTTCCGCTCGCCCGTTGTGGAATCCATGAAGTGATAGAACCAGCCGTGCTCCTGGGGGGCTTTATCGGCAAAGAAACGCAACGCGGCGAGAACACGCTCGCGCGCGAATTCGCGGCTGATCCACCGATGATCCGCAGCAATGCAGTAGGCCGTGAGCCCAAAGCCCGTTGCGGCGATGCTGGCCACGTGCTCGTGATTCTTCCTCTGATCCGGTTTCCCGTTTGTCTGTGCTCTATCGAGCACCAAACCAGTGTGAGGATCGGTCTGTTCGAGAAAGTAGCGGAAGGAGCGCCGGGAGACATCATCGAGAAGGTCAGTATCCAGTTTACTCAACGTGTGCGTCGGCGGCGGGATTTGAGTATCTTTTAAGTCTGCAGAAACCACCTTCGTTTCAGGATCTCCCCCGAGAGCAATCGGGCAGAAACCGAAAAGACAAGCTACAAGAGTAAAGCAGCAGACTTGGCGGAATATAAAATACGCATCCTGGCGAAATGAACGCCTTCCCGTCACCGGCCGCCGAACCGTATGCCGCCCATAACATTTTCCGAAGATGCCTGCTAGCACCTACCCTTCCCCCTAAATTGTTGGATGGCAATTTGGACCACTTGGTTTCTCGCCCTGGCGGGTATGCTTGATAGAAAGTCGCTCGAAATCTTGAACATAGCGGTATTTCGAAATTACTCACCTCGTATCATATCCTCGTATGTCTCACGTTTCCGAATGACTCGCCACGAATCACCTTCCACCAGCACCTCCGCGGGCCTCGGGCGCGCATTGTAGTTCGAGGCCTGCGTGAAACCGTATGCGCCGGCTGTGCACACGGCCATCAGGTCGCCCGGAAAAACATTCGCCAGTTCCCGGCCGCGAGCCAGAAAGTCGCCCGTCTCGCACACAGGTCCCACGACGTCAGCCGTAATCGTGCCTGTCGGATTTCGCCGTAACGGGATGATCTCGTGATGCGAGCGGTAGAGTGCAGGCCGGATTAAATCGTTCATAGCAGCGTCGACGATAACGAACTGCTTCGCGCCGTTCTGTTTGCGGTAGAGGACGCGCGTCACCAGCACGCCCGACTGGCCAACGATGGAGCGGCCAGGTTCAATCATCACGTGCAAGCGTCGCCCCTCCATCTTTTGCCGCAATGCAGCCACAAGCTCGGCGATGGCCGGGGCTTCTTCCGTGGTCCGATATTGAACGCCCAGTCCACCGCCGAGGTCCGCATGCCGGATGGGGAGTCCACGCGCGTGTAGCCGATCGACTAGCGCCAATATTTTATCGACCGCTTCGAGAATAGGACCGGTATCGAGCAGTTGCGACCCGATATGGCAGCTTACGCCTTCCAGGGCGAGATTTCTGAGCCCCTTCGCGCGGTCGTAGACGTCTTCGGCCTCGGCAATATCGACGCCGAACTTGTGTTCGCGCAGTCCGGTTGAGATGTAAGGATGCGTTGCCGCGTCCACATCCGGATTCACACGCAGGGCTACGCGCGCCGTTACGTTTTGCCGCCCCGCCAGCGCGTCAATCAGCGCCAGCTCCGTTTCGGACTCGCAATTAAAGCTGAAAATCCCTTGCGAGAGTGCGTACTCGATCTCATCCGCTGTTTTTCCAACACCGGAGAATACGACCCGGTCGGCTTTTCCGCCGGCCCTCAGCACGCGGAACAATTCACCGCCCGAAACGACATCGAAGCCTGAGCCAGCCATAGCCAAGAGGCGTAAAAGACTCAGATTTCCATTGGCTTTTACCGCATAACAGACGAGATGCGGGATATCGCCGAACGCGCGATCGTAAGCCTGAAAGCGCTCCAAAATGGATTGGCTGGAATAGACATAGCAGGGTGTCCCGACCTTTGCGGCTATGTCCGCGAGAATCACATTCTCGCAGAACAGTGCCTCATTACGGTACTGAAACTCCACTTGATTCAGAATAACAACCTCAAATCCTCAGTAAACATCGCCACAACGAACGGCGGCAGCACCTTTCCGGCGATGAGGCGACCGCAGCTTTTAGTGGCTAACACGGATCGCAATTAGCGTCTGATCGTCCGTCAATGGAGCATCTTCGCGGAACCGGTCCAGCTCCCCAAAAATCTCATCCACGATGACCCGCGGCTTCTGATCGTGGTGGGATCTCAGCAGCCGCGAAACGCGTCCTTTTCCGAAGTCTTCTTCCTTGGGATTCAATTGGTCCTCGACACCGTCGGAAAAAAGCAAAATCAAGTCGCCGGGATCGGCGGGGAACACAATCTCTTCGTACTGCGTCTCTTCGAGCAATCCGATTGGCACGCCCTCGGGCCGCGGCTTCAGAATTTCACCGTTGCGGAATACCAGTGGCGGCTCGGCGCCCGCATTCCCGATCGTGAATCTGCCTTCGCGGCTCTCCCACAGCAGCACCAGCAACGTCGCGTACTGCGCGTCCACACGACGCTCCATCAGCGTCTCGTTCAACAACTTCAGCAGCAAGGCTGGGGATTTCCGGCGTGGCGCCAGACTCCGCAGTAATCCGCTCACCAGCGCGCCATAGAGCGCCGCCGCCGCACCCTTGCCGCTCACGTCGCCAAACGCGATCACGGCATTGTCTTGTCCCTGTTCGAAAATATCGTAGACATCGCCGCTGATCTGCCGGGCCGGGCGCGCGGTGATTGCGATTTCCAGACCCGGAATGTCGGGCGGTGTGCGGGGCAAGAGCACCGATTGCAGTTTGCGCGCCGCTTGCAGATCCTGCTCCATCCGGTTTTCCCGCTGTGCCAATTCTTCGTATAGCCGTGCGTTCTCGACGGAACTGGCTATCTGCGGCGCCAGTAATGCCAGCGTGCGCACATGATCCTCCGTAAAGGCTGCAATCCGCTCACTCTCCAGATCCATTACGCCGATCGCACGATCTTGCAATACCAGGGGAACTGCCACTTCCGAACGGATATCCGGATGCGACGCAATGTAACGTGGGTCGGCCAACGTATCCCGCACGCGGACCGTCTTTCGGGATAGTGCAGCCGCACCGGTGATTCCTTTGCCGAGTGGAATGTTGTCCAGGCTAACTCGCTCGTCGTAACGCTCGCTGAACCGATGCCGCAGTACTTTCTTTTCGGAATCCAGCAGCAAAATGTTAAACGCATCGAAATTGATCAGAGAATGAATCGTTTTGGCAATCTTCCCGAGCAGCTCGTCCAGCACCAGAATGGAGCTGAACTCCTGAGATAAAGCGGCGAGCGTGCGCAGGGTGCGATTCTGCCGGTCGACACGCCAGTAAAGGCGGGCGTTATCGATCGATGCGCCCACACGGCTTGCAATCAGCCGTAGCAACGCGCGGTCCTGCTCGACGTAGGCGTTTGTGCGCGTGGACTGCACATCGATGATGCCCACCAGCCGGCCGCGCGCCTCCATGGGCACGGCCAGCTCACTACGTACTGCGTCTAGGGCGTTCAAGTATCGCGGGTCCGTCCGCACATCGCCGGCCAGGATCGGCGTGCGGGTCAAGGCCGCTGTGCCGGTTAATCCTTCACCCAGCTTGATCACCAGGCTCTTGATGACTTCTTCGCGATGACCGATCGCGTAGCGAATTCGCAGACCCTTTTCACGCTCGCTGTACAACAAAATAGCCAGTAGATCGTAGGGAATCACACCCTGCACAATTCGCGCAACGTTGGCGAGAATGGTATCCAGGTCTAGCGTCTCGGTAGTGGCACCCGCAACCTCCAGCAGGAAATCGAGCAATTCGGCGCGTTCGCGGAACCGGACCGGCGCGCGGCGCGTTACTGGCATCAGTACCCGGACGGCAAAACCGGATCGCTTGCTTGACCCGCTACCGCCTCCATGATCTTCACACCCGCGCTCGCCCCGATGCGCGTAGCGCCAGCGGCGATCATCTTTTTCACATCGTCCAGCGTGCGGATGCCGCCCGACGCCTTCACACCCATTTTGGGACCCACCGCCCGACGCATCAGTGCTACATCGTGCGCCGTCGCGCCACCCGGGCCAAACCCCGTCGACGTCTTTACGAAATCGGCTCCGGCCGCTTTGGCTATTTCGGAGGCTGTCGTCTTCTGCGCATCGTCCAACAGCGCTGTCTCCAGAATTACTTTCACAATCGCTCCGGCAAAATGGCTCGCCTGTACCATCCGCTGAATATCGCGCAGGACCACGTCACGATCCCCGCCGCGCAGTGCGCCGATATTAATCACCATGTCAAGCTCCTGCGCCCCTGCGCGAAGAGCCTCAACGGCCTCGGCCAGCTTTGAATCCGTTGTGGTTGCGCCTAACGGAAAGCCGATCACCGTGCACACCTTCACGGGCGAGCCGTTCAGTTCCACGGCCACAAGGGGCACCCAATACGGATTCACACACACAGCGGCAAACCCCCATTGGCGCGCCTCTGTGCACACTTTCCGGATGTCCGCAGCGGTAGCTTCCGGTCGAAGCAGCGTGTGATCGATCATTCTAGCGATTGGGAGCTTTTCCATGCCAGCGTTCCTGAAACGAACGCTTTCTCAAGTTGGCGATACTCGCTACTTTTTGAGTCCCGCGTTTAGCGAACCCTGGCGGTAACCTTCCAGGTCGATGGTCACGTAATGAAATCCCAACGGCTTGAAAATCGCAACGAACGCTTGCGCCATATCGGCCGTCAGCGCGCGCGGCAGTTCGTCTTTCGCGATTTCGATCCGCACCAAATCGCCGTGGAAACGTACCCGGAATTGCCGGAAGCCGAGCGCCGAGAGCGAATCCTCGCCCTTTTCTACTGTCTTTACATTCTCAATGGTAACTGGCGTGCCGTATGGAATGCGGGAGCTTAAGCAAGCCGACGCCGGCCGATCCCACACCGAAAGTCCAGCCAGGCGCGATAGCTCTCGAATCTCGGACTTTCGGAGCCCCGCTTCGACCAACGGCGCTTTCACTTCGTGGATCTTCGCCGCCTTCTGCCCGGGACGATAATCGCCGAGATCGTCGACATTCACGCCATAAACGATGTGCTCGAATCCACGCGCCTGGCCGTATTCTTCCAGGCGCAGAAACAATTCGTCCTTGCAATGGAAGCAGCGGTCCGGATCGTTCTTAATATAGTCGGGGTTGTCGAACTCGAAGGTCGGAATGTATTCGTGATGGAACCCGGCCTCTTGTGCAAACTGCTCGGCGGCTCGTTTGTGCGACTCAGGGATCGAGGCGGAATCGGCGGTAATGGCGATCGCGTTGTCACCCAAGGCGTGTTGCGCCGCCCAGGCCAGATAGGCAGAGTCTGTACCGCCGGAATATGCCACAATCACTCGCCCCATTTCCTGGAGGATGGAAAATAGCTTCTGTTGTTTGCCGGCCAGCACAGACGGATCCAGCTTCTCGCCGAGCGCCACTAGTGTAGCCATTCACCACACCTTTCGGAACACACCATACATTTATTGTAGCCGAGGCATTGTAACCGGGCGAGCACGGCGGGAGGCAGCGTGTCAGCTTTGCGCGCCAGCTCCAGGTCCCGGCGCACGCCGGCGCTCAATCTCTTCCCGCTTCGAGAGGTCCAGGATGAGGTCCGCCACAGCATGGGGTGAGTCGAGGCTATCCATGGTGATCGAGCCACCCTCTCCCGATCCGGCCGTCTGAATTGTTAGCGAACCAATGCCAAGCATCCTTTGCGTCGCCGACTGCTGTACACGAACATCCTGCACTTTGCTGAGGTCCATAGTGCGGGTATTTTTCCCGAGCAGCCCGCTTTGCCAGCTCAGGCGATCGCCACGGAGCACCAATTTCACAGCCTGCCGCCGCAGATGCATGCGCAGCGGGATGAAAAACAATACCACCGGCATGGCCATAACCCATTCTGGCTGATCGGGCCAAAACCGCCGATACGCATAGACGCCGGCAAGGCACAGTACGATGACGATCACGTACCAGGCCAGCGCAAATTTCAAGCTCGGCCGGAACACCCGCTCAGGCATAGCGCCATTGTATACAAAGTCGCAGAGCTACTCACAAGGAGCAACTCCGATCTCCGGCGATAATGGAGGCGATGACGGACGCGGTCGGCATTCCGCTGGCAATGCTTGTGGTGTTCGGGTCGGCAAAGTTGATGGCGGAACTCTTCGAGAGCCTGCACCAGCCCGGGATTGTCGGAGAGATTCTGGCGGGCGTATTGATTGGGCCGAGCGTGCTGGGGTGGATAGCGCCGAACGCTGTGCTCGGGGCATTAGCCGACCTGGGGGTCATGTTCCTGCTGTTTGATGTCGGTTTGCAGGTGAAGTCATCGGACTTGCTGAAGGTTGGGCGGACCGCGCTGCTGGTAGCGACGCTCGGCGTCATAACGCCGTTTGCGATGGGATGGGCCATCCTTTATGGCTGGCACGCGCCTATCCACGAATGCCTCTTTGTAGCCGCGGCGATGGTCGCAACCAGCGTTGGCATCACCGCGGATGTGCTGAAGCGGGCGCGATTGCTGGACGCACTCTCGGCCCGCATCATTCTGGCTGCCGCCGTAATTGACGACGTTCTGGGATTATTGGTGCTGGCGGTGGTAACCAGCATCGCGCATGGCGAAATAAATGCGGGAGAGCTGGGGATCACGGCAGTGGTGGCCAGTGGCTTCACCATGATTGTCGTGGTGTGGGGCTCGCGCGCAATTCAGCGCGTGGTGCCACGGGTGGAGGCCCGGCTACGCGCGGGTGAGGCGCAGTTTCATGTCGCGTTAATCCTGATGTTCGCGCTTTCGCTGCTGGCTGTGTATGCCGGCGTGGCGGCGATTATCGGCGCATTCCTGGCGGGCGTGGCGTTGTCGGAAAGCGTGAGTTCGCGCTCGCGGGATCTGACACATGGCGTCACCGAGTTGCTGACGCCTTTTTTTCTGGTGGGAATCGGATTGGAGCTGGGTCTGGGCGCATTCGCGCATGGGCCGATGCTGTTGCTCACTGGTGCTGTGCTGCTCGCGGCACTTATTTCGAAGTGGGTGGGCTGCGGCTTGGGAGCGGTTGGGTTGGGATGGAAGACCGCCAATCGCGTCGGGCTCGGTATGATACCGCGGGGCGAAGTTGGAATGGTGGTGGCGCAGCTCGGGCTGAAGATGGGGGTGATTCCGAACGAGATCTACAGCGTAGTGGTATTCATGGCGGTAGCTACGACGATATTCGCGCCGCCGCTGTTGAAGCTGGCTTTTCGGGGTGTGCGTCCGCAAGTCGCTGTTTGACCGGTCCGCTTGGCGCGGCCTCGGCTGGTATAGCGCAACTTATTGATCTTGTGGCTCGTCTACAAAATGAATGAGACTCGGCCCCCTCCTGGCAGGCGCGCTGGTTTGTGCATGGGCCGCAGGAGCTGACGATGCTGTCGAGATTATCCGCCGCTCTATTTCGGTGGACCAGGCAAACTGGCAGCAGGCTAAGGATTTCACCTACCTCCGGGATATCCAAACACGGGAACTGGACGCGCAGGGTCAAGTGAAAGCGTTGCACTCAGATACATATGACGTCGTCATTCTCTACGGACGTCCCTATGAACGGCTGATCGAGCGCGACGGGAAGCCGCTTTCCGGAAAACAGGCGCAAAAGGAACAGGAACAGCTCGACCGAACGCTGGTTGAGCGCCGGCAGGAATCGGAAGATCAGAACAACCGGCGCCGCCGCGAATACGACGAGCACCGCCGGAAGCAGCGCGAGTTTCTCAAAGAGCTACCGGAGGCTTTCGTGTTTCGCCTCGCTGGCGAGGACTTTGTCGACGGGCACACCGCTTGGATCATTGCGTTCGAGCCGAAGCCAGGCTACCACCCACACGACCGCGTGACTGGCTTTCTGCCCAAACTGCGCGGCCGCGTATGGGTCGACAAGGCGGGGGCGCACTGGGTGAAGCTGGAGGCGGAGACGACGGGCATCATTTCATTCGGCTTATTCCTCGCACGGCTCGACCCCGGCGCCAGGATCAGCTTCGAGCAGAAGCGGGTGAACGGCGAGGTATGGCTGCCGGCCCATGCGAGCTTCCAAGTGGAGGCGCGGCTGGCGCTCGTAAAAAAGACACGCGCCACGGTCGATATCACATACAAGGAGTACCGGAAGTTCCAATCGGACTCGCGCGTCGTCTCAGGCGGCCAAGCGCCATAAAGGCTCAGGCGAGTGTCTGCGCGGAATACGCGCGGTTGAAACCAAAGAGCGAGAGAGACTTGTCCCCAACCTGACACCGGAGTCAAATCGGGAAGCCGCAGTGGTGGATGCGCTAAAATAGCCTCACAACGTGGAGAGAATTGGGCGTTACCAAATCGTCGGAGAATTGGGACGCGGAGCCATGGGTGTGGTCTACCGCGCCGAGGACCCCGCGATTGGCCGCACAATTGCCATTAAGACGATACGCTTGTCGGATCTGACCGAGGAGTCGGAGCGGGAACGCCTGCGCGAGAGGCTGTTCCGCGAAGCTCAATCAGCCGGTATTTTATCGCATCCAGGCATCGTTACTATTTACGACATCGCCGAAGAGAACGGCCTGGCGTACATATTCATGGAATTCGTGAACGGGCCGCCCCTTGAAAAACTGCTGGATGCCGAACATATGCCGGATAAAGAAACGCTGCTGAGTATTTTCCGGCAAACTGCGGCGGCACTGGATTACGCGCACCGGAAGGGGATCGTTCACCGCGATATTAAGCCGGCCAACATCATGATCCATGAGGATGGCACGGCGAAGATCACCGACTTTGGCGTGGCGAAGATTCTGTCGCAGCAGATGACCCAGAGCGGCATGATGATGGGTACCCCCAGCTACATGTCGCCGGAGCAGGTGCAGGGCGGTAAGGTGGACGGCCGGGCCGATCAGTTTTCGCTGGCAGTGATTGCCTATGAAGTGCTGACCGGCGACAAACCGTTCGTGGCCGAGTATTTGCCGACGCTGCTCTACAAGATTGTGCGCGAGGATCCTGCCGCTCCGCAGTTGCTGAACACGACGCTGGCGTCGGAATTGGAGCCGGTCCTGCGCAAGGCTCTGGCGAAGGCGCCCGAGGAACGCTACCCGACCTGCGCAGAGTTCGTGACCGCCTTGGCGACGGCCTGCAATGCGAAAAAAGATTGGGTGCCGCTCCCTCGCGGCGCCAGCCAGAATCTGCCGACCGTGGCCACGACGAGCTCCGACGCGATCGCCGCTGCAGCAGTGAAATCGCGCGACAAACGGAACGAGAAGGTTGCGGCCGTGGCTCCTCTACCATCCCGCGCGGAATCGTCAGCTTCCGCATCGTACGTTCCGCCGCCGCGGCAGCCGCATCGGCTTGACGAAACCGAAAGCGGCAGTCCGGTTCGGAATGTACTCGTGGTCCTGGTGGTTCTCCTGCTAGTCGGGCTGGTGCTTTTTGCGGCGCAAAGATGGTTCGCCTATCGCCAGGAGGCTTCAGCGACTCCCCCGCCTCAGCAGCAAGCTGAACAGACCCAGACGCCCGCGCCTGCTCCCGCATTGACGCCCCAGCCGTCACAACCGCCCGCTCCGGTGACAGCAGCACCGGAGAAACCTTCCGCTGCCGTGCCACCGCCAGCCGAAGCGGCGCAACAGACTTCCGATCAGTCACAGTCCGAAAAGCCCTCCGCGACGAGTCCCGTCAAGCCGGAAGCCGGAGAAGAAAACCCGCCGCAGCGGCCGGCGCCTGCCCATAAAGAAACGGCTGTTGCGCCATCCGGCGCGGTTCCGGTGAATTTCAATTCGTACCCGCCGGGCGCCCAGCTCGTCTTCGATGGCGATCCTGCGCTAAACTGCACGGCTCCCTGCACGCTACCTTTGCTGGCCGGCCGCCACACCATCGCAGCGACTCTCAACGGCTACAAATCGGCCCTGAAAATCTTTGAGGTGCCCGCAGATTCGAACGTCGTTGTATCCATGCAGCAGGTAGCCGGCACTCTGACTATTTCGACCAAGCCTTCCGGAGCCACCATCATAATAGACGGGAAGGAACAGGCGCAGAAAACACCGGCCACGATTTCTCTTCCAGCGGGTCATCATCAGTTACAGTTGGTGAAAGGCAATCTGACGCACCAGGAAACCGTAGACATCCGCGATGGGCACATCAGCGTCGTCAATATCGAGTGGAACCAATAATGACCCTTTCGCGCAGGCAGCTTGTTCGCATGTGCGCTGCCGGTCTGATTCCGGCCAGTTATGTGCGCGCGGCGGAAGTCACAAAGAAAAATATGATCGTCCGCTCGGTCCGGCCGCAAGATCTGGAGATGCCGCTGGACGGCTTCTCGGATTTCATCACGCCGGTGGAACGTTTTTTCGTGCGGACCCACGACTACACGCCGAACGTGGACCTGAACTCGTGGAAACTGAGTGTGGAGGGCGAGGTCCACTCGCCGCTTACACTGGCGATGGACGATCTGAAAAGATTGCCGCGCGTGGAACTGGTAGGCGTGCTGGAGTGTGCAGGCAATGGCCGCAGCCATTATCAGCCTCATGTGCCGGGCACGCAATGGAGCTTCGGTAGCGTGGGCAATGGCCGCTGGGCGGGCGCACGTTTGGCGGATGTGCTGCGGAGGGCTGGTCTGAAGGATTCGGCACGGCAGATTCTATTCGATGGCGTCGACGTGCCGGTCGGGAAGATGCCGGATTTCCAGCGCACCATCACAGTGAAAAAGGCGCTGGACGCGAACACGCTGCTGGCCTTTGAAATGAACGGCCAGAGGCTGCCGGTGCAACATGGTTTTCCGTTACGGCTGATTGTTCCGGGCTGGGCGGGCGATTCATGGGTAAAGTGGGTGCAAACCATTCGTGTGCTGGATCGTGATTTCGACGGATTCTGGATGAAGACCGGTTATCGGCGGCCGGAGCAACCAGTGGCTCCGGGGAGCGCGGTAGATCCGGCGAAAATGCGTCCGGTGACTAGTCTGAAGGTGAAGTCGGTGATCGCGACACCGCTCGACGGCGCAGGCGCGCTGGCTGGACAGCCACTGACGATCTCAGGTGCTGCCTGGTCCGGCGATTCCGGACCTGTCTCGGCAGTGGAGGTCAGCGTGGATGGGGGTCGCAGTTGGCGTGCGGCGGGCTTGCCGGGCGAGCATTCGCAATATGGATGGCGACTATGGCGGTATCGCTGGACACCACCGGCAGAAGGCTACTATAACGTAATGGCGCGAGCGTACAACAGCGCGCGCGAAACCCAGCCGCTGGTCGAAGAGTGGAATCCCTCTGGCTATCAGTGGAACGTCGTGCAACGTGTTGGCGTAAATGTTACGCCGGCGGCGCCATCACTCCAGCCAGCCGTGGCGCAAGCGGACGGACCGATCGACGATTATCCGGCCGGTTATCAAGCGGCGTGCCACGCCTGTCATGGGCAGGATATGATCCGCCAGCAACGCCTGACACGCGCACAGTGGGAGCGCGAGGTGAACAAGATGGCGGGCTGGGGTGCGCAAGTAAAACCCGAGGAGCGCACCGGGATTCTGAAATATCTCGCCGGTCATTTTACGCAGGATTGGCACTGACACTCAAGTGAATTGCAAGCCGGAGACAGATCTCACGATGTCCGGGCAATATATTTCATCAATCGGAATCGCGGGCGCGGGCCGGGTGGCCCAGGCGCTGGGCCGGCTCCTCCACACGCGCGGCGCACCGGTATCTGCTGTCGCGAGCCGTAACCCGGAGCACGCTGTGGCTGCGGCAGCGTTCATTGATCCAGGTGTGAGGGCGGTCGCATATGCTGAGTTGCCTGCGTGTGCGGAACGTATCTTGATCGCCGTGGCCGATGACGCGATCGAGGAGGTGGCCCACACGCTGGCCGGGGCAGGAATGCGGGAAGGCGCGGCACTGCATACCTGCGGCGCACGGGGCCCAGAGGCTCTCGCCTCTCTCGCCGCGCAAGGAGTGTCGTGTGGTTCACTTCACCCTCTGCAAACCATTACGAATCCCCGGCAGGGGCTGATCTCCCTGCCTCATGCGACTTTCGCCGTTACCGCCGCCGGTGCTGCAGCGGATTGGGCGGAAGACATCGCGAAGCGGCTGGATGCTGCAATCTTGCGCATCCCGGTGGAGCACCGGGCCATCTATCATGCAGCGGCAGTGATGGGAAGCAACTACATTGTGGCGCTGATCGACGCAGCGGTAATGCTGATGGGCACGGCCGGAATCGAAGAAGCAGATGCGCGTTGTGCGCTCGGTCCGCTGGTGCGGACCAGTGTGGAGAATGCTTTGCAGCTTGGCGCCGCCCGGGCGCTCACTGGGCCGATTCAACGGAACGATCTCCGCACCGTGGCCGGTCACTTACGCGCCTTGCGCGATAGGCCGGAATGGCTCGCTGAGGTGTATCGTTCACTTGGGCTGCATACAGTGGATATTGCCGGGCGCGGAGCCTCGCTGAATGCGGATCGGACAGAGATGGAAGCGCTGTTGCGCGAGGGAGTTTCGGCATGACAGAGAGCACCGCCCGGCGCCTTCGGGTTCCGGATTTGAAAGTCATGAAACAACGCGGGGAAAAGATCGTGATGATTACCGCGTACGACGCTACAATGGCTCGCCTATTAGAACGCGCCGGCATGGACGTACTGCTGGTGGGCGACTCTCTGGGGATGGTGATTCTGGGCTACGAAACCACTGTGCCGGTAACGCTGGAGGCCATGATTCATCACACACGTGCTGTCTCGAACGCCGTGAAGCGCTGTCTGGTGATTGCCGATATGCCGTTCCTTACGTATCAGACCAGTATCTCCCGCGCGATGCGAAACGCCGCGAGGTTGATCCAGGAGGGTGGCGCAAATGCGGTGAAGCTGGAGGGCGGCCGTCCGATAGTAAAGGTGGTCCGGAGATTGGTGGAAGCTGGGATTCCGGTGATGGGCCATCTGGGTCTGATGCCGCAGTCCGTCAATCAACTCGGCGGATTCCGGCCACAGGCGCGCGGCGAAATGGAAGGGAGGCGGTTGCACGAAGAGGCGTTGGCTCTCGAAGAGGCCGGGGCATGCGCCGTGGTTCTGGAGTCGATCCCGCCGGAGCTCGCCGAACAGGTCACCGCTGGCCTTGCGATTCCCACGATCGGTATCGGCGCGGGGCCGCAGTGCGATGGCCAGGTTTTAGTCAGTCACGACGTGCTCGGGTTGTCCGACGGCGCGATTCCTCCTTTTGCCAAGCAATACGCGCGGTTGGGAGAGATGGTGGTGGCGGCGGCGAAGTCTTTTGCGTCGGAGGTGCGGGAAGGGATCTATCCCGCGGTCCACGCGAGCGCTTCCGCGAGCCACCGGAAGTGAGATGAGCACGCGTGTTCTCCGCTCGATTCCAACGCTGCGCGAGGCCCTTGCAGAGGTACGCGGCGCCAAAAAGACCATTGGCCTGGTTCCCACGATGGGCGCGCTCCACGCGGGGCACACGCGGCTGATCCGGTGCGCTCTCGAACAATCGGATTACGTCGTAGTCAGCATTTTCGTGAATCCAATTCAGTTCAACCAGAAAGAAGATTACGAGCAGTATCCCCAACCGCTTGAGGAGGACATAACGCAGTGCGAGAAGCTGGGAGTGCCCATGATTTTCGCTCCGCCAGCGGAGGAAATGTACCCTCGCCCGCTGCGCACATTCGTCGAGGTGGAGGGCGTCAGTGAGCATTTATGCGGCAAATTCCGGCCGGGGCACTTTCGTGGTGTCGCGACTGTGGTGATGAAGTTGTTCGCGATCGTGCAACCGGATCGTGCGTTTTTCGGTGAGAAGGACGCACAGCAATTGGCAGTGATCCAGCATATGGTTGAGGACCTCAATCTGCCGGTAGAAATCGTGCCAGTGCCGATCGTGCGTGAAGAAGATGGACTGGCGCTCAGCTCGCGAAACCGGCGTTTGACTTGCGAGCAGCGGCGAGCCGCAGTTGTGCTCTATCGCGCGCTGCAGGCGGCTGAGCGGCGGTTCGACGCCGGCGCTGATCGGGCCGAAGATCTCAAACGAGAGGCACTATCGGTGCTTAAGCGGGAACCATTGGCGCAAGTGGAGTATCTGGAAGTAGTCGATGCGGAGACGATGCAGCCGGTGGAGCGTCTGGAAGGTCCGGTGCGCATGGCGGGAGCGATCTGGATCGGAGCGGTGCGGCTGATCGACAATGTACTGTTGCGATCAGGCGCTTGCTTGGTTCAAGATCTCGATTGAAGAAGGATCCAGCGTCAGATTCGTTGCATCGATCAGGCCGTTCACTTGCTCCACGCTGGTTGCGCTCGCTATCGGAGCGGTGATGCTGGGGCGCGCCAGCAGCCACGCGAGGGAAACTTTCGCCGGAGTTGAATTATACTGCTGCGCTACGTGATCCAATGCCCGAAGAATGCGAAAGCCGCGTTCATCGAGGTATTTTTTCACTGTCTGACCGCGAGCGCTCTTGGAGAGATCGTTTTGCGACCGGTACTTGCCGGTGAGAAAACCACTGGCCAATGAATAGTAGGGAATCACGCCCAGCCCTTTCTCCAAGGAGAGCGGCTCTACGTCCTTCTCATAGGAGGAACGATCGTACAAATTATAGAGAGGCTGCAAACTTTCATAACGGGGATAACCGCGTTCTTCACTGATCCGCAGCGACTCGGAAAGGCGTTCCGCATTGAAGTTTGATGCTCCGATGGCTCTTACTTTTCCTTGCCGAATCAATTGAGCGTACGCTTCCAGAGTTTCGTCCGGTGGCGTGTGGGGGTCATCTCTATGAGATTGATACAAATCGATGCAATCGGTTTGTAACCGTTGGAGGGAATCCTCAACTTCCCGGACGATATAAGATTTTGACAGCCCCTTTTTATCCGGACTCATTTCCGATCCGACCTTGGTGGCGATAATTAGCTTGCTCCGGTTCCCAGTTCGCTTCAACCAGTTGCCGATGATCGCTTCGGATTCTCCGCCCTTGTGTCCGGGAACCCAGTGGGAATAGACATCCGCGGTGTCAACGAAGTTGAATCCCGCCGCGACAAAGGCGTCGAGGATCGCAAATGACGTGGTCTCGTCCGCGGTCCAGCCGAAGACGTTGCCACCTAGGCAGATCGGGGAAACCTCTAGTCCCGAGGCTCCCAGCTTGCGCGTTTTCATAATTGTGTAGATGCCGCCGAGCGGATTCGGGACGCAGGCATTTAGGGACTGCAAAGCTTATCTCGTGTTCCTAGCTGGCTCACAGGTCGATGCCTATGGCAGTATAGGCAAAAGCGGCCGCGCTTGCGGTTTGGAGAGAAACAAGAATGCTTAGCGGGATCAAGCAGGACATTCGTTATGCGATTCGCGGGCTGTGCACCAGCCCGGGCTTTGCGGCCGTAGCGATCTTGTCGCTCGCGCTGGGCATTGGCGCCAATACCGCGATTTTCAGTCTCATCGACGCAGTGATGCTGAAATCTCTGCCCGTGAGCCATCCCGAAGAATTGCTCCAGGTGACCATGGGCATACCGCAGTACCCCAGCAATTTAATCTGGGAGCAGATTCGCGACCGCCAAGATGTGTTCTCTGGAATTTTCGGCTATGGCCGGTGGGCCTTCAATCTCGCAGCGGGAGGCGAAGTGCGCAATGTCAACGGCGAATACGTTTCGGGGCAGTTTTTCGACACCTTGGGCGTGCGTGCATTGCTCGGACGGACTTTGACGCCTGCGGACGACAAGCGCGGCTGTGCCGGCGCCGCAGTGTTGAGCTACGGCTTCTGGCAGAGGGAATATGGCGGCCGCGGCGACATCGTGGGCAAGACGATTTCTGTCGATAGCCACCCCTTGGAGATTGTAGGCGTCACCGGATCGCAATTCACCGGTATCGATGTTGGCAGTTCGGTGGATATTTTTGTGCCTCTCTGCGCGGAAAAAATCCTTCACGGCGAAACGAGTTTACTTAACGACCGCGCTGGCTGGTGGATTCGCATCATTGGACGCCCGAAACCGGGCATCTCGCCGACCCAGGTGACTGCGCGCTTGAAAACGCTTGCGCCAGAGATTTACAAGGCGACTGTCCCGCAGAAGTGGCGGGTGGAGGATCAGGACCAGTATCTGAAACGCACGCTCGATACGCAGTCCGCTGCCAACGGACTTTCGTATCTTCGCCAGCAATACCGCCAGGCGCTCATAATTCTGATGGTGGTCGCAGGCGTTGTGCTTCTGATCGCGTGTGCCAATATGGCGAATCTGCTGTTGGCGCGCGGCGCAACCCGGCAGCGCGAAATCGCGATCCGTTTGGCGCTTGGCTCCGGACGCGGCCGGCTGATTCGTCAGTTGCTCACGGAAAGCCTGCTGCTGTCGGGCATAGGCGCGGCATTGGGCGTTCTGCTCGCCGATTGGGGCACGAGCCTCCTGGTTCGATATCTCGATGTCTTTCTCGATCTGAAGCCGGATGTGCGAGTGCTCGCGTTCACCGCCTGTGTTGCGATTCTCAGCGGCTTGCTGTTCGGCATCGTTCCTGCATGGCGTGGCACGCGTGTTCTTCCGCAAGCGGCGATGAAGGCTAACTCGCGAGGCGTGATCGAAGGCTCGAATTTTGGGCCGGGCAAAGTGCTGGTGATGTTGCAAGTGGCTCTCTCCCTGCTGCTGGTGGTCGGCGCGCTATTAATGCTCTCGACATTTTGGAACCTCACATCGCTCGATGCCGGATTTCAGCGCGATGACGTGCTGCTTACGAGTGTCGATCTGCATAATGGCAACTATGCGCGAGAACGGTGGGGCGCGGTGTATTGGGAGATGCTCGAAAAGTTGCGAGCGCTCCCGGGGGTTCGCTCGGCCAGCCTCTCCAACATCACGCCGATCTGCCATTGCCGGTGGAGCGAGGAATTGGCGATCGAGGGCTATACCGCGAAATCGCGCGCCGATGCCACGGTCTCCATCAACCAGGTGAGCGATCAATATTTCGAAACGCTCGGCACCCCGATCCTCGCCGGGCGAGATTTCAACAATCATGACACGGCTACTTCGCCGCGCGTTGCGATCGTCAGTCGATCCATGGCCCAAAAATATTTCGGCCCGTTGAATCCGCTGGGGCATTATTATCGCCCTCGGAGAGGCAATAAACTGGGCAACCCGGTCGAGATCGTTGGGATCGTGAAGGACGCGAAATACGGTTCATTGCGGGATGAATTCTCGCCTTTCGTCTTCATCCCCTGGAGTCAAGCTGAAGGGCCCGGCCCGGGCCAAAGTGGGACTCCAGGTCCGCTTACCAGCTTTGCATTACGCGCGGCAGGCCCGCCCACCGCTCTGATCCCCGGCGTGAAATCTGCAATCGGTGAGGTCAATCCCAACGTGTCGATGCAGTTCACCACGCTCACCGCGAAAGTGAACGAATCGATCGAGCGCGAGCGGCTTCTGGCGATGCTCTCCGGTACGTTCGGCGCGCTTGCGTTGCTGCTGGCGATGATCGGACTCTACGGCGTCATATCGTACAATGTCGCGCGACGGCGGAATGAGATCGGCATTCGTATGGCGGTGGGGGCGGAACCGGCGCGTGTGTTGCGAATGGTGCTGGGCGAAGTCGCGCTTCTGATCGGCATCGGGATTATCGTGGGGCTGGGTGCTTCCGTTGCGATGACGCGATTTGTAACGAGTTTTCTCTATGGCTTGAAACCGAACGATCCGCTGACGCTTTCGCTCGCAGCGGTAATGTTGGCGGGAGTGGCCGTTTCCGCTGGCTACTTTCCCGCACGCCGGGCCTCACGCCTGGACCCTATGACCGCCCTCCGCGAGGAATAAACCGAATTAGAAAGTTACGCGCAGCGCAACTTGCATACGGCGCGCATTGGTGCCGTCCGGAAAACCCTGTGAGGCATTTCCCACGCCGAGACCCGGTGTCGGCCTCAGCACGCCGCCTGTTGCGGTGAATGCTTGGGTATTCACGGCCGTATTGTAAATCGTGTTAAACACGTCGAAAGCTTCGAACATCAGCTTGGCTTTTATCCGTTCGCTGATCGGCAAATCCCGGCTTAGCCTGGCGTCAACGTGATAGATCCGATCGATATCCAGATTGTTCACTGGCCAGAACGGCACGCGTGTCCATCCGCCGGAACCGTTTAGCGTGGTCGTGAATGCGGGGGTGACACCCGTGAATTGAGTACCGCTCACATTGATGGTTGCGGCAGTGGGCATGGATGAGGCCAGCGTTGTGATCTGCGACAACTCCCAACCATTCACGAAATACCGCGCGAATTTCGAAGTGCTGGAGGTGAAGGTGGGATCCCATAGGAACATGATTACCGCGCGATGCCGCTGATCCAGCGTGGAGCTGCCCTTATCGAGCGGATAATTCCCATTCACCGTGGCGTTGTTGAAGCTCCAGGCCAGATTATAGCTTGCGCCTTGCTCATTACCATCTTCGATCGCGTGCGACCAGGTATAGGCGATGTTCGCCTGCAGGCTGTGTGACATGCGCTTGTTGAGCTGAACGGCCAGAGCGTTATACCAGGTTTGACCGCCGTTCTCCACCTGAAGAATCTTGCTATAACGCGAATCCATACGATTCTGGGCGATGTAGATTGGCGTGGAATACGTACCCACCTGGTTTCCGCTTGCGTCATCGATGATGTAAGTTTCTGTCGGCCCCGGCGGCCCCAGGTTGAGATCGCGCTGGGTCCACATGGCGACTCCGTGCGTCCAGATGTAATTCACGGTCAGGCCAAGATTTCGGGCTAACTCACGCTCAATCGAGAAATTACCCTGTTCCGTGTAGGGATTCCGGAAATTCGGCGCAGCAAATTCCAGCGTTACCGATGACTGAGGCAGCCCGGTGGCACTGGCAAAAATGTTTGGAAATACCGGCGCCCCCGCAAAGGTGGGCTGCACGGATACGGAGGTCTGATACAGGCCATTGCCCAGGAACAGGGTGTCCAGCCCGTCTCCATCGAATCGGGCGTAGAACAGGCCAAAGCCCGCCCGGATCACAGTCTTGCTATTCAGCAGGTACGACGCACTGAGGCGCGGCGAGAAATCTTTGTTGGGAGAATTGATGTGGCTGGTCTGTGGATAGTTCGGATTCGTAATCGTCGGCTGCGGGAGGAAGGTCTTCTCATAGCGCAGCCCATAGTTCAGCGTGAAGCGGCTGTTCATCCGCCAGACATCCTGGGCGTAGAAATTGATATCTGTCGTGCGGATCTCGTGGATGGGATTTCCAAACGCTTGACCCATTGACGTATAGTCCTTTGCGCCGATGGCATTCCCGCTGAAATCCTGGGCGAATGCGGTGAGGGTCGAGTAACTGTAGGAGCCGTACCGATTGAAGAGCTGATTCATCCAATCTTCTGTTGTGGAGAAATCCACGCCGAACTTGACGGAATGCGATCCCTTTGTCCAACTATAGTTATCGACGATCTGGAACCGGTTTTCACTGGGGTAAGTGCGTGGGTAGGCTTGGGCAGCACCGATGGTAGAGCTCGCTACTGTGATATAAAGCGGCCCCGTGGAAGGCCAGAGTTGGGAGGCAGCCGGATCCGACAGCCGATCTTTGAACCAGCCGAAACGCAACTCGTTCACGCTGGAAGATGTCGGTACGTATGTCCAGGACGCCTTCCCGTACCGGTCCTCCACCGTGGAATTTCCGTTGTTGCCGAGAGCGTTGCCGCCCGTTAGGACCGCCTGCGTCTGAATGCCGTCCGGCGATTTCCAGTGCATCACATTCATATCGAAGCTGAACGAATTGCGCTCGTTCGGACGCCAATCGAGCTTGGCGAATCCCATGTCCGAATTAACCGTGCGCGGAACCAGCACATTCATTTGCTTCTGGATGAAATTGATGGCCGCCGTACATTGCGCGGGCGTCGCGGGCGCTTTGCAGTCCGACGGAATGAGATTGCCCGAGGTGTCGGTAAAGGCGGTATTGATGATGCGGTTGAGAGCGGGAAAATTCCGGTCGACGATCTCAAAATTAGCAAAGTAGAATAACGTGTCCTTCTTGATGGGCCCGCCCAGGCTGGCGCCGGCGTCGTGCCGCCATTCGGGAGGGTTTAGGCCAGCGGCATAGCGATCCGCTGCGTCCAGTGTGCGGTTCCGGAAAAACCAATAGGCCGTACCGTGTGTCTCGTTAGTTCCACTCCGCGTCACGGTATTCAGCACGCCGCCCATGGCGCGGCCGAATTCGGCCGAGTAGCCGTCGGAAAGCACCTGAAACTCCTGCACCGCGTCCTGCGAGAGATTGGTGTCGATGCGCGTGCGGCCGGCGTTTTCATTGTAGAAGCTCTCCGTCGTGTCGTTCCCGTCGGTGAGGAAGGAATTGCCGGCTGCGATGCCGCGGAAGCTCAACAATCCGAACGTGCCGTCCGGCACCACAGCCGGGCTCAACAAGGCAAAAGAATCGGCGCGCCGGCCGTTGATCGGCAGGTTATCGATTTGCGTCTTCTCGATGACCTGCGAGACTCCCGTTTTGGTGTCCTCCACCAGCGGCGCTTCGCCGGTGACCTCCACCTGCGTGACCGCACTCGCCACCTGCAGCGTGATATTAAAATCCACCGTTTGGCCTACCAGGATTTCAACATCCTTTGCTTCCCAGGTGGTAAACCCTTGTTTGCTCACCGTGATGCTGTAGCCCGAAGCCGGCACCAGTGCGGGCGCGTTGAAAACACCCGAGCCTGTCGTATCCACCGACCGCGTAATGCCTTTAGAATCGTTGGTCACTACGACTGTTGCTCCCGGAACGGCCGCGCCCGAGGTATCGCGCACCGTGCCGCTCATTCCACCAAGTCCGGCGACGGCTTGCGCCCATAAGGAGCCAACGGCCAATGAAAACAGAACTAAATAACCCGCCAACTTTGTCTTCATATGTATTTCCGACCCCAATTTCTAATCTGCCAGCACTACGAACGTAATACCTCCACCTCCGGCACATCGTGGGGGGCCGGAACTGGTTCGGCTCCAGGATAGCTTCTCGTTATTTCGATTTCAATGCAAAGTGAAAAAAATTCTGGTGGCGCTCGAATCGGTTTGATACTGCCAGTAACTCTAGAGCTAGTACAAGCTCTTCCCTTGGGAGTTGCATTTCGCCCCGGAAATGCGATATCTGATAGAACTCAGCGCACAAACCCGGCGGCGCCTGGAGCGGGCCGGGGCCGCGTAAGTTCTGAGGAG
>Ga0070735_10001468_pt1 | contig 22891 bp, 17 predicted proteins | sample Coa_R1_FD_66443 | JGI IMG/M metagenome (GOLD analysis project Ga0070735, IMG submission 66443) | Surface soil microbial communities from Centralia Pennsylvania, which are recovering from an underground coalmine fire - Coalmine... | ecosystem: Environmental > Terrestrial > Soil > Unclassified ...
CCGGATGCCGCCAGGCGCCGTGCTGCCATACGGCCCAGGGCAGGCTGGTCGGACGGCCGTAGCAGCAGCCGGCGAAGAAGCAGCCCCACCGGCCGACCGCCTCGCCGGCGGCGAGCGCGACCGCGAACAGATCGCCGAGCGGCCGCCGGATGCCCATGACGCGCTTGGCGACGGCGACCGACAGATAGCCGCCCGCGATGCCGGCGACGATGGACTTGCCGGGCGCCTGCACGGCGATCAACTGGCCGATGGCGGCGCAGGCGAGGCCGCCGATTATCGCCGTGCCCATCAGGTGGAGCACGCCGTCCGTGAGCAGGCGACGGCGCTTCGCCATCAGTACGAAGGCCACGATACCGGTGATATATCCCGCAGCATAAAATGCGCTTGCTAGCAAATTGTGCCTTACTCCTGTGCCGTCATTCCGTAGCGAGCTGTCGAAGTCCTGTCAGATGGATTGGAGGCCCCGCACGGCGGGCGACGGAATTAGGTCCCTCACTTTACGGCCCATACGGGGCTGCGCCCTACGGCCTCGTGTCCTCCGGACACATCCAGCGGCTGGTTGCGCCAACGTGCAGCGAGTTGAAAGCCCTAATTACATCCGCTACGCCTATCGGTGCCGCGGGATTCGTCCCAATGCGGACAGGCCCACGCGCTTATCGGGCCGTTGGCCGGTTCTCAATGACCGCGCGGATGGGCCGCGAGTCAGTTGGGAGCGCGCAACGGCGACGCTCGACGCCGAGCAGGGATTGTGATTCTGCTTGCCGAAATCAGGTGTTCAGCCACCGGACCCAAGTGTGCATCGCGTCCGTGGAGCGGCGCGGACGGAATGCCGCTGCGTTGAAATTGAGAGCGGTAATTGGAGCCACACGTGAAATACGAGCAATACATCACGAGCGATCCAGCGATTTGCGGGGGCGAGATGGTATTCCGGGGAACCCGAGTCACCCTGCGCACAATTCTCGCCAGTCTCGCCATGGGGGACACCCAAGAGGAGCTGCTTCAGGATTTCCCTACTCTGACCGATGAACACGTCCGAGCCGCGATAGCTTTTGCTGCGGCTTCTGCAGCGGAAGACCTTCCCTTTCGCGCTCTTCCTCGTGTTGCATGAAGATAAAGCTGGACGAGAACATCCCGGCAAGTCTGGTGGCGGTCCTTGCCGCGAACGGCCACGATGCTGATAGCGTGGTCGACGAAGGGCTGGCCGGGACCGCGGACTCACCGGTTGTTGCGGCTGCGAAATCCGACGCGTCAGGATCTTCGTAAGCGTGTTGCGGCCCTGTTCCAGACCGAGATGGTCGAGGACTGGGTAGGCTGCTTCGTGGTTGCGACGGACGTGAAGGTGCGCGTTCGGCGGCCGTCCGCGGAGCCATACTGAGCGTTCAGGGTCGCCAGCGCGTCTTGCGCGGCGCCTGGCTGCAAGGGTATAATATCGCGGACAAACTGACACTTTGCGAGCGTGGGTGGGTTTCACGCTTGGGCAGGCCCGCGAGGCCGGCCGTGTCCTTCCCGCTGCCGAACGGCAGCCAACGGCCCGAAGGGCAATGACCGAGGGGAGGTGAACGCATGCGTCGTTACGAGGCGATGTACATCGTCGACGCCGACACGCCGGACGAGTCGCTCGATCCGGTGATCGAGAAGTACAACAAGGTGGTTACGGACGGGGGCGGCGAGGTCGTCGAATCCGGCCGCTGGGAAAAGGGCCGTCGCCCGATGGCCTACGAGATCGGCAAGAAGCGCGAAGGCATCTACGTGCTGATGCAGTTCAAATCCGAGGCCGCCGTGCCGAAGGAGCTGGACCGTATCTTCAAGATCAACGACGAAGTGGTTCGGCATCTCATCGTTCGGCAGGACGTCGACGAGGAGTAGCCCGGATTATCAAAGACAATCGGGCTCGCCGTTCCTCGAAAACCGGATTTCCGGTTTTCCGGGCGGGCGGTGAGTAGACACAGAAGTGGCGTTTCGGCGCCGCTATTCGGCAATAAACCGTGAGAACCGTTGCGCCCGTGGAGGCGCATCAGGGAAGGAGATCGGAAATGTCTTTGAATCGCATCGTGCTGGTTGGGCGTCTCACCCGCGACCCCGAGATGAAGTACACCCCGCAAGGCGTCGCCGTGGCCACCATGGGCATCGCGGTCGACCGGTTCAGCAAGAACGAGCAGGGCGAGTACGAGACCGATTTCTTCAACATCGTCGCCTGGCGGCGCAGCGCCGAGTTCGCCTCGAACTACCTGAAAAAGGGGCGTTTGGTGTCCATCGATGGGCGCCTTCAGACGCGCTCCTGGGTGGACCAGGCATCCGGCCAGAAGCGTACGGTGTACGAGGTCGTTGCGGAAAACATCCAGGGGCTGGACAAGCGCGGCGACGCCGAGGCGTCCGGCGAGGGCGACTACAGCGCACCTCCGGCAGAGGCGCGGGGCGGCGCTCCGCCGCGCGGACCGCAGACGCGGCAGCCGGCGAATGCGCCTCCGGCAGATGACATCGACGATTCCGACCCGTTCGCGGACGAATAGCGCGCCGGGGCGCCGCGCCGGACAGGAAAGGGTACCAGGCAGGAAATGGCGTACGCTTCACCCCGAAAGCCGGGCGGCAAGCCGAGCAAGTTTCGCAAACCGCGCCGCAAAGTCTGCATGTTCTGTGTGGACAAAGCGACATTCGTGGACTATAAGCAGATGATATCGGGCCGATTCCGCACCAAGCTCATCTCCGAGCGCGGCAAGATCGTCCCGCGGCGAATCACTGGCACTTGCGCGAGTCACCAGCGGATGGTCATGGAGGCGATCAAGCGGGCGCGCCACGTCGCGCTGCTTCCCTTCGTGACGGACTAGCGACAGCGAGTAAATCGGGCGGATCGGCGCGACGGCGAGTCGCGCCGATCCGCCCGATTGCGTGTGCCTGGAGTTGGGATAGGGACCCGGGCTCCGCCGTGGGCCGCCGGGCTGGGCGCAGAAAGGAGCCACAATGTCCGGCCTGAGGCAGGAGCTGCTGGATCTCATCTGCGATCGTCAGGAGCTGACGGCGCGGGACCCGCTCGGGATGATGGATCTCGTGCTGGGCTTCCCCGAGCAGTGCCGCATCGCGACGCGGATTGGAGCGGGGTTCGGCGCGGGTCCGAGCTGCGGCGAAGTACGTCAGGTGGTCCTGACCGGACTGGGCGGATCCGCGATCGGCGGCGACTTCGCGCGCGGCCTCGTGGATGCCTTTGGGACCGTCCCGATGATCGTCAACCGAGACTATACGCTGCCCGCCTGGGTCGGCCCTGAGACGCTCGTGGTGGCGGCCTCCTACTCCGGCAACACGGAGGAGACGATCAGCGCCTACGGCCAGGCCGCGGCGGCGGGGGCGGCGCTGGCGGTCATCACGAGCGGCGGCAGGCTCGCGGAGCTGGCCGCGCGAGATGGCGTGCCGGTCGCGATCGTGCCGGGTGGTCAGCCGCCGCGCTCGGCCACAGGCTTCATGTTCTTCCCGCTGCTTCACCTGCTGACGAGCCGCGGCCTGCTCGACCGGTCCCTGACGAGCCAGGTCGGCGGCGCCATCTCGCGGCTCGAGAGTATGGCGGCTCGACTCGGCCCGGCCGTGCCGACGGAGCGCAATCCGGCAAAGCAGCTCGCGGCGGCGCTGTGCGGGCGGATACCGGTGATCTACGGCTCACAGGGCATTCGCGGCGCGATCGCGGTGCGCTGGAAGGGCCAATTCAACGAGAACGCGAAGCTGGCGGCCTTCGCCAACGTCCTGCCCGAGCAGAACCACGTGGAGGCGCTGGCCTGGGTAACGGCGCGCAAGCAGGCGGATAACTGGTCGGTGGTCTTTCTGCGCGATCCGGGCGAAGTTGCGGAGACGCCGCGTATCGCGCGGCGCGTCGAGATCACGCGGGAGCTGATCGGCGCGGACACGCCGACGCACGAGGTGTGGGCGGAGGGGACGTCGTTCCTCGAGCGAATGTTCTCGCTGATCTACTTCGGCGACTTCGTGACCGTCTACGCCGCGATCCTGAACGAGGTCTGCCCGACAGACATGGGCTTGTTGGAGTATCTCAAGGCAGAGCTTGCGAAACTTGTGTAGGAGCTCGGTCACAGGTCTCGCAAGTCGATCCTCTCCGCGAGTGGCGTAAGGGTCCGACTGCTGCAATCAATAGTGGCGGCTTAGACGACGCGGAAGAGGCCTCGCCAGTGGCGAGGCCTCTTGTCCGTAGCCGATTCAATGCAGCGTGCGTGGCTGGTCGCCCTCAGTAATGAAGCGCGCGCCGGTTGTCGAAAACCCGCAGGAGCGCGATCACGATACATGCGCCCACCAGGGCGACGACGATGCTCCAGAAGTCGATGCCCGTTGCGCCGGGCTGGCCCAGGAACAGGTTCCACATCCAGCCGCCAACGACCGCGCCGACGATGCCCAGGAGCATGGTGCCGAGGAAGCCTGACGGCTCGTCCCGCGTGCCGGGCATTATCACCTTCGCGAGAAATCCCGCGATCACGCCGACGATAATCCACGCCAGTATGCTCATGGCCTCCTCCTTCCTCATGCGAAGTCCAAACCTGAATATGAAAATAGAGCGTCCTCGTTACGCCCTTGCTGCGCGTGACGAGAGACGCTCTAGGTCTCGGTCCGAACCGACTCCCTGGCCGGATTCGGGGAACGGTGTTAAGTTTTCGCTCTCACGTGAGTGAGTTACGCACGAACTGACGGCGGCGCCACGCCGCATGTTCCCAATTGTTTCGGCATTTATCCCAGGGAATCGGCGTATTCGGAGGCGCGCTCCCAGTCGGCGATGGCTTCGGCAAGAGCGCCATGGACGCCGCCGTGCTCCTGCGAGAGGGCGACGACGTTGTCCGACGGGCCGGGTGCCGAGAGCGCCGCCTCGATGGTCTTGAGGCGCTCCTCCAGGGCGCTGACTTTGCGCTCGGCGGCAGCGACGGCGCCGCGGGAGCGCTGCCGCTCCTTCGACAACTGGTACTGATTGAGGCCCGTCGTCCCCGTGGGCGTATCCGGGCGCTGCGCGAGGAGCGACTCCAGGGCAGGGTTCGACGGATTTGGGCGGCCCGGCCGGATCGTGTTGCCGGCTTCGGGCGGATTCCGCTCGCGCCAGGCGCGGAACTTGTCGTACGGTCCCTCGAATAGTGTCGCGTGGCCGTTCGCGATCTCCAGCGTGTGGGTCGTGACCTGGTTGAGCAGGTAGCGATCGTGCGAGATGAGCAGGAGGGTGCCTTCGTAGCCGACGAGCATCTCGCCGAGCGCCTGCCGCGAGTCCAGGTCGAGATGGTTGGTTGGTTCATCCAGAATGAGCAGGTTGGGGCGCAAGTAGGTGAGCTGTGCGAGGACGAGCTTGTTCTTCTCGCCGCCGGAAAGCAGGCGCGCCTCACGGAAAACGTCGTCGCCCGTGAACAGGAACTTGCCGAGGTGCGTGCGGGCCTGCTCCGGCTTCATGTCGGCCACGTCCAGCATGTTGTCGAGCACCGTGGCATCCAGGTCGAGGTCGCTCGTGTCCTGCGCGAAGTATCCGACGGTGACGCTGGCGCCCAGCCGCGCCATGCCCTCGGTCGGCGTCTCGCGGCCCAGCAGGATCTTGACGAGCGTGGACTTGCCGGCGCCGTTCGGACCGACGATGCCGACACGCTCGCCGCGCCGGATGAGAGCCGTGACGTTTTCGAACAGCGTCCGGTCGCCGTACCGCTTCGTGATACCGTCCAGGATAACGGTTTCGGCGCCGCTGAGCTGCGTCGGCTTGACGCCGAGACGGACCGACTTGCCGCGCGATGCGACCTTCTCGGTCGCGACACCGTCCGGGCGGCCGCCGAGGCCGTGCTGCTTGATCCGCTCCGCCCAGCGCATGCGCATGACGGCCTGGTTCTTCTTCGACGGCGTGTTCTTCCACTTCTCGAAGAAGGCGACGCTGCGGGCGATTTCGCGCTGCTCGCGCCCGTACATCTCCTCCTGGCGCTTACGGTTCGCCTCTTTCTGCATCCAGAAGGCCGAGAAGTTGCCATTGTAGAGCGTAATGCGCTGGTTATCGATCTCTGCTACGCTGGTAACGACGCGGTCGAGGAAGTAGCGATCGTGGGAAACGAGCACGACGGCGCCGCCGAAGTCCTTCAGGAAGCCCTCCAGCCACTCGGTCGCCTCGATGTCGAGGTGGTTCGTCGGCTCGTCCAGGAACAGGATGTCGGGGCCGGAAAGCAGCAGGCGCGCCATCGCGAGTCGCGTCTTTTCGCCGCCGGAGAGGCGGCCGCACGGCTTGTGTAGATCCGCGGGGCCGAAGCCAAGCCGCTTCAGCACGCCTGGAATGTCCCGCAGGTTGTCATAGCCGCCCATGGCGTCGAAGCGATCGTGGAGGATCGAGTACTCCTCCATAATGCGCGGCAAGTCCGGGCTATCGTGCGCAGCGGCCATCTCGTGCTCGACTTCGCGCATCCGTCGCTCCATGGCGGTGACGTGCGCGAAGGCCGCCTCGGCCTCCTGGAGCACCGTCCGCGCCGGATCGACCGAGTCTTCCTGCTTCAGATAGCCGGCTCGGACGTCGCGCATGAACTGCACCGCGCCGGAATCGGGCTCTTGCTGGCCGGTGAGGATGCGCAGCAGGGTGGTCTTGCCGGTGCCGTTGCGGCCAACGAGGCCGAGCTTCTGCCGCCACTCGAGCCTCAAGTTGGCCTGCCGGAAGAGCAGGTCCGGACCGAACGACTTGGTCAGGTTTTGGATTACGAGAAGGCTCATGGGAAGCTGGGCAATCTGGTGTTCGGTGTTCGGTGTTCAGGTGTTCAGGTGCTTGGTGCTCTGGATGTTGGGATGGGTGGTGCTACCAGATCTCTTCGGGCGTTACGATTACGAGTCCGCCGGTCAGGAGCGCCTGGCAGGCGAGTCGGGACGCAGGCGTGCGCGCGGCGGAGGTGGCGAGCCGCGCTTCCTCCACGGCCTCCATGGGCGAAAGCCGCTCAGCGCCACTCTCGATGCGGACGTGGCAGGTCGTGCACGCGCAGTTGCCGCCGCACTCGTGCGGCAGGTCCACGCCGTGATCGATTGCGGCGTCCAATATCGTATCGCCTGCGCGCGCAGCTATGGTAAGGCCCTCCGGCAGGAAGGTGACGCTTGCTGGCTCGCGATCCATCGGATTGATTGTACCAGAGTTGGGGGTTGGGCGCTGGGCGCTCGGTGTTCGGTGCTCAGGTGTTCGGTATTCGCGTATTCGGTGTTCAGGTGTTGGGTGTTCGGGTGCTGGTGCGGATTGGGATTGTGGGTCGGGACTGGTGCTGGGTGCGGTTGGAGGGGCTACGGCCAGCGGGCCGTCCAGAGTACTATCCGCTCGGCGGGCGAGACACGGTAGTTGGGGAGGGCGGTCTCCTGGACGAAGACGATGTCGAGTCGCGAGAGGCGATCCTCCGGCCGATGGGCTGCGTCCCAGGCGCGCCGCAGATAGTCTGCGTAGTAGCGCCGATACTCCGTGTATTCGGTGGTCGAGAGGTTCATCAGGTATTTGCGCCATCGCTCGTTTCGGTAGGTGGCCGACACCAGCGCCGGCTTCCGCCAGGAGACCGGGCCGCCGGTCCGAAGGTCCATCTCCGCGCCGTCGGCCAGGCGCGCATCCAGTACGTACCAGCCGTGTTCCAGCGTTGGGCGGGGCGCGAACAGGCACCAGTACTGGTCGATCCGAGCGGCCTCGCCGATCGCGTTGAGCTGGACCGGGAAGATGCGCGAGACGCGTTCGTAGTTGCCGGCGCGCACGTTCCACAGTGTGATGTAGACCAGCGCAAAGGCTGCGATGATCTCGCCGCCGAGGGCCAGACGGCGTCGGGCGAGCCCGGTGCCGCCAGGATGGGCGGCGGCAGGGATAGGCTTCGGCGCACGAACGGCTGCCGCGTGGCCGGGGGCGGTTCGCGTTGTGCCGGTAGATTTGGCGGCGGCGGCCTCGGGTTGCGTGGGTTGATCGTATCCATCGCAACGGTCGGACGGGACCGTTGCGACGACCGGGGCTTCCGACGCCGATTCGCCGCTGCCGGTCGCCCACTGCTCGGAGGGCCGGCGGGCGCCGTGCGCACTGCGGAGACGCTCCGCGACGGCGGACCAGAAGGAGCCGGGCAGGAAGAGAAACCAGCCGGCGATGCACACGGCCGGGAAGATTCCCAGCTCGATGCAGAGGCCCAGGGCGATGTGAAACGCCATGAAGGCGATGGCGACGATCGACCGTAGACGCGCGCTCTCGTAGGAGAAGAGGGCCAGGAACGGACCGCCGAGCTCCATCGCGAGCGTGCCGAACGTCAGCAGCTTGAGCAGGCCATGATAGGGCAGGATCGCGCGGCCGATCGGGGTGGTGAACTGGTCGATGCTGAGCGCGAGGTAGACGGCGGTCCCGTCGTGCCGCCAGACCGGGTGCGACTTCAGCGCGGCGGAGAAGAGGTAGACGTAGCAGAGCTGGAGCAGCAGACCCGCCGTGCCCCACGAACAGGTGGATCCATAAACGACGGGTGATGGACGCGGGCGGCGGCGGGCATCGACCGACCAGGCCGCGCCGAGCGGCACGAACAGGGCCCAGAACAGCAGCAGCCGCAGCAGGTCGTCCCCGCCATGGAGGATCAGCGGGTTTCGCGTATGCAGGGAGCAGGTGAGAAACCAACAGGCGACGGATGCGGCGCGTGTTTGAAAGCCGGCCAGGAGCGCGAGCGCGCAGAGGGCTGCCACGCCGAAGAGGGCAGCTTCGAACCGCGCGGATCCGCCGAGGGTGTGGATCGAAAAGTACGGCCGCGAGGTCAGCACGAGGTCTCGCAGAACGTGGCGCGGCAGGACCCCGGCGTCGGTGTAGTGCGCGACGAGATCGGTGGCGCGGACGGCGAGGTCCCAGAACATAACCAGCGCGATCGCGACTCGAAACGCCGCCAGCGAGCGGTGATCGATCCTGAACATATGCCACAACGGCGGCGCGGTCGGTTCTGGCTTCGGAGTCATTGCGGGGCGCGACCTTTGAGAGGACTTTGGACAAGATTACAGGATCAGCAGGATGGACCACATCCTGTTGATCCTGTAATCCTGTCCAAAACAAGCGTACGTTGGTGTTTGGCTAACGGCCTACGGCCGCGGCGCGGGGACGAGATCGAGAGATAGCCGACACGCCTCGTCCTCGATGAGAAGAGCGGCCTGGATCGGCGAGGCGCCCTCTTCGTCGAAGACGATGAGCGTGTTCGCGCCGGGCTTGAGCCAGCACTCCGGCAGGTAGATGCCCGGCGCGCGCGTTTTCTCAGGGTAACGGCCCAGGTTGTGGCCGTTCAGCACCGCGAAGCCGCGGGTGAGGCCACGCGGCGCGAAGCGAAGGATGGGAACGGGGCCGGGCGTCGCTTGCGGCATATAGTCGAACTCCGCGCGAAAGAGCGCCGGCACGCCGAGCCCGCGGCCGGACTGAAGCGCCCGCCAGGCGCCGCCGTTCGCCGGAATATCGATGCCGCCGCGCTCTCGCCAGCCGAGGACGGGCGCGCCGTCCTCCGCGGAGTTCGATTCCAGCGTGACCGGCCCGACGATACCACCGGTGTTATCCGTATTTTCGACGAGCACGAGCAGCTCGTTCGGCCCCTTCTCGCTCCAGGCCGCATCGAGCTTGACCGCGAACGGATCGTTCCACCCCTTGTGATAGGCAAGCCGCTTGCCGTTCAGGAAGACCGTCGCGTTGTCGTCCACGCCGTCGAACTGGAGGCGCCGGTGGGGGCCGGCTGCCGCGGGCAGGGCCGCGTAGAACCAGGCGAAGCCGCGCCGCTTCCGGAACACATCCTGCCCGATCACCGCGTCGGACCAGCCGGCGGCGCTCGCGTCGGTATGGGCGGGCGCCGCGGCCAGCGCGGCGTCGGACGCGCTCGCGGGCCGCCACCGCCACTGGACGACCGGTGTCGATGCACCGGCATCGCGCGCGAGCGTGACGGGACCGGCGATCCCCTTGGCGTCGATCGCGTCGATCGGGCCAAGGTAGTTGAACAGCTTGTGCCGGCCGTAGTGCGCGGCGAGCACGGCGATCGTGTTCTCCCCGGCCCTGAGCGGAACGGCGATCGTACGCGGGGTCGGACGGTCGAACCGCTGTTTGGTTGCGCTGCTGCCGACGCGCGTTCCGTTGACGAACACGGTAAGCCAGTCGCCTGCGTCTGAGAAAGCCAGCGCGAAGTTCCCGGCCCTCGGGGCGCGCAGGGCCGCTCGGTACCAGGCGTAGCCGCTCGTGTCGCCGTCGGCGCCCATTGGGACGGGATTCAGCCCAAACTTCCAGCGGCCCGCGAAGTAGTCGGTCGACGCCTCGGCCGTGGCGGGCAGCTCCTGCCAATCACCGAGGGCCGGCGGTTCGAACGCGGCGCCGAACGGACTGCGGTACTCGCCGCGCGGCCGGTTGAGCAGCGCGCGGGCGGCCGCATCGGCGATCTGGAGCGGTGTCGCCGAGCCGCCCGATCCGAACACGGTCATCGGGTATTGGCGCGCGAAGACGGCGGAGGAGTAGCCGTGCTGCGCCGTGGACTCGGCGTGGACAACCAGCCGCCCCGCGCGCTCCTCGATGCCGGAAACGTACTCCGGACCCGTGACCACGTAGGTCTTACCCGCCGGGCCAACGAACCACGTGCGCTGCGCCATCTCGTACGGCATCGCAATCACGCGGATGCGCTCGCCGCCGCTCCGGAACGAAGCCTCCACGATCGGACTCACGGCCGAGGGCTGCGGAATCGGGAGCGTGAGGCGCACCCTCGTGGTCGCGGCGCCGGCCCGAGCCGTGTCGAAAGCGGGCCTGTCCACTGCATCCGAGCGGCCCGGCTTCTGGGTTCCATCTCCTTCTCGCTGCAACGGCACGGCGAGTCCCCCCGACGGCGCGTCGAACGTGATCTCCGCCGCGGCTTCCGGACGCTCCTGCGTGTCGATGCTCTCCACGCCGACGCCGCGGCCGGGTGTGCCGAAGAGCACAATCGTGGTAGTGTCGCCGTGGCGCGCGGCGCCGAGAATGCGCGCCGAGCAGCGGTGGAGCGTTACGCCGGGCGCGACCTGGCAGTCCAGCACGACCGGCCGAATCTCGTGTGGCGAGATCGTCATCGGGCGCGCTGGGAAGGCAGCGACGTCGCCGACGTCGAGGGACGTCTCGACCGGCGCGTCAGTCGGATTGTCGAGGAAAAGGATCTCGCCTGCCGCGCTCTTCCGGGCCGTAACGCGGATGGCCGGGGAGGATGCTGCCCTCTCGCGGGCCACCGTGCTGTTCGCGCTGTCCTCCAGGACCGCCGGGAAGCTGCGGGCAAAGAGCGCCGCCTGCTTAAAGGCGAAGTAGATCGGCCTCAGGTCGCCGGCCTGCCCGATCGCCGCGCCGTAGTCGTAGCTTGCCGTGACCTCGTCGTCGTTGGTGAAGTCGAAGTTCGTCCCGCCGTGGAGCATGTAGAAGTTGTAGCCGTTGCCCCCATACGCGATGATCTTCCAGGTTCCGCGGACGAACGCCGTGTAGCGCGACTGGTTCAGCGGGCCGTAGAGATCGTACCAGCCGGGCCAGAACTCGGTGGAGAACCAGGGATTCGTCCGGCCGGCGCTGTCCCAGGGCCGGCCGCCGGCCGGGTCGCTGCCGTGGTGCAGGCCGCTGAAGAAGTAGGGGACCTCCAGCCCGAGCGCCACGGCTTTGTCGCGCAGGCGCCGAAAGTAGCCGTCCGGCATTTCGCGGCCCCAGCCCCGCGGATGCTCGTTCTCCAGCTGCACCATGATTACGGCGCCGCCACGATGAATCTGCTGGCGGGCGACGATCGGCATCACCATCTCGTACCAGCGGTCCACGGCCGCTTCGAACGGCGGATTGTCCTCACGGACTCGAATACCGGGCTTGAACCGCAGCCACACCGGATAGCCGCCGCTGTCCCACTCCGCGCAGACGTACGGCCCGACGCGAACGATCGCGTACATGCCGAGCTCGTGGATCAGCTTCAGGTAGGCTTCGAGGTCGCGATCTCCGGAGAAGTCCCACTTGCCCTCCTGCGGCTCGTGCAGGTTCCAAAGGGCGTAGGTCTCTACGCAGTTGAAGCCAGCCGCGCGGATACGCAGGAGCCGATCCCGCCAGAGGGCGCGCGGGACCCTGCCGTAGTGCATGCTCCCCGAGATGATGAACTCGCGCTTGCCGTGGAGCAGGAAGCCGCGGCCGTCAAAATCGATGGCGGCGCGAGCGGCAGGCGCGGCGGGAAACATTCCATCGTCCGCCCGAACCGGACTCGAGAGGAACGCAATAAGCAGGACCAAGGCTGCGATGATCGGGTAAACCAGCCGGATATCTTGAACTTGCTGCATAGACTCTCCAAAGGGTGAAGTGCTCGCAGTCCGACGGTGATCGGGTGTTGAGAAATCGCGACGGGACGGTGGTCGGCTGTTGGTGACCGGGTGTTGAAAACACCCGACTCCAAAGTGCAGCCGTCCTTGCGGACGGAAATGCCGGCAGCGCCGAGGGATCGCGTCCGAAGGACGTTTGCTTTTTTGAGTCGGGTGTTTTCAACACCCGGCACGCGCAGTCTCCGGCCAGCCCATCGCCTGACTCAGTTTCGCGAGGAGCTCAGGTAGTCGCGCCAGAAGTCCCGCGAGGTGTCGAGCCGCTCGGCGATGAGGAGCTGAAGCTCCGGCTGGTGCGGCTCCGGCGCCGCATCGTCGGCCGGCTTGAGCGCCTCCAGCTCGCGGATTTGCCGGCGCAGGACGCGTCGCTCGAACTTAAGCCGGCTCACGGGATCGGTCATCTCCAGCAGGCTCTGCTTGTCGTCCACGTCCATTTGGGTCACGGCCGCGATGCAAAAGCCGAGTATGGTAGGATCGTCGGGCAGCGCGACGCTTGGAAGCTCTTTGCCGGAGCAGAGTGCGAGCAGGCGCAGGTACTTGCGGAACAGCCGGCTCAGATCGCGCAGCAGCCGGTCCGGGTCCTCGTCCGTATTATCGCTGTCGGTCAGCGTTTCGGCACGGCCGATAAGGTACGGAAGCTCGCCCTCCGCGTACTCCAGCAGGCGAAACCGCTTCTGTCCGACAGCCAGCAGGTTCATTCGGCCGTCATCCAGTTTCGTCACCGCGAGGATGCGCGCGACGCAGCCGACGTTTCGCGGCACGGCAGGCGCGCCGGCCTCTTCGCCCTCCGCGATCAGGATAACGCCGAACGGCTGCTGCCGCTCGATGCACTCCCCGATCATTACGCGGTACCGCTCCTCGAAGACGTGAAGCTGGAGCGGAAACTGCGGAAACAGCACGAAGTGGAGCGGAAAGAGCGGAATAGTATAGATCGCGCCGGGCGAGTCGGAAGACATAGAGTTATCCTGTAGCGGTTATTCTCGCGACGGGTTCCGCACGGCGTGCTCTTTGGCAAGAGCGGCATCGATCCGCGCGAGCGCGGCCCTGCACATCTCTAGTGACTGCTGATGGCCGTAGATGAACGGCTCATGCACCGCGTAGAGCGCGATTGCGGTCCGGTAGCGGTGCGCGGCGGCTTCCGCGCCTCCATCCGCCTGCGCCAGCAGCGTGGCTGCCCGGTGGTGGCACTCCGCCTTCGCCAGCCCGACCTCCGCGGTCACCTCGCACGCATCCAGAAGGGCGAGCGCAGCGTCGTATGCGGCGATCGCGTCGGCCGGCCGGTCGCGCCGCTGATAGATGCGGGCAACGTGCATGCGGCAATCGGCCTGCCGCGCCTCCGAGTCGGCGTCGAGAGCGATCTGCTCCTGCATGCGCTCGTAGTGCGCCACCAACAGGTGCAGGCGCTCGCGCGGCTGAGATTTGACCGCCGCGACACTGGCCAGCAGGCTGCGCGCGCACTCCGCGGCCCGCCGGCGTGATGCGTCGTCGTCCAGAAGTCCGTAGAGGTCGGTCGCCTCCTGATAGATGTTTGCGGCCTCGGCGTGGCGCTCGGCCGTGGCAAGCGCTGCGGCGAACCTGCGGCAGGCGTCGGCGCGCGCGGCGGTCTGCGGTCCTGCCTCTTCGGGATTGTCGCGCAGGGCGTCGGCAGCGGCGTAGAGCAGCACCGCGCGGCGCAGCGCCTCGAGCGATCGCTCAGCGTTGCCTTCCGCTTCGCACGCGTCCGCCTCGCGAACCGCGTGCTCTGCGCTCAGTCTGCGGGACTCAGCGTCAACCATTTCTGCTCCGCGACGTCCGACGCGCGACTCCGCGCGACCGCAAGCCGTATCGCCGCCACACGGGCTAAAATGCCCGTTGATATTGAACGATCGCCAGTGTTATTACCTCGTCCAACCACGCGATGAATCGTGGCCTGACCTCATCGACGGTCTCCGTGTAGTAGAACTCGAACGGCTTGTCAGCTACGCTTATCTGCGTTCGTCTCGCAGGTTCGTCCCGTTGCTCGACCGGCTCTGCTCCCTCGACCAGCTCAAATATCGGGGCGCACACCATGACACCCTGAAAATCTGCTCCTCGCGCGTGGAATGACAGCAGCAACTGTCCCTGCGGATCTCCAGCGATCACCAGCCGTACCCACTGGCGATAGGCGGTGAGGTTTGCATAATAGTCGAAGTCACGTGCGGCATCGATGACCTGGATTCGGTAGTAGTGTACCGTGTGCTCCGCTGAGACTGTGACATACGCCGATATGGGCTCCAATCGATCGCGCACGTCGTGGAGGCGATCCGTTGCCTCCTTCTCGAGATCGCGGGACAAGACGAAAACGTTCTGATGGGCCCTGGCAACCCTGGCTTCGCTGGCCGCCTTCTTCGCCTTTAGGGCGTCGATTGCCGATTCTACCGATTGGGGCGGCTTCGTGAGATCATCGGAAATGTTTAGGGCGCGATCAAATCGATCCTGTTGCGCTTCGGCGATTACGCGCACAAGCGGACCCAATTCGCCAGTATCGGCGGATTGAAGGGCGTCTATATAGCGCTGCCTCGGTTCACCCCTGGAAACCACCAGCGGAAAGAGACCGGCTCGAAGCAGTACCATCGTCGCAAGGGCGCGCGCCACACGGCCGTTACCATCTTGAAAAGGGTGGATCACGGTGAATCGGTGATGAAGCCAAGCCGCCTCGACGTCTGGCGGCGTATCAATCCCAGCGTGAGAGAGATGAAGGTCGACGAGCCGCTCCATCTCATCCTGGACCCGGACAGCCGGGCAGTAGCAATAGAGGATCCCATCCTTTAATACGTTGTTATCTTGAGATTTCCACGCTCCGTGCAGCAGCTTGACTCGCGTGGGACCCATTGCTCCCTGGGCGTCCACCTGCGTTTGATTTCGCGTCAACAGCGAATGAAGCTCCTTGATCTTACCGATCGATAGCGGATGCTTCTGCGTAACGAACTCATCGAAGAGCCAGTCAAGAGCCTCGACGTGATCTCGGAGGATGTCGATAACGTATTCGACGGGCCTATTCGTTGAGCCATGGTCGAACAGCGCCGCGCTAATCCCTTGCTCGATCAGGTTTACAGTGACGCCCTTGTCGATATGAAATACGTCTTCGATGACGCCGGTCTCGATAGCCCATTCACGAGCCAGGCGCTCATTAAACGTCCGCAACTGATCCGTGTTCTTCAGCTTTTTCTGTGCGTCGCGCCATACTCGCGTGATATCCGAAATCGTTGGTATCGCCAAATCACGCCAATTGGCCGGCAAATCGATAATCCCCGTCTCAGTTGGCCAGATATAGTGGGGATGAAGCTCCATCACGTACTGTATCCTCGGTTGCCAATGCGCGTGCGCCGACCTTGATCAGCTCTTCGCTCATCAGTTTGAAAGACTCAATAACAAACAATTGCGTAACCCGCGCCGACTTTCAGGTTCGGACCAGGCTGGCCGCGAAGAAAGCATCCATGCCGTGCCGGTGCGGCCAGGTGCGCAGGTACGGGCCGGCCTCAAGCGACTCCAGCTCATTGTGCGAGGGAGGGATGGCGCCCGGCTCGCGCGGAAGCGCGGCGCGCTCCATGGCTCGTCGCAGTCGCGGCAGCGCGCGCTCCAGCGTAAATACAGCGCCCTCAGCCGACGCCAGGAACCGCTCTACCACGGCCTCGTTCTGCTCGCGCTCGATCGCGCACGTTGCGTAGATCAGCGCGCCGCCGGGCGCCGGAAGCGCTGCGGCCTGTTCGAGCAGCAGCGACTGGAGCCGCGCGTGCTCCACCGGATCGCCGCCGCGCCACTTCAGATCCGGAGCGCGACGCACGATGCCACTGCCGGAGCAGGGCGCGTCTACGAGCACGCAGTCCACTGTCCCCTCAAGCCTACCTAATGTACGCCGTTTGGTCGCCGACGGTTGCCAGCGGCCCGCCGAGTCGGCCTCGATGAATACCGGGCGGATGTTCCTGACGTGGCCGCGGGCCGCCCGCTCCTCCAGCCGGTTCAGCCGCTCGCGCGAGGAGTCGACCGCGAGAAGCGCGCCCTCGCCGCCCATCATTGCCGCAATCGCCAGGCTCTTTCCTCCCGCGCCGGCGCCCACGTCCACGATCGTCTGGCCGGGCCGCGCGTCGGTGAGCAGGGCGACGATCTGGCTCGCCTCCTCCTGCACCTCGTACCAGCCGTCACGGAATCCGGGCATCTGGTGTACGTCGGCGCGACCCGACAGCTCGACGCCCCACGGGCAGAAGCGCGTGCGCCTCGCGCCCTCCAGGGCCCGAAGCACGCGGCCGCGCGATGCCCGGAGGGTGTTGACGCGCAGGATCGGCGGCGCCGGCCCGTTGAGATGCTCCGCGGCGACGACAGCCTCGGCGCCAAGGAGCGCCTCGAGCTCGGCCGCCATGGCATCTGAGAAGGCGAGGGTGAGTCGCAAGTAATCGCCCGGCGACTCCGGGCCGGGCAGGCCGGCGCCGGCAGCCGGCCCGCCGAGCTCGGCCCACAACGCGATTAGCTCCGCCGCACCCGGCTCTACTCCGCGCCGCTGCAGGATCCACTCCTGGCGCCGCAGATAGCGGACGGTGCCAAAGAGGGCCTCGACGAGCCAGCGCCTCTCGGAGGAGTTGAGCTCCCGGCGGCGGCGCGTCTCCGCCTGAACGAGCCGGTCCAGCCCGCCTCGCTCGGTCTCTGAGAGCCAGCGGGCGAGGATTTCGCCCGCGGCCGAGATCGCGCGTGGCGTGGAGAGCGCCCGCCGCTCGCCGGCCGCTGAGATTGAGGGGGCGCTCATTTCCGTCAGGTCCCGCCTCTGCCGGCGGTCGCATTGGCGTGGAGGTAGCCTTGGAGCAGCGAGTCCAGAAAATTGTGAACTGCCAGGCCGATTAACAAGAGGATGACGATCGGAATCGTCTGGATTATCACTACGACGAGCGCGGACTTAAAAGCCGAAATCCGCTGCATGCGATGGATGGCGAGCGCAAGCAGGACGTTGCTCCAGAGCCACCCAACGGTAGACACTATTGTCGAGGCTACCATGATTGCGCCATACGCCCTCCACAGCCTCTGACCGGCCTTGACGAACCGATCCAGCGACGGTCGCGGTTGTATAGTCACGGTTGCGCTGCCGCCTGCGCCGGCCGGCCCGCCGGAGCCGCCCGGGGGCGTCGTGAAGACCGGCGGACGAGTGCCGGGCGAGCCGAACCCGCCGTATGCGGGAAAGCCTTGCGCCGTCACCTGAGAGGATATCGTGCCCGCCGGCAGGCCGAGGGCTTCCTCCTCGATGCCGAACATGGTGGTCCGCAACGTGGGAAGGACGAGCAGCCAGATAGCGACAGCCGCGAGCGTCGAGACAAGGATCCGCGGGGCATCTGCATAGACCACCGCGCGATACGAAATTGAGAAGTCCTCGCGATTGCCGAACAGCCATCCGATGAAGTGAACGAACAGTGCACAAATCAGGTACGCGGCGACCAGGCCCGCCCCAATGAACACCAGATTGACCGGCGCGACTGCGATGGCCATGATGAGCGGGAACGCTCCTTGCGCAGCGCCCTGTGCGACGATGTTCGCCAACTGAATGATGAGATAGATGACGATCATCACCATCGGCGACATCATGCCGTTTCGCCCCGCCTGTTCCGTGAAGAACCGGTCCGGAGCGATCAGGATTCGCCAGAAGTCGCGGATCGTTCGGCGAAAATCTATCTCGTCCTTATAGTTAGGCGGCGGCAGGTTGGGGGAGTACGTCTCCTGCACGACGGATGGGCCGCGGGGCGCATGCGGCGATGGGGTGTAGTTGCTGAGCAGGCCGTGGCCCGGTAGAGCTGAAGAATGCGGAGAGCCGGCGGCCTGGAAGCCGGCGGGTGGCAGCTGGTAGCTCGTAGTCGGTAGCTGGTCGCTGGTTTCCGGACGCGGTGCGGCTTGGGGATCGAGTGAGGGGACGGTCGGGGGAGACGGGATGGTGTCGGGAGCGGGCTGTTCCGGGGTCAGGAGACGCGCCTGCTGGAGCGCCTCCTGCGCTTCGGACGTGCGGCCGGCGCGTTGGAGCATGGCAGCCAGATCGGTGCGCGCCTCCGCGCTCGCGGGAGCGGCCTGGACGGCGGCCGCCAGTGCCACGACGGCCTCGTCGAGCCGGTCCGCGTGCGCGTACGCGTCCGCGAGCTGGCGCGCGGCAAGGATGTCGCCGGGGTCGGACCGGCAGGCGAGGTCGAGAAGGCGGATTGCCTCCTCGACCTCGCCGCGCTGATACGCGTCCCATCCCGATTCGCGAAGCGACGCCATGCCGGATTCCCTTGTCTGCCTCAGATACGCGCTAGCGGCGAACCACGAGCGTGCCGGCCATCATATCGTGCAGCGCCTGCTTCTTCTCGGTGAATGCGGCCATGAAATAGCCGATCAGCAGGATAATACTCGAGACGATCTTGCCGAAGTAGCGTCCGGTCGCGCGGCCAAATCCGATACGGTTACCATCGAGGTCCGTCACCATGATATTCAGGGCCATCTTGCCGGGCGTGGCCTGTTTCACCGAGGATTCGAAGCCGGCGAAATAGAGCCATTGCGCCACGGTGTTGATGAGGTAACAGATCCCCTGTGCCCCGGCGATGGCGTCCGAGCTCGATCCGCCCCCGCCGGACGCGCCGGCCGCCGCGATGCCGATGATGACGGCGTTCATCACGGTGAGAGGAATGAACAGAATGATACCGTCCAGGAGCATGGCGCCGAGGCGCTGACCGAAGCTTGCATATTCCAGCGCCACCGTCTGGCCCAGCACGCTGGCATTGACGTTCGTCCGCGGCGAATACGGATACGGCCCCTGCTGCTGGCCACCGTACTGGCCGAGACCCTGCGGCTGCGCATACGGGTTTTGCGGCGGCTGCTGCCCGTAGGGCGTGGCGGGAGGCTGGCCGCCGTATGTCGGCGGCTGCTGCGGCGCGTAGGGATTGGGCTGGCCGGCCGCGCCCTGCTGGCCGTAGACAGGGGCCTGCTGCTGGCCGTAGGTCGGCGCGGCTCCGGCCTGGCCGGGCTGCTGGCCGTAGGGAGGCGGCCCTCCGGCCTGGCCGCCCTGCGCCGGCGGCGTGAAGCCGCCGTATCCCGGCGCTCCCCCGTAGGAAGGCGGCTGCGCCGGCGTTTCCGGTACGCGGCCGAATCCGCCCTGCGAGCCGCTCGCATCGGCGGGAGGGGGCGCGCCGAAACCCTGGTTGTTCCCAAGCGGCGCGCCAAACCCCTGGTTATTCGCAGGGGGAGCGCCGCCTCCCGGCTGCTGGCCATACGCGGGCGCCGCAGGCGGCTGTTGCGCGGATAGGTTCGTCGTTGCGGAGCCGCCCGACGCATCGCCCTGAAGGCGCCGCTTCAGCTCCTGCGCTTTCGGGTAGTCGGGCTGGAGCGTGAGGGCCTGGTCGCAGGCGGTGAGCGCCTGCTCCTTGTAGCCGCCCTGCTCCATCGCGACTGCAAGGTTATAGCGGGCCTGAGCGTTGCTAGGCTGGACCTGAACGGCACGCGTTATCGTATTTATCGCGTCCATCTGCCGGCCGATCTGGCCATAGGCGGCGCCCAGAAAAAGCAGCGCGTCGAAATCGTTGGGGTTCTGCTGGCACGCGGTTTCCAGCAGGGGCGCGGCCGCCGCAGGATTTCCCTGCTGCAGAGCCTGTACACCGGCATCACGTTCCGTGGACATGGACGCTGTCTCCCTTGCGGCGGCCGGGCGGCTACCGTAGTTTCATGACTCGCTCCTCCAGGCGGAGGTCGCGCTGTTTTAGTAGATCGTGGACCGTCGCGGTCAGATACCGGTCCTGATCGATGGTGAAGTCGATTCTCAGCCGCGCCTGTGTGTTCGCCCCGGGCGGGATCAGCTTGTAGGCGTCACCCTCGTTGAGCGCAATGACGCACTCGCTCTCCTCGGCGTCGCTCGGCAGCCAGTACTCGTTGCCGTTCATCCTGCGGGTCCAGCCAATCGACATGCGCCCCGCGTAGCCCACCTCGGAAATCGGAATTCGGAACTGCTGCTGGCCCTCGGTAACGGAATAGTACCGCGTTTCGAACGGATTTGGCGTCGGATAGGCGGTTCCGCGCCGCACGAGCCGCTCGTATTCGTGCCGCTGCTGGGCGTCGTTGTAGACGCGGATGGCGTAGTCGTGATGTACGATCTGGTCGACGCTGAAGCCCGCGCCGAACACCGCCGCGCCTTTGACGACGGCCTCGAAGGGCTCCCAGTAGTGAACGCGCTGCGGACCGAACATGTTTTCGAATAGGTCCCGCACGCCGGGCAGCAGCGTCGAGCCTCCGACGAGCAGCACGGCGTCAATCTGCGGCTCCTGGATCTGATGCTTGCAGTCGTCCAGGGTCGCCTCGGTGAGCGTTTCGAGCGTCTTATAGAGACCGCGCGTGTCGAGCATCGCCAGGAACTCTTCTCGCGCGATCTCGATCCGTCCACCGCCCTGGAGCAGGAAGTAGCTACTGTCCGCGACGGATGCCTTGTTGCTCAGGTCCTTCTTGATCGCCTCCGCCTGTGACAGCAGGTGGGGCCGCAGCGCGGACTGGTGCGCCCGCAGGCGCTCGCAGCCGAAGTCGGCGATCCATTCGTCGATGGTCTCGCCTCCGTAGGCCAGGCCGCGCGCGGCGAGCAGTGTCGCGTGTCGCTGTCCGGCGCGCAGCTGCCGGGCGTCCGGTCCGGTACGGTGCGTCCGAACCACGGCGATGTCGAGCGTACCCCCGCCGAAGTCGATGACCAGCAGGTGCTTCTCTTCCGTCAGGTCGAGGCCATAGCCCAGCGCCGCCGCAACCGGCTCGTCGATCGTGTGGAAGCGCGAGACGCCGAGCTTGCGCGATATCTGGAGCAGCTCCGCGCGGTAGGGCTCGAAACTCTCGACCGGGACGGTCATCGTAAGGTCGGTGACCTGCCCCTCCTTGCGCCACCAGCGCAGCGCCGCGACGAGCCGCTCCATCAGCGTCCGGTTCGGATCGCTTCGCATACGCTCATAACTTGCCGTATGGCTCAGCAGCTCCTTCAGGAAGGTTGAGGCGCACTGACGCGCCGAGATCGATTCCGAGCCGAGCTGAGCCACGGGCCGGTGGCTCGCCTGAGAGAGCGTCTTCTTGAACGATCGAGCCAGCGGCCCCAAGGCAACGAGATCGCTCCCGTGCAGGATTTCGCGGGCCGCGAGCGCCGGCCGGCCGATGATCGCCCTGCCGATGTCCTGAAAATAGATTGCAGACGGAATCAGCGGTGTCTGCCACGCCGGCTCATAATCGACGAGATCCTCCAGGGCCACGGTAACCGAGTGCGTCCCGACCCACTTCGCAATGAGCGTGTTCGTGGTGCCGAGGTCGATAGCCCAGTGCGTCTCCATGAATAGCCGACGTACCTCACTCCATAAAACGGGTGTTCGGGTATTCAGGTATTCGGGTGTTCAGGAGGGCTCGCCATGTAGGAGTTGGTCCTGAATACCTGAATGCCTGAGCATCTGAATACCTACATTATACAGAACCCTGTCAACTCCGGCAAGGCCGGCTATGGCGTGGTGACTTTTGTGGCGCGCAGAATCGCCGGGTCGCGGAAGATGTCGGACTCATCGCGGCTGCGAGTCGAGAACTCGCTGACGACGGCGCCTTCCGGCCCGCCCTGGAACCAGTGGGGCGTATTCGGCGGAATCGTATACTGGTCGCCGGGCCGCAGGACCACTTCGTGACGCACCGTGTAGCACTGCTTCCCAGCGTCCGGCGCCGCGCATTTCGGCGCAGCGGCCTCCGGGCCAGGAACGTAGAGATAGACCTCGCCCCACCGGCACCGAAACGTCTCCTCCTTGCCCGGCTCGAGGTCGACCGGCGGATGCCAGTGCTCGGGGCACGTCTGGCCGGGGAACAGGACAAGCTCCTTGGCACAGCATCGCTGCGTGTTGACGTAGGTTACGATCTCCAGGCCTGTGCGGTCCAGCTCGCCCAGACCGAAGTCGGCCACTTCGATATTTGCGGATTCGTCGGCTGTAAGCACGATTCCGGCCTTGACAAAATACTCGCGAGCCCGATCTCGCGCTCGTGCCATCTCGTCCATGGTGATCATGGTCCCGGCTCCCGTCCTGTCGATCCGTTTTGCGCAGCCGCTCCGCGTGGGCATGGTCGCCGCGCGCGCCGCGGATCGATTGCGATGTGTGGCGCTCCGTTGATTGCCAGTATAATAACTGCACCGGAGGTTGTCAATCCAGTGCACGCCGATATCCAGCCGTCCGCAGCAGCGGAACGTGAAGCCGACGCTCTTTTCATTCGCGATGCGGCTGCCGCCGACGCGGCCGGCGTATCCATGGTTCTCGCCCAGGCGTTTCCCGGCCTGTACGCAAGCACCTTCGGGGTGCGCGATCCGCGCCGGATCGCCGCGCTGCTCACCGCTCTTTATGACGGCGGCCATCTCTCACTGGAGCATACGCGCGTGTGCGAGTCCCCGGGCGGAATCGTCGGCGTCCTCGTGCTCAACACCGGTCAACCGATCGGCCGCGGCTCTGCGAGCGGCTATTGGCGGATTCTGTGCCGGCGCTTCGGCCTGCTGCGCGCGCCGCGCATGTTCGCGGGCGGCCTGTCCGCCAACCTCATGCTGGTCCGGCGTATTCCGCGCGCCGCGGACCTCGTCTACATCGAGGCGCTGGCGGTG
>Ga0070735_10001470_pt1 | contig 22854 bp, 20 predicted proteins | sample Coa_R1_FD_66443 | JGI IMG/M metagenome (GOLD analysis project Ga0070735, IMG submission 66443) | Surface soil microbial communities from Centralia Pennsylvania, which are recovering from an underground coalmine fire - Coalmine... | ecosystem: Environmental > Terrestrial > Soil > Unclassified ...
GTGATTGTGGACGCCGCGAACGACCGCATTCTCGGAGCCGCCATCCTGGCCATCGAGGGAGGCGAACTCATCCACGTGCTCTACACGCTGATGCTGGGCGATCTTCCGTACACGGTATTGAAGGGCGCCGTTTTCATTCATCCCACCCTGGCCGAAGGATTTTTCGCCTTGCTGAACAGCGTCAAGCCGGTGGATTGATGCAGGCAACCAGGAAATCCACGCGCGCGGCGCTGCGCATTCGCCGATTGAAGCGGTCCGAACTGCCCATCGACACTCTGGAGCTTTCGCGCTATCTCATCGGCAAGACGCTGGTCCACGATCTCCCGCGCGTGCGCCTTGCCGGCCGCATCGTTGAGACCGAAGCCTATCCGGTTGGCGATCGCGCGGCGCACGCCTTTGGCGGCCTCACGCCCAGCCGGCGCTCGCTGTATCTTCCGCGCGGGTATGCGTATGTGTATTTCACTTACGGCTCGTGCTTCATGATGAATGTTTCCAGCGAAGTGGAGGGCACGGGCGCGGGAGTGCTGGTGCGAGCCGTCGAGCCACTAGAAGGCATCCGCTTCATGGAACGCCGGCGCGGCACCACGCGCCTGATCGATCTAACGCGCGGCCCGGGGCGCCTGGCGCAAGCGATGGACATCAACAAGCGCTATGACGGAGTGGATCTCTGCGCGAAAGGCAAATTGTGGCTGGGGGATGCGGTTCGGTCCGCCGGCGAAATTGGCGTCTCCATTCGCATTGGAATCACGCGCGATGTGCATCAACTCTTTCGCTTCTATGAACACGGCAACCCGTTCGTCAGCGGCGGAAAGCGTTTAAACGGGTTGTAGCGAAACGTGCCGATTGTTGACGGTTGTGGTACAAGGGAAATTGGCCGGCATTCTGAACCACAGAGCCGGCGCAACTCCTGTAGCGCCCGCCTTCAGGCGGGCACCGGCTGCGGATTCATTCGTAAAGCTAGGGAACCGGCAGACGTTCGATTCATAGAAGGAAGCGGAATCCAGAAAGAGGACCTCATGGCACCGGAAACCTGCCCGCACGTAAAGGAAATCAAAAACGTAAAGCCAAACACCAACGGTTGTGAGGAATGCCTGAAAATGGGGGACACGTGGGTACACCTTCGCCTGTGCCTCATCTGCGGACATGTCGGCTGCTGCGACTCCTCCAAAAATAAACACGCCACCAAACATTTTCACCGCACCAAGCATCCCATCGTCCAGTCCATTGAGCCGGGAGAAGACTGGCGCTGGTGCTACGTGGACGATTTGATGCTGGACTAACCGCTAACTTACGGCCCGACAGAATCGGCGAAGGGGAGGAAAAAATGTCAGTCGCGAAACCGCTCGTGGACTCCTCGGAATCCTGGCCGGCTCTGCCGCTCTCGGAATGGGCGGACACCTATGCCACGCTGCACATGTGGACGCAGATTGTGGGCAAAGTGCGGCTGGCGCTCGCTCCGCGCGTGAATCACTGGTGGGAAGTGCCGCTGTATGTGAGCGCGCGCGGACTGACGACGTCGCCCATTCCTTATGACGACGGAGTGTTTGAAGTTCACTTCGATTTTATCGATCACCGGCTCGATGTCATCACGTCGTGGGGCGAAACGCGCAGCATGCTTTTGGAGCCGCGCACGGTTGCGGAGTTTTACACCGCGTTCCTGGAGATTCTCACGACTCTCGAGATCGAACCGAAAATTTGGAACATGCCGGTGGAAATTCCCAATCCCATTCGGTTCAATCAGGATCGCGTTCATGGCGCGTACGATCCGCGATACGCCAACGCGTTCTGGCGAATTCTGGTCGCGGTCGACGCCATCTTCAAGGAATTTCGTTCCGGGTTCATCGGCAAAGTGAGTCCGGTGCATTTCTTTTGGGGCAGCTTCGATCTGGCGGTGACGCGGTTTTCCGGGCGGCGCGCGCCGGAGCGCCCCGGCGCGGACCCGATCACCCGCGAGGCCTACTCGCACGAAGTGAGCAGCGTGGGCTTCTGGCCCGGCGGCGGAGACGTCAAGGGAGCGGCATTCTATTCCTACGCCGCACCGGCGCCGGAAGGCTTTGGAGCGCGCGCCGTGCGTCCCGCGGCGGCCTTTTACCAGCAGCAACTCGGAGAATTTCTGCTGATGTACGACAGCGTGCGCACCGCGCAGTCGCCCCGGGAAGCGTTGCTGGAGTTTTGCCAGAGCACCTACGATGCCGCGGCCGATCTGGGGCATTGGGACCGCGCTGCGCTGGAAAAGACGCCTCCTCGATAACAACCCCGGCGAAGATTTTCCAACCGCCAAAGGAACCAGGGGATTGCCAGTCTTTCATCGCTGCGGGATTTCGCGATCACGTCGTTCGTTTTTTACGATATGCTTACAGGACGTTCGGCACGCGGCATGTCAAAATCGGCGCTCATGAAGCGTGAAACGGGCCGATCCCGTCCGGGCAGTTAAGTCCCAATGGCGCGGTTCCTTCAAATCGTCGGATTGCTGGGATGTATCGGGCTTTGCATCTCGCCTGCCGCCGCGCAGCGGGACCGCGGCGAGTTGCAGATCGAAGTGCATGATCCACAGGGTGCGGTGCTGAGCGCATCCGGCGAACTCGTCAGCGAAGTAAACCAATTTCACCTGAACTTTACGGTAGGCGATGACGGCCGTTATGCCGCGCAGGATCTGGCGTTTGGCGTCTACCGCTTGAGCTTGTCGCGGTCTGGATTTGTTCCCACAGTTCAAATGGTGGAGATCCGCTCGATGGTGCCGCAGCATCTGGCGCTGACGCTGGGATTGAAGCCCGTCGAAACCCAGATGCAGGTCAGCGAGACAGCGACACTGATCGACCCGTCGCGGACTAATGCGGTCTACACCATTGGCGCGCAAACCATTGGCGAAGAGATGTCTTCGCGGCCGGGGCGCGGAACCCTGGATGTAGTGAATAATCAGCCCGGGTGGCTGTATGAATCGAACGGCGTGTTGCACCCACGCGGCTCGGAGTACGACGTCCAGTTCGTGATGGATGGACTGCCGCTGACCGAAAACCGCTCCCTGGGATATGCGCCCCCGATCGAATCGAATGAAGTTGAATCCATGCGGGTGATGACCTCCGGATTTCCGGCCGAATATGGCCGCAAGTTGGGTGGTGTCGTGGAAGTGACGTCCCCCAAAAACAATCCTTCGGGCCTGCATGGAGAATTCACGGCTGAGGGCGGAAGTTTTTCTTCAGCCTCAGGGGACGGCGCGCTCTCTTATTCCAGCGGAGAGAACCGGTTTTCCATCACCGGAAACGGATTTCACACCGACCGGTATCTCGACCCGCCCGTTCTTCAGAATTACACAAACATCGGCAACGCCGGCGGATTTTCATCGTCGTACGAACGGGATTTCTCGAACGGCGATCGGCTATTTTTTACCTTCGTGCAGCACGCGGTTCGCTATGAGGTGCCCAACGAACTGGTGCAGCAGGAAGCGGGGCAGCGCCAGGATTCCAAACAGAAGGAAACATCCGGCCGGGTACAGTACTCGCATGCCTTCTCGCCGGACATTCTTTTGAGCGTTGCGGGAAGCGTCCGCGACGTCTACGCCCTTTTAAATTCCAATCCCGATTCAACGCCGGTCATCGTCTCGCAGGACCGCGGCTATCGCGAGGGCTATGCGCGCGCGGACCTCGCCGGACACCACGGGCGCCACGAATGGAAGATCGGGCTGGATGGAATTTTCAGTTCGGTGAATGAAAACCTCCAGTATCAGATCACCGATCCGACGCAATTTGACGCCGGCACGGCCTTGACGCTTGCGCCGCCATTTTCGGATCACCGCTGGGACATCGAGCCGTCCGCCTACGTGCAGGACCAGATCCGCCTTGGCAAATGGAACATCAGCGCTGGATTGCGGTTCGATCACTACGGGTTTGTGGTGAATGAATCGGCATGGAGCCCGCGCGTCGCGGTTTCCCGATTCATTTCCCCGCTCAACCTGCTGGTTCACGCGTCCTACGATCGCGTTTTCCAGACGCCGGCCATGGAAAACCTGCTGCTGGCGAGCTCGCCGCAACTGAACTCGGTCAGCAGCCTGGTGGTTCGGCTGCCGGTCGAGCCGGCCCGCGCGAACTACTACGAAGTGGGATTCACAAAATCCTTTGCAGGAAAGCTGCGAATCGATGGAAATGTTTTCCGGCGCGATTTCAGGAATTATTCCGACGACGATGTGCTGTTCGATACCGGCGTCAGTTTTCCCATCGCGTTTTTGTCGGCGGTGATTTCCGGCGAGGAAATCCAAATTGCCGTTCCGCGTTGGGGCCGATTTTCCGGCGTGCTGAGCTACTCGAATCAGACGGGCACCGGCCAGGGACCCATCACCGGCGGATTGTTTTTGGGTAGCGATACCGAGGGAATTTCCGACACCAGCAAGTTCCCGGTGTCGCAGGACCAGCGCAATACATTGCGGGCGAACGTGCGCTTTCAGGCCATGGAGCGGCTGTGGTTCGCGACGTCCGCGGATTACGGCAGCGGATTGCCAGCGGATTTGGGCGGGCCGCCGGATCCCGGCGAAATCGATTTCCTGCTGCAGCAATACGGGCCTGCGATTTTGAAGGAAGTGAATTTCGACCTGGGTCGCGTGCGCCCGAATTTTTCGCTGAACGTGGCCGCCGGCGCGACGTTGTTTCATCGAGAGGGAAAAGAAGTTTCCTTGGAGATCGAAGGCCATAATCTGACCAACAAAGTCAACGTGATTAATTTCGCCAGCCTTTTCTCGGGAACGGCGGTTGCGCCGCAAGCCAGCGTGGGCGCCCGCTTGAAAGTTGGATTTTGAGTTTGGCCCTGCGCGAGTTGCCACCGCCGCCCCAGTCAATTTGACACGTTTTCCGCCACGGCATACGATTCTGAAGGTCGATGTTCTTCTCTAATCGCAACCGCATGAATCGCTCGGATACATCCCGCACAGCTCGTCCTCTGCGTTTGTATGCCGCCGCGTTGGTCCTGGCGTTCTGCGCGCTGCGCGTTGGAGCGGATGCCAATTCCGCCGACCCGAATCGCTACATTGCGGACGTCAAGGCGCTGGCTTCGCCCGCGATGGAGGGCCGCGGCGCGGGGACCAAAGGGATCGAGCGCGCGGCGGACTTGATCGAGCAGCGCTACAAAACCCTCGGACTTCAACCCGCGGGCTCCAAATCCTACTTCCAGCCTTTCACGGTCATTACCGGCGCAAAATTGAAGGACGGAAATCGTCTGGAAGTGGCGGACGGCAAATCGAAGGAGACCCTGAAGCTCAATCAGGATTTCGTTCCGTTCAGCTTTTCAGCCTCCGCGGCGGCTGCCGGGCCGGTCGTCTTCGCCGGTTACGGTGCGACGGCTCCTGAATTCGGATATGACGATTACGCGCATCTGGACGTCAAAGATAAAATTGTCCTGTTGCTGCGCTACGAGCCGTCCGGTTTCGCCGCGAAGAGCGGGAATGCCGGTTTCACGCAGCATTCGCAATTGATTACCAAGGCCATCAACGCCAGGAATCACGGCGCGAAAGCAGTGATCCTGGTAAATGGGAAATTGGGCGACAACGAAGACGATCAGCTCACGAAATTCGGCAGCGTGAATGGGCCGGAAAACGCCGGCGTCGTGATTGTGCAGGCGAAAAATGACGCGACCAACGCTTGGTTCGCGGCGGCCGGAAAATCGCTTGCGGAAGTTCAGAGCCAGATCAATACGTCGTCGGCGCCCGCGTCATTCTCATTTCCGGAAAAGCTGCAAGTTTCGCTCAACGTGAATGTCGAGAAGACCCGCGCGACCGTGAACAACGTGCTGGCGTATCTTCCCGGCAAGACCGATGAATACATCATCATTGGCGCGCACTACGATCATCTGGGCTACGGCAATGTCGATTCGCTGGCGCCATCGCAGATCGGGCAGATCCATCCCGGCGCGGACGATAATGCTTCCGGGACCGCCGGCGTTCTGGAACTTGCGCGAATGCTGGCGCCGCGCAAGGGCCAGCTGCAGCGCGGCATTTTGTTTGCCGACTTCGCGGGCGAAGAACTTGGCCTTCTGGGTTCCGCGGAGTGGGTGAAGGAGCCGACGCTGCCCCTGGACAAGGCCGTGGCCATGATCAACATGGACATGATCGGCCGGATCAAGGACGAAAAAATTTTTATCGGCGGCACGGGAACGGGAGCAACTTTCAAGGAACTGCTCGACGGAGAAAAGGACAAATTTCCGTTTCACTTTGAGTATTCCGCCAGCGGCTACGCGGCGAGCGATCATACTTCGTTCGTGGGCCGTAAAATTCCGGTGCTTTTCTTTTTCTCCGGCTTGCACTCGGATTACCACAAGCCTTCCGACACGTGGGACAAAATCGACGCACCCGATGCGGCCAAACTGCTGGATTTTATCGGTGACGTAGCCCTGAAGATCGATTCCTCAAACGAACGGGTAGCGTTCGTCAGCGTGAAGGAAGACCAGCCCCACGGCCAGGCAGCCAGCGGGGGCGGCGGAGGGTATGGACCGTATTTCGGTTCGATTCCTGATTTTGGCCAGGAAGAAAATGGCGTGAAGTTTTCTGATGTGCGCCCGGGATCGCCCGCGGCTACGGCCGGTTTCCGTGCCGGCGACGTACTCGTCCAGTTTGGCGAGATGCCCATTCACAATTTGTATGACTTCACGGACGCCCTGCGGCGCAGCAAGGTGGGCGACGTGGTGGACGTGCAGGTACTGCGCGACGGCAAACCGGTGAAAGCGTCCGTAACGCTGGAACAGCGGAAATGAGCAGCGAAAGTAGACAGGACCGATCAACGATGCCGAAAACGCGAATCGCTCGCCCCGCGCTGTTCCTTCTGCTGATCAGCGTCTCGGCCTTTTCGCTCGCCTATTCGCAGGCGCCTAGTTCCTCCAAACCAAATGCAGATTCGCTGACGGTTCCCGGTGAAAAGCACCTGGCCAACGTGCGCCAGCTGACTTTCGGCGGCACCAACGCCGAGGCCTATTTTTCCGCCGATGACAAATCTCTGATCTTCATGCACTCGGGCGAAGGCGTTCCCTGCGATCAGATGTACACGATGCCGGTTGATCCACCAGGCGTCGAACGCGCCACACCGAAGCTGGTGAGCACGGGCAAGGGGCGCACCACCTGCGGTTACTTCTTTCCGAAGCGCGATCGTATCTTATTTTCCTCGACCCATGAGGCGAGCGCCGCCTGCCCGCCGCGGCCTGACTATTCCCACGGTTACGTTTGGCCAATTTACAGTTCCTACCAGATCTACACGTCGAAGCCCGACGGCAGCGACCTGCAACTGCTCTCGCATGCTCCCGGCAGCTACAACGCGGAGTCCACCATCAGCCGCGACGGCAAGAAAATTGTCTTCACCTCTACCCGCAACGGCGATCTGGACATTTACACGATGAACGCGGACGGCAGCGATGTACGCCAGCTCACCCACGAATTGGGCTATGACGGCGGGGCCTTTTTTTCCGACGACGGCAAGAAAATTGTCTACCGCTCGGAGCAGCCGAAAACTCCCGAGCAGATCGCCGACTATAAAGACCTGCTCTCGCGTGGGCTGATTCGCCCGGGCAATCTGGAAATCTGGGTGATGGACGCGGACGGCAATCACAAGCGCCAGGTCACGCATAACGGCGCGGCGAATTTCGCGCCGTATTTTTTCCCCGGCGGCAAGCGCATTATTTTTGCCTCCAACCTGGCCAACCAGAAAGATCCCAGCGGCTTTGACCTTTACGCGATCAACGTGGACGGCACCGGCCTCGAGCAGATCACGTATCATCCGGACTTTGACGCTTTCCCGATGTTCACGTCCGACGGCAAGCGCCTGGTCTGGGCCTCCAACCGAAACGGCAAATCCCCGCACGAGACCAATATTTTTATTGCCGATTGGGTCGAGTAAGTAAGTAGCACAGGCACTCTGCCTGTGCGCTTTTGTAGGCTTCCAGTAAGGCTCGGCTCGATGGCCAGACTGAAGTCGCCTCAATCAAACAGTCATTCATGTATTTGCTTACAACGCACAACCACTCCAATCGCTCACACCACCCGGGCGTTTCAGCTCACAAACCCGCACAGGCAGAGTGCCTGTGTTACCCGGATCGCGATGTTATACTTTTCTCGGCGCCGCGAATTGGAAAGGGAAGTCGTTCACGTTGAAACTCCCTCCTGGTCCCAAGGGTTATCCGCTCGTCGGCAACGTGTTTGAGCCGCGCGGCGATAGCATCAGCTACCTCACCAAGTGCGCGCGCGAGTACGGCGACCTGGTATTTTTGCGTTTCCTGGGAACGCCGGCGTGCTACGTGAACCGGCCGGAGTACATCGAATCGATCCTGGTCACGCAAAACAATAATTTCGTGAAGTCGAAGGACTACCGCGCCATGCGCCGCGTGCTGGGCAACGGCCTGCTCACCAGCGAAGGCGAATTCTGGAAGCGCCAGCGCAAGCTCATCCAGCCGGCGTTTTATCAAGAGCGTATCGGCGCCTACGCGTCCACCATGGTGAGCTATACCGAGCGCATGCTGGCCGCGTGGAACGACGGGCAGCAGCTCGACATTCACGAAGCCATGATGCGCCTCACGCTGGGCATCGTCGCCAAGACGCTGTTTGACGCGGATGTTTCGCACGAAGCGGAAGACGTCGACGCGGCGCTGACCGTGCTGATGGGAAAATTTCTGCGACAGGCTGGGATGGCTTTGCTGCTGCCGGTGTGGGTTCCTCTTCCGACTTCAGGGCTTTTGCAACGGGCCGTCGGCCGCCTGGACAAAGTGATCTACGGAATCATCGAGCAGCGCCGCGCCAGCGGGCAGATGTCCGGCGATTTGTTGAGTGTTTTCCTGCAGGCTCGTGACGACCACGGAGTCGGCATGACCGACCGCCAGCTCCACGACGAAATCATGACCTTGTTTCTCGCCGGGCATGAGACCACCGCAAATGTACTTTCCTGGACGTGGTACCTGATTGGGCAAAATCCGCACGCGGAGCAGAAACTTCTCGAGGAACTGGGGCGCGTGCTCGCTGGCCGCACGCCGACGCCTGCCGATCTGCCCCGGCTGGTCTACACGGATACCGTGCTGCGCGAATCGATGCGCCTGTACCCGCCGGTGTGGGTGATCGGGCGGCGCGCGCTCGCGCCGTTCCGCCTGGGCGAATACGACATTCCGGCGAACACCAACATGCTGATCTCGCAACTCATCATGCATCGCGATCCGCGCTATTTTCCGGAGCCCGAGCGGTTCGATCCGGACCGCTGGAGGGCCGGCGATCCCCGCAGCGTTTCCTTGCCGCGTTTTGCGTATTTCCCGTTTGGTGGAGGCCCGAGGGTATGCATCGGCGCGGGATTCGCCATGATGGAAGCGGTGCTGCTGCTGGCCACGATCGCGCAGCAATTCCAGATTCAGGTGGCTACAGGCCTGAACGTGAAAACGCAGCCGACGGTTACGCTGCGCCCCCGGAACGGAATTCCAGTGACACTAAAGCGACGCTGACTCTGGCGCGAGCACAGACTCTAGTGTACTACAGACTCTGGCGTAGCGCAGGCTTCAGAGTCCGTGTGGCATCAGCAATCTTTGTAGGGCACGGCTTTCAGCCGTGCCGTAAAGTACCTGGAATCGCGACGGCTTTAGCCGCTGGCCTGTTTGGCCTGGAGATGTCGCAGCAGAGTCTTCACCCGGTGTAATTTCTTGCTGGTGTTGAGGAACCCCACAGACTGATGTCTGTGCCACTTAAATCGAAGCGCCGATCGTTCGCCCCGGCGCCAGATAGTTCGCCACGTAATCCCGCACAGCGTCTTCGAGGGACATGATCGGCTGGCCGAATCCCGTGGCACGCAGTTTCCCAATCTCGGCTTGCGTAAAATACTGGTATTTCTCGCGAATCGATTCCGGCATGTCGATATATTCAATGCGCGGCTCGCGGCCAAGCGCGGTGAAGACGGCGCGGGCCAGATCATTCCAGGTGCGCGCTTCTCCCGAGCCGATATTGAAAATGCCGTTGGCGGCCGAATTCACGGCCAGGTGCAGAGTCATGGCCACGGCATCCTTCACGTATAGAAAATCGCGCCGCTGCTCGCCGTCGCCGTATTCCGGTCGATAGCTTTTGAACAGGCGAATGATCCCGGTCTTCCTTACTTCGGCAAAGCTCTTGCACACCAGGCTGCGCATGTCGCCTTTGTGATTTTCGTTGGGGCCAAACACATTGAAATATTTCAGTCCCACGATGCGGTCGAGCCATCCCTCGCGCCAGGCGTGCAGGTCCATCCAATGTTTTGATTGCCCGTAGAGATTCAGCGGCCGCAGCCGGTCCAGTTGGCGTGGATCGGAGTCGTCCATTCCCGCGCTGCCGTCGCCGTACGTCGCCGCAGAGGAGGCGTAGACAAAACGCACGCCGGCGCCCAGCGCCCACTCCGCCAGGCGTCGAGAGTACTCATAATTATTCTCGCGCAGGTACGCTTCGTTGGTTTCCGTGGTGGAGGAACAGGCGCCCATGTGAAAAATGCAGTCGATGTCAGGAATCGTCCCGCTCGACAGGCGCTTCAAGAGGTCGGCGGGCTCGATCATTTCGGTGTAACGAACCCCGTTGAGGTTGGAGAGCTTGTCGCCTTCGGCCGGAAAATCCGCGATCCACAGCCGCGAGCAGCCGCGGCGGTTCAGTTCCCAGGCCAGCACGCTGCCGATAAATCCCGCGCCACCCGTTACGACCACGCTCTGATTTTTCCAACTCGCGTTCACCAAGGTCATGGACGCCATCAAGGGTGCCACGGCGAGGCGGGCGAAGCAATCTTCTCCGTGATTGCCGCGAGAGGTGGCCTGGCGCCGCCGGAAGGCTTTGGCCTTCCATCTGGAACGCGTACGACACGCATAAAGAATTCATAAAGATTCACAAATTGCTGAGGTGATGAGAATGACTGTTAAGACTGTCCCGTATTATTAAAACTATATCGAAGGCCGCTTTTGGTGGTCGAATAGTAATACACAGCTGTCGGAGGCGATCAAGTTCGATGCAGGAAATCGAAAGATCAGGACGAAGTCTGTCGCAGGGGAGGGTGTTCGCCGGACCGCTGCACGATCTGTCCACGCCCCGGAGCAGAGATTTGGCTCAGAAGGTATTGCGGAATCTGCGCGACTACGGATGGCGCATCACCCTGCAAAAGATTCTGGCCCACCTCGTTCGTGGAATCTACTTTCGCCAGGTTTACCGGATCTACAGAATTCGCCTCGACACCACTCGGGCAATGGATACCGTTGGCGGCCAGGGCTTCACGTTCCAGATTCTGACGCCTCAAGACACCGAACTGATTGCGCAGGTGGAAGACATCGCAGAGTGGCTGCGCGGCCGGATAAAGCAAAAACTTGCCTCCGGCCAGCTTTGTCTAGTGGCGCTGGAAGGAAAGAAGCTTGCGGGCTTCAATTTGGTCAACTTGAAAGAGGCCTCCATGCAACTGGTCAATCTGCGGGTCAAATTGCGATCGGGGGCAGCGTGGTCCGAGCACATCGCCGTGCGAAAGGAATTTCGCAGATCCGGTCTGGGCGGGCAGTTGCGCCAACGAATGTTTGAAATTTTGCGCAGTCGGGGTATTCGCAGATTCTACGGGGGCACGCTCCCGTCCAATGAAGCCGCGTTGCGGCTCACGCGATCGGTGGGCTTCCAGGAAATTGGCGATGTTCAATACGAGAAGCTGCTTTCGCGCGAGAACTGGCATTTCAAACGGATTCAGCGCTGAGAATTGCCGCCGGTCGAAATTGGCCGGCGCCCCGAGATCGATTCAGCTTCTGTTCCCGCCGCTTCTTGAGCTTTCCTGCTTCGTGCGCTAGAGTAACCGCTCCCGGGCGGAGGGGATTTCAGTGCACGGTCATGGCCAGGAACACTTGAAGGTGCTGCTTCGCAGCAGCGCCATCCAGAAGCGCGTGCGCGAAATGGGCGCGCAAATCTCCAAGGACTACAAGGGCCAGCGCGTCCATCTGATCGGAGTCCTGAAGGGCGCGGCCATTTTTCTTTCCGATCTGGTGCGCCAGGTTCGCGTGGAAGTTTCCATGGATTTCATGTCCGTCTCCAGCTACGGGCACGGCAGCCAGACGTCCGGCCAGGTGCGGCTCAACAAGGATCTGGACACCAGCATCGAAGGGCTCAACGTCATCGTGGTGGAAGATATTTTGGACACCGGGCTCACGCTCGGATATTTGCTGCGTGTTTTGCAGCAGCGCAAACCGAATTCGCTGAAGATCGCCGCGCTTCTCGACAAGCCTGAGCGGCGCATCAAGAAAGACGTAAAGGCGGATTACGTCGGGTTCCAGATTCCCAACGAATTCGTCGTCGGATACGGGCTGGACTACGCGGAGCGCTATCGCAACCTCAAGGACGTATGCGTGCTTTCGTTGCCGCCGTCGTAGACCGAGTACCGCAGTCGCCGCCTTACCAGGCCCGCCACGCATGAAACCTCTGATCACACTCGCGGATTTGGAACGTGTTCCGCAGAATGGCGAACTGGCCATCACGGATGACACGCTAATCACGCTGCTGGCGCGCGAAGAAGCCGAGCGGCGCGGAATCACGTTTCGCGTGGTGCCTTCAGGCGCTCAGAAATCATCTTTCGCCGCCGGCGATGTCGAAGGCGCGGGCGAAAAATCCGCGCGCGTCGTTGCCATTGGCGCGGATCATGGTGGATTCGAGCTCAAAGAGCAGCTGAAAGACTATCTTCGCGACTGGGGATACCACGCGCTCGATCTTGGCACGAACGGCACCGAGGCGGTGGACTATCCGGACTTCGCCGAAGCAGTGGGCAACGCGGTGGCGCAAAGCCGCGCGTGGCTCGGCATCGTAATTGACAGCGCCGGCATCGGCAGCTCCATCGCCGCCAACAAGGTGCCGGGAGTGCGCGCGGCGCTATGCTATGATCGCGCGACGGCGCGTAATAGCCGCGAGCACAACGACGCGAATGTGCTGACGCTGGGCGCAAAGCTGCTGGCGCCGGAAGCGGCGCGCGAAATCGTCGCGTTGTGGCTCTCCACGCCCTTCGCGGGCGGCCGCCACCAGCGCCGCGTGGACAAGATTCGCGGCATCGAGGAACGTTCGGGCAAAAAGTAATCCAAGTGTTTTCGCGCGCTTGGAAATAGTGAAACGGAAACAGGGCGGCAAGAGTGGATTCCACCGAACTCGAGCAGGTCGTTCGCATTGTCACCGAGGAAGTAGTGCGTTATCTCGGCGGCCCCGCGGTGCCGGGTGGCGTCCTAGGCGACGACGAAATCTGCCCGGACTGCGACTTGAACTGCGCCGAGAAGTGCGCCAGAAAAACGCGCGCCGTGGTCGAGGCCGGCGCTGACCGCATTTCCTGCGGACCGTCGGTCGTTACGCTGGAAGCCGGTTTCGCCGGACTGATCGACCACACCCTCCTCAAGCCGGACGCCTCGCGCGATGAAATTCGCAAACTGTGCCAGGAAGCGGTGCGTTTTGGGTTCGCGTCTGTCTGCATCAATCCTTGGAACGTGCCGCTGGCCGCGGAACTCGTGCGCGGCTCCAAAGTGAAAGTCTGCACGGTAATCGGATTTCCGCTGGGCGCCACGCTTCCGCGGGTAAAAATGTACGAAGCCGAAGAGGCCATCAAGCTGGGCGCGCAGGAAGTGGACATGGTTCTGAACATCGGCGCGCTGAAATCCGGGCTGGACGATGTAGTGGAGTCGGACATCCGCGGTGTCGTCGAAGTGGCGCACCGGGGCGGGGCGATCTGCAAGGTAATCTTTGAAACTTCGCTGCTCACGGTGGAGGAAAAAGTGCGCGCGTCGCTGGCCAGCAAAAGGGCCGGCGCGGATTTCGTCAAGACTTCCACCGGCTTCAGCACCGGCGGCGCCACCGCCGAAGACGTGGCATTGATGCGAGCGGTAGTTGGCACCGACATCGGCGTAAAAGCCTCGGGCGGTGTGCGCACGCTGGACGATTTGAAAAAAATGGTCTGCGCCGGTGCAACCCGGATCGGCGCCAGCGCCAGCGTGAAAATCATGGAACAGGCTGCCGGTTCGGCGAGCGCTCAATCGCCAACTTCCGCCCGCCAAGCGTCGACATATTAGATTTGTAGCGCCCGCCTTCAGGCGGGCATCACGGCCACGCCCAGGATGCTCGCCTGACGGCGGGCGCTACACGAAATGCCCGCTACTTCTCCGCCCAATTCACCTATTTTTCACAGGAGCATAATCCTCACCTGCTATACTAATTGGCTCTTGGGGAATCGCGTTGCGTTCCTGATCGTGCCGTTCGCTCGGCGCATCCAAAATTAATTTATGGACCCGGTGCAAACTCCATCGCCGCTGAATGTCCCCGCGGAAGTTCTCGCGACGCTGGTCGAAATCGGTGAGGAAATCAATTCCTCGCTGGATCTCGACGAAGTGCTGCGGAAAACCGCGGCGCTCGTGAAGCGCCTGGTGGACTTCGAGATCTTCAGCGTTTTGCTGGTGGATGAATCGATGCACCGCCTCTACCACCGCTTCACCATCGGCTACGGCGACGAAGCCGGCAAGGACTGGGTCATCCCGATCGGCAACGGAATCACCGGAACGGCGGCGGCGACGGGCCGCGCCGTGCGCGTGCCGGACGTGCGCGAAGATCCGCGCTACATCAACATCATCGATTCGGTGCGCTCGGAGATGGTGGTCCCGCTCATGGTCAAGGGGCAAGCCATCGGCGTCCTCGATATTCAGAGCACGCAGGTCGATTACTTCACGCGCGACCAGCAAAGCGTTTTGACCCTGATGGCCAGCCGTCTGGCCATCGCCATCGAAAACGCGCGGCTCTTTGAGCGCGTGCGCAGCCAGGCGGACACGCTACTGGTTCTGAACGAAGTGGGCCGCGAGGCCAATTCGATTCTGGCAGTGGAGGAACTGCTGCGCCGCGCCGCGGAACTTGTCAAGCGCGTGATTAATTATCAGATCCTCGGAATCCTGCTGTACGACGAGGGAGCGAATGTTTACCGCCACCGCCTGGACGTGAAATACGGCCAGAGCGCCCAGGGAAAACTGCGCGTCAGCGCGAATGAAGGCATCGTGGGGGCGGCCATCGCCACCGAACTTCCGGTGCGCGTGCCGGACGTGACGCTCGATGCGCGATACATCGCGGTCAATCCTGAAACGCGGTCCGAACTGGCGATTCCCATGATTCACCAGGGCCGCGTCGTCGGGGTTCTCGATCTGGAAAGCCCGCAGGTCAATTATTTTACCGAGGACCACGAACAGACGCTGATGATTCTGGCGGCACACCTCGCGGTTTCCCTGGAAAATGCGCGGCTGTACGAAAAATTATCCAAGGACGAAGCGCGCATGGAGCGCGAACTGACTGCCGCGCAGCGTTTGCAGACCGCGCTCTTGCGGCCAGTGCCCAGCGCCGATTACGGCCTGGACATCACGGCGCGAATTCATTCCGCGCGCGAGGTCTGCGGCGATTTGTATGATTTTCTGACCTACGGCTCGCAGCAATTGGGTATCGCCCTGGGTGACGTCAGCGGGAAGGGAAGCGCGGCCGCTTTGTACGGCGCCGTGGCCACCGGCATCCTGCGCAGCCTTTCTCCGCACAAGCTGCAGCCTGCGGAACTTCTTCGCCAGCTCAATCAACTGGTGTGCGACCGCCGCGTGGACGGCCGCTACATGACTATTTGTTTCGCCACCTGGCAAAAAGGCCGCCACATGCTTCGCGTCGCGAACGCCGGCCAGACACAGCCGCTGCTCTGGAAGGACGGCCACGTCGAAACAGTCAAGCTCTCCGGATTTCCCATCGGCATTTTCGACGACGCGACCTACGAGGAATGGAGCGTGCGCCTGAAGCCCGGCGACATCCTGCTGTTTTTCTCCGATGGTTTGACCGAAGCGGCCAACCGCGAAGGAAAATTCTTCGGCACCAACCGCATTGCCGACCTGCTCGCGGCCAATTCGCACTTGAACTCCAGCGAGCTTGCCGACCGGTTGCTCGAAGCGGTCGAGGAATTCACGCAAGGGGGCGCCATCACCGACGACCGCACGCTGGTGGTGATGAAAGTCAATTGAGCGCCGCCACTTCCCATCCGCGCGCGTCGCGGCCCGCCCCGCGGGCCAACCAGCTTGCCGATCCCGCGAGCTACACGCCCGGCTTTTCCTACCGCGGCTCGCAATTATTTTGCGAAGGCGTTTCCGTGGCCGGCGCCGCCCGCCGGTTCGGAACGCCGGCCTACCTGTACAGCCGCGCCAGCATCGAGCAAGCCTATCGCCGCATGGATTCCGCGTTTGGCAATCTGCCGCACACGATTTGCTACGCGATCAAAGCCAATTCCAATCTGGGGATTCTGCGCATCTTCGCCGGCCTCGGCAGCGGCTTCGATATTGTTTCCGGGGGAGAGCTTTACCGCCTGCAGCGGATCGGCGTGAAGGGAAACCGCATCGTTTTTTCCGGCGTCGGAAAATCGCGCGAGGAAATCCGCGAAGGGCTGCGCGCGCGAATTCTACTGTTCAACGTGGAGTCCGCCGCGGAGCTCGATCTGCTGGCTTCGGAGGCTTCGCGCCTGCGCGTGCGCGCGGCCGCGTCCATCCGCGTGAATCCGGACGTGATTGCCGGCGGACACCCGCACATTTCCACCGGGCATCACCGGCACAAATTCGGGATCGACTGGGAAACCGCGCGCGGGCTGTACATCCAGCATCGCGATTCGCGCTGGATTGACTGGCAGGGAATCAGCGCGCATATCGGCTCGCAAATCGTTTCGCTCGCCCCGCACCGCCGCGCGCTCACGCGCGTCGCCGGCTTTGTGCGCGAACTGGCTCGCTCGGGCATCGCGCTGAAGTACGTCGATTGCGGCGGCGGCCTGGGAATTCGCTACACCTCGGAGCAGCCTCCGGACAAAGCCGCCTGGGTGGCGGGACTCGTGAAGGTCCTTCGTCCGCTCGGCTGCCACGTGCTGATCGAACCGGGGCGCTCGCTCGTCGGCCCCGCCGGCGTTCTCCTGATGCGCGTTCTCTACACCAAGCACAATCGCGGGAAAAATTTCGTAATCGTGGACGCTGCGATGAATGATTTCATGCGGCCCGCGCTCTACGATGCGACGCACCCGATCACTCGCGCCCAGCGCGCCTCCGGAACGCGAACGCGCGCCGATATCGTCGGCCCGGTCTGCGAGTCGGGGGACCGTTTCCTGCAGGATTGGCCGCTCGGGAATGTCGTGCCGGACGATGTGCTGGTCCTGTGGGGCGCCGGAGCCTACGGAACCGCGCAATCCTCGAACTACAATTCGCGGCCGCGAGCCGCGGAAATCCTCGTCGAAGGTAAACGTGCGCGAGTGATCCGGAATCGCGAGAGCCGCGCGGATATGGTGCGCGGGGAGTAGGACAGCGACTCTTTGCCCTAGCCTTTGCTCTCTCGCACGAAATCCCGCATACCGATAAAACGACCTCACCGCACCTATCATGAGGGGTGCATTTTAGAGTACGATTCGGAACAATTTGGAAATGAAGATTTTTCCTTATATTCGAATTCTTTTGACAAGTATTCTGGTTGGGGCAGGGGTGGGAGTCTTTGTTGGTTTTTGCGTGGGTTGGTACTTAATGTTGACGTATCACAAGTACGGACCAAACGATCCTGCGGATGCCCCAGCGATGCTTGCCATGGGAATGATGTTTCTCGCAGTGGGTCTAGGGGCCATCGTTGGATTAATTGTTGGCGTAATCTTTTGCATGCGTTTAGCGCGACGGCGGGTGGCATAGCCTTCCAGACGGTTTTGAATTTCATGGTGCCCGACCCCCTCGTTTTTAGAGGGTTGGGGTTTTGACTAGGGGCGGGTGGCCCGGCTTTTGAAGTTGAAATTGGGGTGCCCCGTCCTTCGACGTTTGAAGGGCGGGGTTTTTGTGTTGCTCTTCGGCTTAACCGCAGCGCATGGAATCGATGCGAATCAAGCCCAGTTCTTTCTTCGCATGAAATGAGAAACTGCTCGAGGACCAGTCCCTGAGGCGATCCTTTAGGCATAGCAAGTCGAAACCAAAACCCGCGCCCTTGAAGAGCGTCAAGGACGGGGCACCCTAAGTGCAAAACCATAACCCCGTGATGAGGCGGTGGAGGAGTACGTAATTCCGTGCTTTGCTGACAGTCAGGCGGAGTATAAAGGACGGGCCACCCGGCCCGTTGAATCTCGCGGAATCAGATTGGAAACTCGCCCTTGATTCTCGCAATCTATGTTTTTGTTTTTGGTGCCTGCGGAATCGGCATCAAAATTGTTAGAGACCGCATTTTGTCTCAGGCCGACGAACGGCTGCCAAGCGATGGGAAAATTCGGCACACAATGTGGTCCAGAACCGGACTTGCAAGTGGGGAGATGTCTAGAGCGTGGCGGATACACCGCCAATTTTTCCCGAATAGTCCACTGCGGTTCTTGTACGTAGCGATTTGGGTACTCACGTTCTCATGGATGTTCTTCGGCCTGAATCTCTTGCAATGGCGCCGCTAGATATTGACTGGAAACAAGTCCTTCGCGGTTGGCTTAGCCTTTCAGACGATTTTTGAATTTCAGCGTACCCGGCCCACCACCGTCACAGGCAGGCCGCTACGACTGCCCCGCAATCGGCAGCGGCACTTTAATCTTATTGGCCTTCCAAGCCTTGGCCAGCTTGGTAAAAAACAAATAGCGCAGCTCGCCCGTGCCTCCAAGGATGACAAGATCAGCGTCAAACCAGTAGCGGCAATTCAAAAAAACGGCCTTGCGGCTGGCCGACACTTCAGCGCTGAAAGCTGCAAAATCCACCAGGTTTGAGAGCGCCGCGTATTGCGCCACGGCATTCTGCCCCTTCAGGTTGCCGTCGTCCGGAACGTATCCTGAAAATTCCCGCCCGAAGTACGCTTCCTCGACGGAAATCATTCTGTTGATCGCCTTGTTGAACGCGGTCATTTCCCGCGCCGGAATCCAGTACTCGCGGTGGGTGGAGGAGCCGGCGGTGTGGAGTTCGTACTTGGTCAGGTAGGTCGATGACACGTCGAACCGCGTGACGAATCCCGCGAATCCGGAATTGGCGTCCGGCGTATTCCAATCACGCGCAATCTGCCGCGCGTATTCCAGGTTCACCACCGGATAAAAAATCGGCTGCTGGATCAGGCGCGGCGGAAATTCGCGCATTCCGGAATCCCAGAGCAGCGCCAGTTCCTGAAGTCCGATTGGACGGTAAAGCGTGGTAGGCATTTGGTTGGCAATTGCTGAGGCTGCGGGAGCGAGGGCCTGGAGCCCTGCCGGAAATTTATCGTTCTCCCCACTTCAGCTTGCTTCGTAAAATCTGGTAATAGGTTTTTTTCGCCGGGCGCACCAGCAGCAGTTTTTCCTCCGCCTTGCGCACGCGAACATGATCCCCGCGCGAAAGTTCGATGCCAATTTGGCCGTCGAGCGTCAGGTAGACGTAATCGTCTTCGGCCTTGAAATCGATGTCGATGGTCACGGAATCGGGAATCACGATCGGCCGGTTGGTGAGCGTGTGCGGGCAGATCGGCGTGACCACGAAGGCATCCACGGTCGGATAGACGATCGGCCCGCCGGCTGCGAGAGAATAGGCCGTGGACCCGGTGGGCGTGGAAAGAATCAGCCCGTCGGCCTTGTAGGTGGTCACGTACTCGCCGTCGACTCGCAGCTCCAGATCCATGATGCGCGCGAGGGCCGCCTTGTTCAGTACCGCATCGTTCAGCGCGATCTGCCGGCGGATCACCGCGCCGCCGCGAACGATTTCCGCGTCCAGCATCACCCGCTCGCTCACGCGATGTTTGCCGGCAAAAATCTCATCCAGAATTAAATAAATCTCATCCTGCGCGACCGTGGTCAGGAATCCGAGCCCACCCAGATTCACCGCGAGGATCGGCACCTGGCGCTGGGCGGCGAGGCGCGCCGCCGAAAGCAGCGTTCCGTCGCCGCCGAGTACGATCAGCAGGTCCGTGCACGTCGGAAGTTCCTCGCGTTTGCGCGCCTGCACCGCGGACATTCCCAGACAGTCGTTGGTTTCGGAGTCGCAGGTAACCTGCGCCCCATGGGCCTGTAGCCAGTTGATCAGCGGGGGAACCACGCGCGCGATATCCTCGCGGCGCGGACGAGAAATGATTCCGACGTTTTTGATCATTTTCGCGGGTGTTGGAGCGCTTCCCAAGGCGAAGTCTACTTTAGCATCGGAGGAGCAATTCCATTTCCATGAATTTTGCCGGTGTTGCGCGTGTTTTCATCGCTCCAAAACTCTGGCGGCGTACAGGAAATATTCCTGATTGCCCTCCGCGCCGGTCAGCCGGCTCGGGCGAACACCCTGCACGCCGAGCCCCGCTGCCACCACGGCCTCGCGGACGCGTTCGATGGCCCGCTCGTGCAGCGAAGCCTCGCGCACAATGCCGCCGCGGCCGACGTCTCCGCGGTCTAGCTCAAACTGCGGCTTTACCAGTATCAAATATTCCGCCCTCGGACCGGCGGCGGCAACCACCGCCGGCAGCACCTTGGCCACGGAGATAAAAGAAACGTCAACGGTCACCAGATCGGCCGGGTCGGGAATTTGCGCGGGGAGAAGATTCCGCGCGTTGGCCTTGATTTGCGTGACGCGAGGATCCTGCGAGAGGCGCCAGGCCATCTGCTCGGGAGTCACGTCAACCGCGTAAACGCGCCGCGCGCCGCGCTGCAGCAAGCAGTCGGTAAAGCCGCCGGTGGACGCCCCGATATCGAGGCTGACTGTGCCCTCAACGGCAATTGCAAAATCTTCCAGCGCGCCCTCCAGTTTGAAGCCGCCGCGGCTCGCATACTTTGCCGAAATGCCGCTGACCTCGATCCGCGCGTCCTCGCCGATCGGTGCGCCGGCTTTGTCGCTGCGTTCGCCGTTCACGCGCACTTCGCCCGCCAGGATCATGGCCTGCGCCTTTTCACGCGATTCGGCGAGGCCGCGCTCGACAACCAGCAGGTCGAGCCTCTTTTTCGCGGTTTTTGGCTTGGATGGCAAGGCAGCACGTGTAGCGCCCGCCTTCAGGCGGGCATTTTGAGTTCAGGCAAAGGTGCCCGCCTGAAGGCGGGCGCTACATACAGACCAATCTACGCGCGGCGGTGGACGATCATCTCCGCTAATTCCTTCAGGCGAGACGCGCGCGCGCCATACGGCTCGATTTCCGCCATCGCGCGAGACTCCAGCTCTTTCGCAAATTGCCGCGATTTTTCCAGGCCGTAGAGCGACGGGTAAGTCGCCTTCTGCTGGGCGGCGTCCTTGCCCGCCGTCTTCCCCAGTGCCGTGGAGGATTCTTCCACGTCCAGAATGTCGTCGACCACCTGAAAAGCCCAGCCGATGGTCTCGCCGAAGCGTTTCAGCCGCTCGACATCCGCGTCCGCGGCGCCGCCGCCGATCGCTCCGGCGACCACAGAAGCGCGGATGAGCGCCGCGGTTTTGGAGCGATGAATATACTCGAGCTCCGCCGGTTGAATCGCGCGGCCCTCCGCTTCAAGGTCTGCCACCTGGCCGCCAACCATACCGTCAACCGTTCCCGCCGACGCACTGACGTGAGACAGAATGGCCACGCGCCGCGCCGGCTCGATCGGAGCGTTCGCCAGCGTTTCAAACGCCAGGGTCAGCAGCGCGTCGCCCGCCAGGATCGCGGTGGCCTCGCCAAATTTCTTGTGGCAGGTGGGCTTGCCGCGGCGCAAATCATCGTTGTCGAGCGCCGGCAAGTCGTCATGGATCAGCGAATAGGTGTGAATAAATTCCAGCGCGCAAGCCACCGGAAGAACGGGAGTCACGTCCGCGGAAAAAATGCGCGCCGATTCGAGACACAGGATTGGCCGGACGCGTTTTCCTCCGGCCTGCACGCTGTAGCGCATGGCGCGGTGAATCGACGGCGGCTGGGCATTTTCGCCCGGCATCAGCCGGTCCAGAGCGGCGTCCACTGCGGCGCGGTCTTCTTCGAAAAATGCGGGAAGGTTCATCAGGAAGGTGGAGGCGCGGGCGCGGGGCCGCCGAGCAGCCTTTTAGGAGTTTTCCTCGCCCTCGGGATCGAAGGCTTCGGCGGCCATCTCGCCGCCGGCTTTTTTCAGCAGAATTTCTACTTTTCCCTCAGCCTGTTCCAGGTGCTTCTGGCAGTCGCGCGAGAGCTGCACGCCCTCTTCAAACAGCTTCATGGCCTCATCCAGCGACAGATTCGCGCTCTCAAGTTTCCCGACAATTTCCTCGAGCCGTCCGAGCGAGCCCTCGAAATCGGGCTTCTTCGCGCCATCCGGCTTCTTGATCGCTGAGGGATTTGGTGTGGTCATCGCTGCCAGCCGCCCACATTCTAATGCACGCTCGCAAACCGAAACAACCGCTTTATGTGATGTGGCAACCGAAGTAGCGCCGAGCTTTCAGCGCCTGCTCCGGCACTGCTAGAATGAGCGCGGAGGAATTGGCTGATTTGATCGGGCTGCGACTCCTCGGATTGCTGGCTCTGGTTTTGGTGAACGGATTTTTCGCCGCCGTGGAGTTTTCGCTAGTGGCGGTGCGGCTCTCGCGCGTCCGGCAGCTCGTGGAGCAGGGCGGCTTCCGCGCAAAAATCGTTCTGGATCTGACCGGCAAGCTGGACCGCGTGGTCTCCGGCGTTCAGGTGGGGATTACGCTTACCAGCCTGGGACTCGGCGCGCTCGGGGAATCGACGCTGGCTTCGATCCTCAGCCCATTCGTCGCCGATATTCCCGGGCGCCACACGGCGGTGCTGGTTCACGGAGTGTCGCTGGTAGTAGCGTTTATTTTCCTCACCACGCTGCACGTAGTCCTCGGCGAACTCGTTCCGAAAAGCATGAGCCTGCAGCGCGCGGAACGCGTCGCGCTTCTGGTGGCGCCTCCATTCCAGTGGTACCTCGAAGTGTTTCGTCCCGCAATCAGCCTGCTTGACGGCGCCAGCCGCTGGGTGCTTGCCGGGCTGGGGTTTTCCGG